>ENA-ORSS01004599-ORSS01004599.1-human-gut-metagenome-genome-assembly--contig:-NODE-4599-length-10164-cov-6.605797_pt1 | contig 10164 bp, 8 predicted proteins | sample MGYA00241899_ERZ509162 | MGnify/ENA primary metagenome ERZ509162 (study PRJEB26280, sample SAMEA2338641) | human gut metagenome | biome: human gut; feature: human-associated habitat; material: faeces... | reverse complement strand
CTCCGGAATGTTGAAATTTTTAGGTGTCTCACGTTCAGGATATCGTGCATGGCTCCACCGCGTGCCTTCTGATACAGAAAAACGCCGTGAATCTGTAAAAGCAAAAATACAGGATATATATGATGATTCCAAGCAGAACTACGGTGCTCCGAAAATCACTGTAGAATTGCGGAAAACCGGTGAAGTCATTTCGGAAAGAACTGTTGGTACATACATGCGTCAAATGGGAATCCGTGCCCAGTGGAGCAAGCCATGGACAATTACCACAAAAGATTCTGATTTCAGCACTGAATTACAAAATATCCTCGCTGAGCAGTTTAATCCTGACCGCCCGAATGCCGTCTGGTGTTCGGATATCACCTACATCTGGACAATAGACGGATTTGTCTATCTGACCAGTATTATGGATTTATTTTCCAGAAAAATCATAGCATGGACACTTTCAAAAACACTGGAAGTATCCTGCGTGATTGATACGATAAACAAAGCCAAAGCTCGCCGAAATATCGACCAGCCATTGATCATTCACTCTGATCGTGGCAGTCAGTACGTTGCGACGGAATATAAAAAAGTAACAGAAAATATGCAGCGTAGTTACTCAAAGAAAGCATTTCCGTGGGATAATGCCTGCATTGAATCCTTCCATTCGATTATCAAACGTGAATGGCTCAACCGCTTTAAAATTCACGATTACAAGCAGGCATACCGCTTGATTTTCGAATATCTGGAAGCTTTCTACAATACGAAACGAATTCATAGCCATTGTAACTATATGTCACCAAATGAATTCGAACGATTGTATGAAAGAACACACACTGAGGCTGAGCTTCTGGCGGGTTAAAATGGGAAAAGTTTCTCATTTTAACTTGTACTAAATCTTGACATAGGACCAATATTTAGTTTGGTGAATATACATTCTCCAATATTAGAGGCTTCAACTACAGGAAAAACAGAGATATCTTATGACGGAATTGTTGTTGAAAACAACTCGAATGTAAATGACTACATACAATTCAAAAATCTTAACTATATAAATGAAGAAGATAAAACAACTAATTGTACTATTACTTTATATAAAGATAAAGAAAAACTTAGTAAACTCAAATCATCCACTATTGGTTATACAAATTTTAGGGGAAAAGATTATTCGTGGAATATAGGTAATATTTTGGGAAAAGAGGCTGGGAGTGTATACTTAACCTTTAAATATACATCAAAAGAAGAGTCAGAAGTAATTAAATTGGATTATGAGGAGGAGAAAACAAGTTCGCCTCTTGATATGTCTAATGTGGTAATAGAAAACAAATATAATGGAACGAGCGAGAAAATATATGTTACAGTTAATAATTTATCTAATGGAGATTACATTTATGTTTATAAGCAAGGAACAAACGGTTCCTATACGAAATTGGGAAGTTTGTTGTGTGGAAGTACAGGAACGGTAACTGGAAATTACACAAGAACCACTGGCCTTGATAAGTTATATCTTACTCAGAAAAAGAAAAATCAATACGAAAGTATAGAGAAACAAGAGGTAATTGTCCCAGAAGCCGGAGTTACAGATTTTGGTAAAGCAGATTCTGATTATCCAGACGTAAAAATTGTGGCAAAGGATCAAACGGGTAACGATGTTGTAGAAATTTCAGGAGTTGGAACTAGTACAGTTGTCACACTATATACAGATGCTTCGAAGACAAAAAAAATAAAATCGCAGACGATAAATACGAAAGGAAGTATAAGTGTTACTAATATTTTGAGTTATGGTACAGTTTATGTGACTCTTAGAGCACCAGATAAATATGAAAGCGCAGTTATTCCAATCACACCAGTTTTAGCAGAGAAAACACAGATATTGGATGGAAATGTTATATTAGAGAATAATTCAGGCACAAATGATTATATAAAATTTACTAATTTGAAATATACAGAAGATGATTTTAAGAACACAAATGTTACTTTTACCTTGTATGCAGATAAGGACAAAAAAGAGAAATTGTATTCAGGGACAATTTCATATAGTTATTTACAAGGGAATAAGACATATTCTGTTAGTATTGGGAAAAAACTCAAAGAAAATAGTGGTACTGCATATTTGAGTTACAAATATCCAACTCAAACAGAATCTGAGTTGATTCCAATATTATACGAAGAAGAAAAATATAGTCCGATAATTAACGAAGAGGATGTTCTGATTGTAAACAAGTATACGGGTACTTCTGAAAAACTATATGTGACACTTAATAAGCTGTGTTCAGGGGATATTGTATATGCATATAAGCTATTAGCAAATGGTTCATATAGTCAATTGGCCAGTGCAACCTGTTCTGCGGCTTCGGACTCTGTTACATTGGGGTTTGCAAATCCAGCAGGCGTAGATTGCATTTATTTGCAGGTAAAACGACCGAACCAATATGATAGTAAGCAAAAAACAAAAATTAATATACCAAAAGCAGGAATTACGAGCTATGGTTCGCAAAATACGGATTTGCCAGACTTATCTATAAAAGCTATTGATAAAACAGGAAATGACTTGTTAGAGATTTCTGGTGCCCAATCAAATACTAAGTTTGAAGTTTATTCTGATGAAAACAAAACAAATAAAATTACATCAGCTACGATTAACACAAGTGGCAGCATATCGATTAAGAATATTATGAATTATGAAGCTTTATATGTTACTGTGCGTGTTCCCGATAAATATGAATGTGCTCCAATTCGTATTGTTCCGGTTCCTGCACCAAAATCAAAGATAGCATATAAAAAAATATATGTAAACAATTATATTGCCGATGTGGGGGATTCGCTTTGTTTTGAAGAATTGCAGTATGCAGAGCAGGAGGATAATAAGAGCAACCTTACTTTGAAAATATTTGCAGATCAAGATAAGTCGACGGTTCTTTATAGTGGAACAGTGTCTTATTCAAAATTGCAAGGAGAAAACTACAGTGTAAGTTTGAGTAATAAGTTGGGACTGGAACCAGGAACTTTGTATGTGTCAGTAAAATATCCTACAAAAAGAGAGTCAGACTTGATTCCGGTTTCATATGAAGGGGAAAAAACCAGTCCAAAGTTAGGAGAAAGTCAAGTTGTCATTGATAACGATTTGATATGGGAAGATATATCAAAATGTAAAGTAAAAGTGCGAGTACCTAAAAAGGCATCTGATGATGTTGTGAAAGTGTACCTGAATGCTGAGACTACGGATGTGAAGGCAAATGATAATGAAGAGTTTGAATTACCAGTGGGCACAGAAAGTATTTTTGTGACAATACAGAATAAAGGTTGCTATGAAAGTGAACGAACAGAGGTGAAATTGCCGACAGCGAGAAGTTGTACAACTCTTAATGGAAAGGTGGAAATTGAGAACAATGCTGGTATTTACTCGGATTGGATTAGCTATACTGAAGACAAGGCTATACCGGAGGGGACAGTTTTTTCTGTGTACCAGTATCAAACAACAGAGGATAATACAAAAGAATATGTGAAGATTGGCAGTACAATCATAGAAAACAATCGGGCAAGAATAGAGTTTCCTAATAATAGGGTGTTGGGGGAAGAAAAAGGTACTTTATATACTACATTAAAATACCCGGGTTACGCTGAAAGCCCGTTTTCTGGAACAAGTTATGAAGAAGAATCAATTTTTATGAGAGTAGGAGTTATTGAAGAAGATGCAAATACTGTTGGAAAACTAACAATCTTAAATACGCAAAAGGGTGATGTTATTTGCGTTTATGATAGTGAAGAGAAAAATAGTATATTAGCACAAGTAGTATCAGATGGTAACAGTACAGAAATTTATGTACCATCGGTTGAAGTTGGGGATACTATATATATTACAAATAAAGCAATAGACCGTGAGGAAAGTGAGGCGTTAGCGTATACTATTGGTAATATGACAGAACTTGGTGAAATTGCTATGGATAAAGATTTCGTCAATACAACATATGGTTTGAAGGCTGATTTCTCGACATGTTCTCAGATTCTGATAGGGCTTGTCAGAGTTTCGGGTCGTAGTGCAATTCGCTTTGATGTATTTGATGAGAATGGAAAGAAAATCAATGAGAAACTTATAGGATGGCGTGATGAAAATAGTCGTGTAAATTATAAAAGGTGGATAACAATTGATAACCCTCGAGAGGATTCAAAGGTACACCTATATAATATTAGAGTGAACCAAGTTAAGTATGAAAATGACACTTCGTATAGATTGGTAACTGGTAATGCTCAAAATTCACGGGAATTATTAGGTGGAAAAGAGAATTCTGTTGATGTAGAACCGTACAAAGATTTTTACTCAGAAAGTACGAAAAAAGGTGGTAACCTTATTCTGGGTGAGTACATACCAGGAGAAATTGGTAAAGGATATTTTTATCATTTTAAATATGAGGGCGAGACAATTACTCTATGTACTAGAAAAGCTAATTTGAGATTTTGTATTTATAATGAGAATAAGAAGATACAATATGATTCAAAGAGTGATGACTATGCCCAAAGAATAGAATGGATGGGGGGCTTTTCGTGTGTTCAAAAGGCGAAAGGCAGTTTAGAGAAAAAATTGGAAATAGGAAAAGATTATTTTGTGGAGGTATATTCTGTAGGTTCAATAGATGATTTTGAAGAGGACTATAATTCATATCAGTTGGCTATAGGAGATCCGATATTAAATTCACGTATAGATACTTTTTATGCAGGAAAAACATTATCTATACCAGAAAAAGGTTTCTCGAATGTATTGGCTTTCAATTTACAAGATGGAAGTGTTCCAGATACGGCACTTGTTAAACGGATAACTCCTAAGGATAATAGTGGAAAGCGCCCACATGAACTAGTCGCTATAACAAAATTCCGTGTCCGCAATTCTACGGAGAGTTATAATGTTTGGCATACCTGTACCGGATTCTATAACTCATGTGAGTTTACAATGAGTGTAAATAGTCCAGTCAGTACGCATCTTAAAGGGCGTTGGGAAATTGAAGCATACTCTGAAGATGCAATTACAATTACACCGGGATTTGAAGTTGAATTTTACTATGAAATTGGTGACTAATATATGTAAGGTCATGGAATTTGTTGAAAAGGAGGATACAATAATGGAAAAAAGCATGGGGATTTCTATACCATCAGTAAATAATTCAATTGTTAGTTATGAACAGTCGCAAGTTACAAATGTAAATAATAAAGGAGGGAAAACGGTAGATTCTTCAAAGAAAGCGGGAAAGCACTGGTGGCAATGCAGCGAAAAAGAAAGTAAGTTGTTGCAATGTCGTGTCAAAGACAGTGTTCAGCGCAAAGAGTATCTTACTGCTTTTTATCAGGAAAAGATTTCTGATGTTGAATTGGACGCGGCAATATCAAATACGATACGTAATGCATATGAAGAAGCCGTTTCTGGCGGCTGGCTGGATAAAGATGACGAGAAAGAATTTTTAAATACAATGTATTGTGATTTAACAATAGAAGCGGTGCAGAATGCCGTGTCTAGTAACATTGTTGAAGGTAGGGCACTTAATCGGCAAAATGCAGTAAATGTGCAGGATAGTAAGTTTGTGTATTATAATGCAAAATTTTATCATTCCTGTGAGAAGGTAAAGGAGGTTCTCAGAGATTGTTTAGATAGGTTTTCAGAGGAACTGGGAATTGAGAATCTTGACAAAGAAAAGTATTTATCCGAAAACGTGAAAAATGGTGATGATTTTAATGCAGTTTGGAGTGGAAGTTATGAAAGTTGGAATGGGCATTACAATCATTGTGAGATGATAAATACGGAAGCTGTACCTCCAGAGGAATTTTCCTTTTATTATCAAGTGGAGTATTCTAATATCCATAAAAATTTTAAAGAGTACGATTATGAAGAGCGTCACTGTTTGCTCGTTAATGGAGAGAATTCTGTTGTTAAAGAAGAGTTCAGAATGAAAGATGATACGATGTTGAATCGAAAACCTTTTAATAATCTTTTAGATTATGTAAAAAGTAAATATTTAGAACAGGATCATTTGTGGAAAGAACTGCATTATTTGAATAATTTTAAAATATATTCTTTGCTAAATTTTGTTTAAATGAAACTGTTGCTAGAGGATTACGAGTACGAAAAGGCACAGTTTGATGCCGTTATGGAGACGATAGAAAAGTTGTGCAGGAAGGGAAGATACCTGAAAGAGAGCAGATGCTTGCCATCAAAGGTATAGGAGTGATCACGGTGGCTGAATTTCTGGCTGAAGTGGGCGATGTAAGGCGTTTCGAATCACCCAGACAATACAAAAGCTGGAAGGAACAGAAGAATTTCATAAACATAGAGAGCCAAGTCAGATTTATTTCCATCAGAGCAGAGACTCAGCGTAGGAGTTGACGCCTCTTTATGGATAAGCAGAACGAAGGAATTAAGGATCCTGAAGTAAAGGAGACACCTTATGACATGGGAGGTTAGGCTACTGTAAGGAGTTGAGGAAAGAAAGGCCGAATATAACAGAATAAGACGACGTCTTGATGGTGTTGCAGGACAAAATGGAAGTTTAGTCATGTATAACATGAAATAGGCAGGGACTCTTGGCTCATTTATTTGAGCCTTGAGTCTTTTGTTGTTTTTGGAGAGAAAGATGATAGTTATCGTTTGTTTGGATAATAAAAAGGCATGATGATTAATCATAGGTGGCAGAGCGGAGATCAGGCAGTGACAGACAGGATTCAGAAAATCTGTGCAGGTAAGAACTGTGGATGAACGCATACTCGGATAAGTTATATGGAAGTCTGGAGGGAATAGAAATGGTAATTAGTGTAGAGTTTCTTTCACTGGCAGAGATTGTAGAGTTTTGCCTGATAGAATCGGAGAGTTTAGCACCCATTGCTGAAAAGATTGAATAAATTATTGTTTTTGGGTGAAATCGGACGTATCCAGCAGATGTTTATCTAGAGTTGGATTTGTCCCAGTGGGAAAGAAGGGAACGGAATGAGTTTCCGGGTACTTCCCATGAAAAAATAACGGAAGGAAAAGAGGTAGAGGAGAGATACTATGGATATGATGGAATGGTTTAATGTGATAGCGGGCATTTCTTCTATTATTAGCCTGCTGATTTCAATTTTTGTCGCATCGAAGGTTGTTAAATTATCTAATTCTAACAACAATAATGCTGGAGTAATACAGACAGGGGATGGAGTGCAGAAAGTGGCAGAAGGGAACTCTGTTATTGCAGATGAGGGGGCGACATATTACGATTACAGAGAAGCGACCATTTTGGGAGAGATTGATGAACCACCCGTATTAACAGAAAGCAGATATCCTGTTTTAGCGGATGAGCGTTATAGATATAGTGAAAATGTGGCAGAAAGGTTATGTAAAATGATTACCCCCGGTAATGCAAATAACTATTGTTTTATAGTAGATTTTAGCAATATTATTTCAAAGCCGAAGAGGAACCGGTGGATTGGTTATACGATTCAATCTTTGCCGATGGGTGACTGGCGTACTTTTGTCAATGAGAATTATGCATTAGAATTTCAGTATATGACAGATTGGAATATACAATGTATCAACTTGGAAATAACAAATACACGTATAGGGAAAAAACTATGTAGAAGAAAACTGCAGTTATCCGCAGAGGAACAAAAATTTTCTCTTCCACTGGGGAAATACATAAAATCTGTGGAGGATTGGAAAGCGGTAAATGAAATTTGTTTTGTTTTTTTTCCGGAAGAGTGTGTGGGGCAAAAGGGAAGTGTATTTATAACGGATGTAGTGCTGATAAAAGAGTAAAGGAGTGAAAACATATGAATACTCTTGAGTTGATGGCGTCAGAAGAAAATCTGATACGGGCTTTAAACGAAGATATTTTGCCTAGCAATAAGAATTTAGTGTATTTATATGATTTACTAATGGCATAGGAAATTGCAGGCACTGTTGCCGTTGATGGACGCTGGGAAATCGTCTTATAGTTTTCATAGATGAATGGGATCGGTGTAAGCCAAGTTATGTAGTACACTTATTGGAGCAGATTAAGCATTATTTATGTGATGACATAGTCGACAATTGTTATGGAATACAGCAATTCTTATTAAAGTAAAGTTAAGTAACGTCCAATAAATTTAATGTTGGAGTAAACAGTAAAGGTTCGAGAGGAACGTGTTGTCAGAAACATGATTCCTCTTTTCTTTTACATATGGGAAGATTGAATTCTGAGCAAAAAGGGGGAAGATTAGATATGGGGAAAACAACTAGTAAGAAGATGATTCCGTTATTGATACTTAGAATCTTATGGAAGCACGCAGATAAGGAGAACATGGTTACTATGGATTTTATCTGCAATCGATTGGAAGAGGATTTTGAAGCAGAAAGAAGAATGACAAGATTGGGATTACAAAAACTGGTTTCATCGAATATTCGTCAGCTGAACTTGTTTTTTCAAGAAACACAATGGAAACCGGATGGACAAAAGGAATTGCAAATATGTGAAAGAACGGTTGCAAACCCAAACCAATCGGGCGGTTATATAAAAACCTATTATCTGAATGGCCGATTGTTTACTGATACAGAAATTCGCATGCTGCATGATAGTATTTTATTTTCTCCGGGGATAGATAATAATTGCGCCAAAAGGCTGCTTGAAAAGTTGAAACGATGTGCCAGCAAATATTTTGGCAGCTGGTTTGAATTTGTGAAGTACCGTGAAATGCTAAAGAGAACAAAAAATGCGTATATTTATAATTACTTAGTTGAAATCGGGAAAGCGATTAAAAGATCAAGAACAGTATCATTCCGGTATCGAAAAAATGGGAGACTGACAGATAAAGTGTTTAAAGTATCCCCGTATTTTTTGATCATTAGCGGAGGCTGGTATTACTTGATCTGCAATACAGATGGAAGGGATGCGCTGTCGCATTATCGAATCGACCGGATGGAGCAGGTGGAAATGAACTTTGAGCGTGGGCGAGATTTTTATTCTGTAGAAAGTGTTGACGAGTTTTTTGAAATCTCAAAGTATTTGGAAGAGCATCCACGTATGTCATATGAAGAGCCAGTCAGTGCTACACTTTTGGTTGATGAAACACTGGTGGAAGCGGTGGAACTGGAATTTCGAATTACATCAAAAATGAAAGCGCAGGACAATATTTTTCGGATGAGGATTGTTTCAACGAAAACCGCCATCTGTAACTGGATTATAAACCTTACAGAATATATAAGAATTGAGACGACATCCGATCCTTCCATTATTGAACTTTTGTGTTATCGGGCGAGATGCATTATAGAACTATATCAAAAAGCATAATAATAACAGGATTAGTCGAAAATTCCAAAAAAGTGGAAATTTCAAAGTGTATTATGTGATTGGTTGTAAAAAGAATATCACGGATTACCGTGGTACTTACCACGGAACAAATAGTCTACCATACAATAAAAGGGTAGTGTATACTTTACTTGTGGTCACAGGAAGGATGTGGATGCTTGAAAGATGTATAAGAGCATAGTCCGAGAAAAACTAATTCAATATTTAGAAGCAACAAAAATGTCAAAGTACAGATTTTCGCAGAAGAGCGGAATGTCGCAAAGTACGTTGTATGACATACTCAGAAAAGAAGATTATGATATTCGGGAAAGCAATATTGTTAAGATAAGTCATGGAATGAGCATTGAACCTTTTGAATTGTTTCAAACGAATGAACAGATTGTGGTACTGCAGAAAATACAGGAGATTGAACTGATCCAAGAATCAAGATTGCTTCCGGCGGAATATCAGGAAATATTGTTTGAGTTTTTGCAGAGCTTAAGAATGATTGCAGAAAAGAAGATTTAAAAAGTATGTTTCACTTAGTACATAAAACATTGTATATGAAGAAATTTGATTGACAAAATCAAAATTTCTTCATAATATAATAGATAGAAAGCACTGGACATCCACACAAAGGATGTAAAGATTTGTGGCTATGTTATAATTTTGGTTATAGCAAACTGCGTGGCACAGTATCCTAGAGGAAAATGCCATATCCAATATGAGGATTAGGTCATATGCGATTGGCTTGAGGGTAACAGCTTAAGCAAACTGCCAGTGGTGATTCTAAGGGAAGCGAGAGCTTCCCTTTTTTTGTGGCATAGTGAAGGAAAGAAAGAGAGAATAAAGGTAAGCGCTTAATAACAAGGTGCCTATTAAAATAAAAAGGACCAACCGGTCACCC
>ENA-ORSS01004594-ORSS01004594.1-human-gut-metagenome-genome-assembly--contig:-NODE-4594-length-10171-cov-15.598359_pt1 | contig 10171 bp, 10 predicted proteins | sample MGYA00241899_ERZ509162 | MGnify/ENA primary metagenome ERZ509162 (study PRJEB26280, sample SAMEA2338641) | human gut metagenome | biome: human gut; feature: human-associated habitat; material: faeces... | reverse complement strand
AAGCCCTTAACATTCTTTACTCCTGAGGGCGGACTTTGTCCGCCCTTTTTGACTAATGTTGCTGTCAAAAGGAATTTAGGGGCGAACTAAGTTCGCCCCTAATGGGGCAAGAAATGTTAAGGGCGTTGCCCTTAACACCTATGAGGGACTCCGTACCTCAACCCTGCGAGCCTTTAAAAAGGCTCGAGCGAAACTTTTAAGTTTCTTGGGGAAGTGCATAAGCTTATCATAGGTTTATTATATCATCTCATCAAAATTATGACAAGCATTTCAAGAACAAATTTTCGATATTTTAATGCACTGTTCCGAAAACTGCCCTATCCAAGCCTGCCATATCTTTCAATACATAAACATCTTCAAAATTATTTTCCTTGAAAAGTTTAACAATCTCATTTGTCAAATCTTCACCAATCTCGACACCGATAAAGCCGCTTCTCTTAACCTTACCTTTCCAATTTTCTATAATAGAATTATAGAAAATCATTCCGTCTTTTCCACCATCAAGTGCAAGCTTAGGTTCGTACTGAACTTCTTTTGCAAGAGTTGCTATAATATCTGTTTTTATATACGGAGGGTTTGAAAGAACTGCATCAAACCCAATATCTGAAAATTCCTCATAAAGCCTGAATACATCGCCCTTTATGGCTTTGATATTTTTACAAGCATTACGCTTTATATTTTCTTTGAGATAGCTAAAAGCCCTATCTGAAAGCTCTACTGCAAGAATTTCAGCCTTTGGATAAGCCTTTGCAAGAGCAATAGCCACCGCTCCAGTTCCACTGCAAAGGTCTATTATTTTTGGATTTTCAACGCCCCTGACACGCTTTATTGCCTCTCGCACTAAAATTTCTGTATCATCTCTCGGAATAAGAACACCCTCGCCCACAAAAAACGGAATATCCATAAAAGTCCATTCTCCGAGAATATATTGCAAGGGATAGCCCGATGAACGCTTTTCAACAGCTGTAAGGAATTCCGCTTCTATCTCTGCTTTTGGTGATTTATCGCCCTTAACCACAAGCTCTGCACGATTTACACCAAAAAAATGCTCTATAAGGCACATTGCATCATATTGCGGGCTATCTATTTCTGCGTTGCGAAAATCTGACCTTGCTTTTCTGTAAAGCTCCGACAATGTCATCCGATTCTGTCCTCTCCGTTTTCAGGAATTACATACTGCATAGCCTTGATAGCAACCTCAGCCATATCAGGGTCAGGCTCTTTTGTGGTAAGATGTTGCATCCACATACCCGGTGCGGAAATTATACGAGTGATTATATTGTCGTGTCTGCCACATACTTTGATAAGTTCATAGCCTAAACCTACGACTAACGGAATACAAAGGACTTTTGTAAGTGTTCTTATGAAAGGATTTGTAAACGGTATGAAACAACCGACAAATATTCCAAGAATGAGTATGATTATAATAAAGCTTGTTCCGCATCTTGGGTGAAATCTTCTTTGCTTCATAACATTCTCAACAGTGAGGTCAAGACCATATTCATAGCAAAAAATTGTCTTATGCTCTGCACCATGGTACTTATATAAGCGTCTGACATCTTTATTAAGTAAGCAAAGTGCCATATATCCGAGGAAAAGCAGTATTCTTATAAAGCCCTCGAATACTGAACGGTAAATCATATGGCTTCCGAGCCATTCTGAATTTGGAATCATCTGCAAGAGGTTAAAAAGCCAAGTTGGTACAAAAAAGAACAGTGCCACGCAAAAAGCAATAGAAATAACCATTGCAATGCCCATAAAGATTTTGAGGAATTTATCTCCGAATTTATCGTCAATCCACTTCTCAAATTTGCTCATTTCTTCTTCAGGCGTTTCTTCTACATCATCAACAGCCAATTCTGCCGACCTCATAAGAGCCTTATAGCCTGTTCCGAAAGAGTCTATCATATTGACAATACCTCTTATAATAGGCACTCTTAATATTTTAGCCTTTTTACCAAGCCCAAGTGGTTCCATTTCTTCAAGCAAAATTTCTCCGTCAGCTCTTCTGACTGCAATAGCAGTTTTCTTCGGGCCTCTCATCATTATACCTTCCATAAGAGCCTGACCACCAATCGAGGTTATCAGCTTTGTTTTTTCTCTTTTTTCCAATCCTATTACCCTCCTTGCAATTTGTTGCTATAAACAAAGTAATTGCCAATGAACTAACGATAGAGCGAACTCATAGTGAAAATGTAGGAACAAACTGTCTTCAACCGCTCGACAATTTTGCTATTCGTAGCCATTTATTACTTAACAATTATTTCTTTTGGTTCTTCTGATTCTTCTTTTAAAATCGGTATTGAAATAGAAACTACTGTTCCTACTCCCTCTGTACTTGCAATATCTAATGTTCCTGAATGTAGCTTTACTATCTCATCAGCTACAGCAAGTCCTATGCCTGAACCTCTCTGCGTCTGATTTGCCTTATAAAATTTTTCCTTAACCTTAGATAAGTGCCTTGCTGGTATGCCACAACCATTATCAGAAATTTTAATAACAATATTTTCTTCAACTTGTGATACCTCAATATTGATAATGCCACCCTCTGGTGTGTATTTTAGGGCATTATCTATTATATTTATAAACACCTGTCTTAGTCTATTCTTATCGCCAAGTACAGCTGGCAATATTTCAGGCTCTTCATATATAAGATGTTTATTCTCACTCAAAGCCCTTTCTCTGAGCATATATATGGCTTCGTCAATCTCTGCAAGAATATCTATCTTATCCATTTTAAGAACCATTCGGTTATTCTGTATTCTTGAGAAGTCGAGAAGTTCCTCAACTATTCCGCTAAGACGCTCAGATTCATTAACGATAATCTTCAAGCCCTTTTCCATAGTCTTAGCGTCACAAGAACCGCCCATCTGCATAGTTTCCGCCCAGCCTTTAATGGCGGTGAGCGGTGTTCTGAGTTCGTGAGAAACTGATGAAATGAAGTCATTTTTCATTTTTTCAGCGTTTCCGAGTTCACCTGCCATATAATTTATGGTGTCGCAAAGCTCGCCGATTTCGTCATCATAGAATTTTCCGATTCTTGCGTTAAAATCACCTTGAGCAATGCGCTTTGCTGTATCTCCTATTTCACGAACAGGCTTGACGATTGAGCGCAAAAAATATGTACTCGATATAATTATCAAGAAAAGCACCAGAAGTCCAACGAGTGAAATTCCCGATATTGTTATGAATATCCGTCTGTCTGCCTCCTCAAGAGAAACTATATAACGCACTGCTCCGACATATTCATCATCATTTCCATAAATCATTCTGGTGAGAGCCATAACATTTTCGCCCGAATTAAGTTTGCCTGTCCAAGTAGTATATTCGCTTTTTTCATACTTAGCCTGTTCATAATCAGGCATAACCTGTTCTTTATCTGGCTCAAAGCCCGTAGAAGTTATAACAACATCACCGTTTGAGTTTATTACCATAAGCTCCATAAGCTCTTTATCGGGAAAATTCTCGACATAAACTCTCGCAGTAGAGATAAATTCATCTGGTTTATTAAACATATTTGCAAACTCTGATGAGCGACCACTTATAGTCTGCATTATTCCATTGTAATAAAACGACTGCACAAAAAGTGCAAAGATAACTACAATAAGCAGGAGTATTGCCATAATTACACCCATGCTGTTTATAAGCCATCTTTTTGTAATACCTTTCAAAAAACAGACCTCCCGAATTTAAAAAGAATACAACTTTAAAGACTTAGTGTGTAATTATCATTTTTTCTTAGGAGCAATATTTTCATTCTTGCTTGATTTAATCTCATCAGTCAGAATTTTTAGACCATCCATAAGTGCGTGATTTACGATTTCGGTACGACTCTTAAATTCATCGCCCTTTTCCATAAGAATATAATCAAGAACAGTTTTGACATCGCCATCAACTACAAGAGTTATCCCTTCAACAGTTCTGCCGTCACTGCTATCCAAATCGCAATGCATAAATACTATCTTACCCATATTTTAAGCCTCCCATTTGTAGCCAAGTCCCCATACGGTGACTATATTTTTTGGTGAGGACGGATTATCCTCTATTTTCATACGCAAACGGCGAATATTAACATCAACGATTTTTTCTTCACCGACATAGTTTTCTCCCCAGACATGACGGAGAATATCACCTCTATCAAGAGCCGCTCCTGGACTTGAAAAGAAATATTCCATAATCTGAAACTCAACCTGTGTAAGGTCTATAAGCTGACCACGCTTTGTGAGTGTATGGTTGCGGAGATTGAGAGCAAAATCGCCTGACCTGATTTCTTCTTTGAAGTTATTTTCTGTACGCATTTCTGCGATAGCAACTCGGCGATAGAGTGCATCAACTCTTGCAACAAGCTCTGACGGACTGAACGGTTTAGTTACATAGTCATCAGCACCAAGCATAAGTCCTGAAACCTTGTCCATTTCCTGTGTTCTTGCAGTGAGCATAATAATTCCGATAGAGCCGTTTCTCTTTCTCAGCTCTTTGCAAACCTGAAGCCCATCCATACCAGGCATCATAATATCAAGAATGGCAATATCGAAATCTCCACCCTTTTGTTCGTATGTTTCAAGGGCAGCCTCTCCGCAATCTGCCTCTGTAACATTATAGCCTGCACGCTCAAGGTTAATTACAACAAATTCTCTTATGGCAGTTTCATCTTCTGCAACAAGAATATTTTTCATACCTATCCTATCCTTTCGTAAATTTTCAGCTTATCAACATAAAACATTCATCTAATTCTTCCTCGTTAAGGGAAAGCTTATTTTTAGAATTGTCTATTTTAACGGCATAATAGTTGTTATCTGTTTTTTGCAGCAAAATCTTTTCGTTTGAAATTTCGGAATCCCATTCTTTTTTTGAATAGACATAAATCGTAAATAACTTATCGCCTATATAGCCTGTGTTTGTTTCATCAGAAAGCCATTGATATACTGAAAGAGTTCTATTTTCATTATCAACCCTTGCCGTAACATAGGTAGGCCAGCTATTTTTATTATCTGTAATCCATTTTTTAGGCATTTTGAAATAATAACCGTCCTTATAATTGATTATCATATTTAGAATACCCTTAAATGAATTTGTCTTTAGCTGATATTGATTCCATGTTGTAAGACTACATATAGTTGAGGTATCTTCTTTGTTTCCTGCTGGCATAGTAGCTACTGACGGAATTTCGATTATACCATCATTATTTATATCTTTGCTTATAGTAGAAGTTGTTCTTGTAGATACATTGGTATTTGCAGAGGTATGCAATGCTGTACTCAGTGGATTTTTAAGAGCCTGTTCTTTACTATCCCAATATATAATTTGTGTTGAAATCGTTCCGCTATGATTTTCACCATCAATAATCAAAGCTCTTGTATTAGAATCTACCATACCGACACACGCATTTAAAATTCTTGTAAGCTCAGCATCAAGTGGTACAGATGAACTCAACATAGGACGCTTTTCATTCGTAGAATACTTAAAAAATTTCGCAAGAGAACCATCATCTTTATTAGCAATAGTAAGCAATATTAACTCTGATTGATTGTCATTATCAAAATCTGCACAAGCAAGCTCATTATATGTTGAGTCTATTGGCATTTCACGAATCTGATTATGTTCATCATCAAAAGCATATGCACTTATCTGTTTCTCATTACTTCCAAAAGAAGTCCAGCCTATAAAAAGTTCAAGCTTACTATCACCATTTATATCAGCAAAGAACATTCTGTCAACACCTGCGGCACTACTTTGTATATTTGCAATGCTCTCCCATGATTCTCCCTTTTTGGTCATAATCATAAGATTAAGCTTTGTATTTTCACCGCCTGATGAAAATAACGCAATAGCCTCATCAGAACCATCATTATCTAAATCCTGCATGGTTACTGCTGAGCGATAATCTCCAGATTGTGGATATACAAATATAAAGCCTGAGCCTGCTTTTTCTTCTATTATATTTTGAATTTCCGCCTTATCACCAGTCGGTCTTGGCGGACGCATCATATTCCCGCCGTCAGTAAAGCTTGCCGAACAACCCGACAACACAGCTACCGACAGTGCCATAATTAAAGCGAGAATCCGCTTTTTCATACATCAATCGTTTCCTTTCCGCTCTTAGGCTTCTTTAAAACAGGCATTTCCTTTAGTTCAACTTTTTTTGCAATAAGGAATTTTATCTTTATGCCCTCATCAGAAAACATCTTTTCGTGTTCGGTCATAAGATTTGGTTCATAGCCTGAATTATGCAAATCACGAGTTATATATATTATATCAAAGCCTGACTCTGCAAAATATTCAAGGCTTTCCTCAAAAAGCTCATCATCGTCTGTCTTGAAATGAATCTCTCCGCCATCAACAAGAAAATCTCTATATTGTATAAGCTGTCGGGTATGTGTAAGACGGCGTTTCTTGTGCTTTTCACGAGGCCAAGGATTACAGAAGTTTATGTAAATTCTTTCTGCATAATCCTCTTTGCCAAGCATATTAGAAACAAGCTCAATATTATGGATAGTTAAAATAACATTTTCTGGCTTTTCGTTAGTCTTTTCAAAAGCTTTTACAATATTACGCTTTGCAAGACCAAGCATTTCGTTTTTAATATCAATCGCAAGATAATTTATATCACGATTAAGGTAAGCTGCCTGAGCCATAAAACCGCCCTTACCACAGCCAAGCTCAATATGAAATGGCTGTTTTTTGGGGTAAAGCTCTGCCCATCTGCCCTTATAGTCATCAGGATTATCTATATAGAAACCACATTCAAGTAATTCCGGTCTTGCCCAGGGTTTATGTCTTATTCTCATAAAATCTATCACCAAATTCTAAAAAGTAAAAAATAAATAAAAAATCACATAATATTATACCAAACTTTAATATAAGTTATTTTCTATATTAGAATTATATGTCGATTTCTAAAAAAAAGGTATCGCCCGAAAGCAATACCTTAAACAACGCTACTGTTTAATTATAACATTTTGTTAATGAAATCGTTGGGTTTAGCGGTAACTGATACCCATGCAGGCTTAAAACCACTTTTTAATGCGTTACGAATGGATTTTATATTAGACCATGCACAGCAGTAAAAAGGAACTTTTCCATTCTTCAAAATCTCAAGTGAAAGCTTAGATGTCAAACTTGATGCTATTCCCATTCTGCGATATTCAAGCAAAACATCTACACCAATCTGCCACATAGTGTCACAATCGGCTGAACAAGCCGCAAGACCTATTAGTTTATCATTATCATATGCTCCAACACCAAGTACATCAGGACGATTTTTATCACAACAAAGTGCATTTGACCATTGCTTGGAATCCAAGCCCTTTAAATCATTCTCCTTAAGTAGTTTAGTCTTATATAAACAAGGTAAAGATTTAATCACATCTACATCAGGCAAAAAATATTCTGCCATAAAGCACATATTTAAATTATATGGCTTTAATTTTTCAATAAGAAAATGCAAATTTGGAGTTTCAAAGCAACGAATCATCTCATACTTTTCAATATATTCTTTGACAACATCAACAAGTTCTTCCGAAACAGAAGCAACTATATTATTTCCATATGATGTTAAATCGCAACTAAATGGAAGTTCAAGATATTTTCTTGCATTGGGATTTTTACGAGAAATGACTATTTTATTTTCTAAGGATTTAAAATCCTCTGCCTTACAATTACTGTCGATAGCAGATTGCGACATTGCTATGTTTAATATTTCTTCGTTTGTCATAATTTTGATATACTATTAGAACTCTATAATTACAGGGAAACCATCAAGTTCGATTTCGCCATTCTTGACGAAAACTGTCTTGCCATTGATTTTATTTTTATATTCGCCGTCCGGAACCTCTGCCTCAACTATACACTCATAGCATCTCATACTAAATGCACCGAAAACAATGCCCTTATCTGACTTATATGTAATAGTTACAGCATTTTCACTGTCATATGCTTTAAGCTCATATTTACCGTTTGTTATAACCTCACTTTGCTTTACACGATAAAGGTTATGCAAAATTGGTGTAAGGTCAAAGCCTGTGTTCCAATCGACCTTATCGTAATCAAAAAGGCTCGGTGTATTGGTATTTTCTGTTTCCTGACCTGCATAAAGCAGAACTGTACCCTTTAGCATATACATAAACGCTGTATAATTGATAACCTCTTGTTCAGTAACGACAAGCTTTTTTGCTCTTGCTCTATCGTGATTTTCAAGACAACGGAGCTTTATATAGTTTTCAGGATAAATGAACTCTTGCTGATTAAGTGCATTTATATATTCGCTGAGAGGAATTTCTCCGTCAACATATGCAAGATACTTTGGGTAAACATCATAATCATAGAGTATATCAAATGCCTGATAAAGCTCCGAATCCGAAAGACAGTTAAAGCCTGTATCACGAGCATATTTAATCAAGCCATATTCAACGGATTCGGCAAGCCATAGGCAATCAGGATTTACCTCTGCAACCTCTTTTCTTGCACGATTCCAGAATTCAATCGGCACTAAGGAAGCAACATCACAGCGGAAACCATCTACAATCTTTGCCCACATCTTGAGGGTTTCAAGCTGATAATCCCAAAGGTCTTTGTTTGTATAATCGAGGTCTATAACATCTGTCCAGTCGCCAACCTTGTTGCCGAACCTACCGTCAGGCTTTTTATAGAAAAACTCAGGGTGTTCCTTGCTAAGAACTGATTCATGCGAGGTATGATTATAAACAACATCAATCATACACTTCATACCCTTTTCGTGAATGGCTGAAACAAGCTCCTTGAAATCTTCCATTGTGCCATATTCAGGATTAACTGCACGATAGTCACTTATAGAATAAGGACAGCCCAGCTCACCTTTTTTATTAACCTCACCTATTGGGTGGATAGGCATAAACCAAATATAATCAACCCCAAGAAGCTTAATTCTATCGAGGTCTTTCATAACTCCTTTAAAATCTCCGCTTTCGCTGTGATTACGGACATAGACACTATAAATAACCTTATTTTTGAGTGATTTATTTGTATTGCTTGCCATTTGTCGATTCCTCCAAAATATTTCATAAAAAATTTTTGTAAATCATTTTTTATATTTTACACCAATCAACAAATAAATACAAGTGATTTTATGTAAATTTCAGACAATTATTACGCAATATTTTTTGCACCTCCATAAAGAGTATAATTTGGAACTTCGCCTACAATTATAGTTTCTGCAATTACGACAGTTGTTGTCACGCTTGTATTTTCACTTACCGGCGGAACTAAAACCGTCATATCAGTTGTTATAGTAAGTGAAAGCTTGTGTACAGTTTGGTTAATGCCACCACTTTCAAATTCTGAAACGAAGTCTGTTTCTGTGCTACCTGACATAGAGATATGTAAAGGAATATCAGGTCCACGCATATATAATAAATTAAGTCCCATAAGAGTTCCCATTGGAACATCAATTCTACGGCTTTTTATATCCTCAAGCTTTTCACCCACTTTAAGGCTGACTTCGGTTTTTAGCTTATTGACATTTGCCATATTTGTTGTGATTTCGAGTACAGAACCGCTTTCCGCTCGTGTAGTTTCGGCAAGCTTTTCATAGGAAAGCTCCAATTCGTCCATAACCTCTGAAACGGCTTCATTTATTACTTCTGTGCAAAGTCTTTTACCCTGAACAATCGCAATAGCCGAAACTGTTGGTCTGACACGAATTTCGAGAAAAATAAGAAACAATAATAATATAACAAGCACAATAATAAGCCAGCGTTTTAATCTTCGTCTTTTTTTAATAGCTGCAACAGTCATAAAAAAGCCCCTGTGCCATTATACACAGAGGCTTTGTCTTATGTTACAATGCAGTAAAATGATACTTCTAAGATGGGTCATCTACTATGCGGGCGTACACAGTTTGCCCTTACGATTAGTTTACCAACTTACCCCAAGACACTTAAAGTTTCGCTCGAGCCTTTTCTACACCAGCTTTGCTGGTGAAAGCGGCTCGCAGGGTTGAGGGACGGAGTCCCTCATGGGTTTTAAGGGCGAAGCCCTTAACATTCTTTGCTCTCTAAACGGCGGACTTTGTCCGCCGTTTAATTTCTTTTGTCAGCAACATTAGTCATTAAGGGCGGACAAAGTCCGCCCTTAAAATGCAAGAGATGTTAAGGGCTTCGCCCTTAAAACCCACCAAAGGCTCCGCCTTTGGAAA
>ENA-ORSS01004570-ORSS01004570.1-human-gut-metagenome-genome-assembly--contig:-NODE-4570-length-10215-cov-2.634252_pt1 | contig 10215 bp, 7 predicted proteins | sample MGYA00241899_ERZ509162 | MGnify/ENA primary metagenome ERZ509162 (study PRJEB26280, sample SAMEA2338641) | human gut metagenome | biome: human gut; feature: human-associated habitat; material: faeces... | reverse complement strand
TTTTCCTTTTCCACTGATATATTCATCATTCTTCACACTCCCGTCATCACCATCGAATTTGGGGACCGACTGACTGGGACGATAAGTATATTGCCACCGTTCACGAAGGGAAAACGTGAAGCGGCGCCAGTCCACCTTTCCTGTTAATGACAAGTTTACACGATGTTTCGGCTGCCAATATTCGGGGATATAGTTTCCTTTTTTAGTGACTTCCATCGGATGGTAATAATGAATAAACGTATATCCTGCGGATGCTTTCAGCCAACGAAACATCTTATAGGAAACACCTGCCGAACCCGACCAGCGTTCCACCGTCTGCAATCCGTCTCTTGTACGGAATTCACCTTCCAGAGAAGCATCGAAACCGGAGAATATCTTTTTCTTCACTTCCGCACTGGTCCACACGCCGAAATCATCTCCCTGTGCATAACTCTTCCCTGCCATACACAACAATAACAGGCAACCAACTAGGTATCTGCCTGTATCCCAGAGTCTCTTCTTACTTTCTCTGCCTGACTTATCTTCCATTTCCTTATTCATTTTCTTTAGGTAAGCGGGTCAACGTATCAATCGTATTTATCTCATCTTTCAGCGGTTCATAGTAGATTTTCAGCATGGCTGTATCCCGTAAAAAATCGATATGTCCCACTTCCACACGAACAATGTCAAGTCCTGTCCGTTCGCGGAGATCGCGCAATAAGTCCAATTCTCTTTCGGGTTTTATCAGTTCTATCCTGTCATATTGAATCAATTTACAGGAGATATGTTTCAGCCAGCGATTGCTTTCGCAAAGCCATATACTGACAATGAAAAGCAAGTTGGTACATACCAGTTCGGCATAACTGATTTCTACGGCAAGAGCATTGATTACCGAAATGGCAATGATAACAAAAAGATAAGTCATCTCACGCACGGGCATTGACTCGGTCCGATAGCGAATGATACCGAAAATGGCAAATAAACCGAGCGCAAAACCTATTTTCAGTTTGACACTTCCCAATAAGAAAATCATCAGGAAAATGCTGATGCTTATCAGCGTAAAGGTGAAATAATAATCACGCCGTTTGCTCTTGGGGTAATAAAACAGATGAATAATGCAGGATACCACCAGTAAATTGAAGCAGAATCGCAACAACAATTCCAGGAAACCTGCGCTATCCATCAATGGTGTTTCTATTAATGTAATATCACTTAGTTCATCAAACATATTATTCAGGTTTTATATTAAATATTCATTAGTTGCTTCTTTGCTATCTTCTGTGCCATTCTCAACTTGGGTTTAAACCGATTATATTTTAAGTTCCCGGCTGTGAGTACGGTTCCCACACAATATTTACTAATTCCCGAAGGCCGCACATGCAGTTCGCGCAGTATTTCACCGATGGGTGAATAAGTTCTCCCGTCGCGCTTCAGTTCTATGATGGCAAGATTTTCCAATCTTGCTTCTGTTCCGGTTATGAGATGATGGAAATGCACACCGGTATCGATGGTCAGCCGTTCTGTCATTGCCTTATTCACCAATGTAATACGATGAAAATGATTTTCCAGTAGAAGTTTCAAGGTAGACAACTCATACCAGGCATAATTGCGAAGAAACTCTTCTCCTCCATCCTGACGCAACGAGTTTACTCCTTGCACCCGGATCCGCTTTTTATCTGTCCTCCCTTTATTATTCTTATTTTTCACTTCCAGGAAAGTCAGACCGGAAGAGACATACGTCCTTACACGGATTTTCTCACGGATCACTCTTCCGTTTTGATGAGCCAGATACATGGCGTAATCGGGAGTGTCGAGATAGGTAGTGTGATAAACTATATTCCGTTCTCCCTGCACCTCCTGCACACGATAACAGTTACTTGCCCGTTGCAATACGTCCATCAGGGCAGAGAGTGAAACGATATACTTTGTGTCGGTACGGTTCATCAAACGGATGGTACTCATCTCTTCCAAAGAAATGGAGGAGAAAGCGGAAAGTGCGGTGGTCACATTACATGTCTCGTTCATATTCATAGGGGATTAGAGTAGCAAATGTTACAATACTGTAACAAATGTATGACAGAGAAGCAGAAAAAGGAAAAAAAATCAATAAACGGGAGATTCTTATCGGTGAATCGACTGTATTACAGCAATAAACAGTTCTGTTCTATTTTTAAGATTCTATTATTCAGCAATGGCCATGAATCGAATCAAATAGAAAATAAAATGCCTAATTTAGTGCAAGAATATGCACATCACACCCCTTATTATGCATAAATAAAGGATAAACAGACCGTTTTTCATTGTATGAAAACGTCCGTTCTTTTAATGAAAGGTATCCTTGGTCGGTGAGGAACGCCTCCTTGCTCACCGACCAAGCTACCGTTCATCGGTGAGCAAGGATTTGTAGATTGAAATAAGAGTCGTTTCCAAGCTATTTCACTTCTAACTTCGCTGATTGCTGATCTGGCAAATAGCTATACATCAGAAAAAGAGAGATTCATTTATTCCGATTCTGACGTAAGATTAGTGCAAAAAGAATGATTTATCAGCAAAGTGCTACCTTTTCACATTCTTCAAACAAACATTTAAGCTCCTTTTGAATTGCTGCCCTCACACCGGTTCTAATTAAAGCAGGGAAAATGTATAAAACATCCTGTTTTTATGTATAGCCCAATTTTAAGCAAACAAAGATTTATTTCTCGCGATATTCCAGCGGAGTCATCTTCACCTGTTTACGGAAGTATTTATTGAAAAAGGAATGATTGTTAAAGCCCAAAGAGAATGCTATTTCTTTTACCGGCAACCGGGTGGTTTTCAGTTGTGCTTTCGCGTTCATGATAATAATCTCCGTGATGATTGCCAACGGACTGTATCCGCTTGCTCTCCGAATTGCACTAGAGAAATGCGCTGCAGTAACTCCACACTTTTCTGCATAAAATGCCACTTCATGCTCACTGGTATAATGAGCCATCAGCAGCTGTATAAACTGCCTGTACAACTCCTGCTCTCTTCTCAAAGGTTCGTCAAGCTTCCTGCCATAGCGTTTATACAGTTCTTTCGTTCCCTGTAAGAAAATAGCCAGTATGGAGCGTATTATGTCTTTATTTTCCAATGAATGTGGAAGTGTATAAGCACGAATCAGCAAAAGATATACATTTCGATACAAGCCGGCAATATCGTCTTGCAGAGAAATGACAGGGCTATTTAAGATCATAGGCATAGAGTCTAGCAGGATTTCCACATAGTTGCCGGAAAGCATAAAATCGGATGAAAAACCGGCAAAAGAAATGCGGGTATCAGACGAAACTTCGTGTATCTGAATAAACGAATTAGGAAGGACAATTACAAAATCATTCTTACGAATGACAACCTCCAACAAATTAATGGTAGCTTTCACCATCCCTTCGGTACAGAGTACAAAGACACCGGCTTTTATTTTGCATGGGAAATTACTGTAATAGTTTAAAATATCCCCAGTGATACTATCATCTGCTATAAAATCAATCGGAAGGTCAAATTTGGGAAAGGAGTCGTTTATTATCATCGTCTAGTTTTTTAGTTTATCAAAAATATCCATTCCATCCGAATTCCAAACAAAGAGTTCAAAAATGGTATCTTATATCTTACAAACAGAACATTGTTTTCTTCTTTATTAGGAGTGTTCTTTAGAAAATAACAAAGATAGAACATTGAATCCCAAGAATGGAGCTTGACGGCAGTCACCTATTCACCGTACTTTGCACTGTTTTAAATAATACATTAAAATAAAACCTAAAAGAGAATGAGAACTTTGAAAAAACTTCTTTATGTAGCTTGTACAGCTTCCCTCCTTACATCTTGCGAGGAAACCTATAATGACAAGCTATTCTGGCCGGGAGAGCTCAACCAGGAGTATGGCTCATACATCAAACCAGCCACTTTAGACCTGACCTACAGCGGAGAAAAACTTGTTGGAAAAACTGTCGATTTCAAAACAGACGACAGTGAAAAAGGAACCATCACACTGAACGACATTATTCCGGGAGAAAAAACAACTCCTATCCAAATCGATTTATGTGAACAGGGAGATTCCTATACATTTAGTGGAAAGAATATCACAATGAAAGGGGCAACGGTGACATACAGCGGAACCCTCACTCCGAAAACGATGAAACTGGATTTGAATGTAACGATGCCGCAAAATCAATGGATAAAAACTTATCAGATGAGCGAACTGACACGCGGCAGAGGAAAAGGTGTCGTACGCAATCAGACAACCGGCGAATATGAATGGGGAGAGTCGGACAATCAGATACTGACAGCAGCCCTTTATACCGACATGGATTTAGAGATGGTAAAGGATGCGGGAAGTTTGTACGCAACCGTATCCGTTATTATAAAAGGCATGGGAGGATACCTCTTACCGCAATTACTCAAAAGTGTCACTTTGGAATCCGACGGAAACATTACGGCCGAATATACATCGGACGAACTGCAATTGGGGGAACAGAAGTTCAGCGAAATCGACATGGATAATCCCGCATCCCAGCAACAACTCATTAATTTCATCATGATGAAGTTAATGTTCAATACATTGTCTGCCGATGACATTACTGACGCAACTCAGGGACGCAATTATGCAAAGTCTCCCCGGGGACTGGCTTTCTGGTATCTGAAAAATGACCTTCTCTATGTCAAACTGAACCTTCCGGGTATTATCAGCCTGACCATGCAAGGGCAGGGACAGACGGTCGATGCTCATCTGATAGCAGGCATTGCAGATGCTATCCTGAAATCTAATCCTTTCTTACTGAAGACTCTACTGGGAATTGTGAGCGAATCATTGGATAACTCTTTATTATCTATGATCGCCAATATGGATCACCAAAGTTTTCAGATGTTCTTCTCGTGGATAAAGGAAGGCATCCCCATGCAGATAGAAAAGGAGAACGGACATACGCATATCTATCTGAACAGGGAAGCACTGAGCCCTCTCATAGCCTTCATCCCCAATCTTCAGCCAGCGATGGAAGGTATTCCTAACTTCGGTCCGATGTTGTACAATTCCTATATAGGTCCACTGTATGATAACTGGTCTATCATCACCCAACTGGACTTGGGACTCGACCTGACAGACAAAAACGAATGAGACTTTCCACCAGAAAAAAACATAAATTACAGAAACAATGAAGAAACTATATATTCTGACATTATTCATCTGCCTTGCCGGATTCGGGACTAGTTTTGCCCAAACGTTGAAAGGGCATATATATGACGCCAATACCAATGAACCTTTGGTTGGCGCAGCGGTAACGTACAAATTACACGGCAATCAAGGAACCGTGTCCGACATAAACGGAGCGTATGAAATCAAACTTCCGGAGGGAGGTGTCGACCTTGTGTTCAGCTATATCGGTTACGAAGACGTTCTGATGCCCATTGTTATCGGCAAACGTGAAGTGATCACTAAAGACGTGTACATGAAAGAAAGTACCAAGCTGCTGGAAGAGGTAGTGGTAAGCGCCGGACGCTTTGAGCAAAAGCTCAGTAATGTCACCGTATCCATGGACTTGGTGAAAGCAGGCGATATCGCCCGTCAGGCACCGACGGATATCACTTCTACTCTCCGCACGCTGCCCGGCGTGGACATTGTGGACAAACAGCCTTCCATGCGTGGCGGCAGCGGATGGACCTACGGAGTAGGGGCCCGCAGCCAGATTCTGGTAGACGGAATGAGCACCCTAAATCCAAAAACCGGAGAAATCAACTGGAACACCGTACCTCTAGAAAACATCGAACAGATAGAAGTAATCAAAGGAGCCTCATCCGTTTTGTACGGTTCGTCTGCTCTCAACGGTATTATCAATATCCGTACCGCCCGTCCGGGATTAACACCGAAAACCCGCTTCAGCGCCTATATCGGTATATATGGTGATGCCGAAAACGATGAATACCAATGGAGCGACAAGAGTTTCTGGAAAGACGACAAGTATTCCGTCAAACCCATCCTGCGCGGAAACCTTCTCAGCGGCATACGAAACCCTATTTATGAAGGCTTCGATCTCTCCCACTCCCGCCGTATCGGCAACTTTGACGTCAGCGGAAGCATTAACCTCTTTACCGATGAGGGATACCGTCAACAAGGATATAACAAACGTTTCCGCATGGGCGGCAACCTGACTTATCATCAACCGGACATGGGTATGAAGATATTGAACTATGGTCTGAATGTTGATTTTCTTTCCAATCAGTACGGAGATTTCTTCATCTGGAGATCACCAACAGAAGTTTACAAACCTTCTCCTTTCACCAACATGGGACGCGAAGAAAACAACTTCCACATCGACCCGTTCATCAACTACGTGAATCCGGAAAACGGAACGTCACACAAGATCAAAGGACGTTTCTATCATAGTGCCGACAACATAGTCAAACCCAGTCAGGGAAACTCCATCACCGACATCCTTGGAAATATGGGAACGAATGCCCAGACTATACAGAATATAGCAGGCGGCGATTACAGTTCGCTCTACCCGGCATTGGTCGGCATCGGCTCCGGTCTGATCAACAATAATCTGGAAGATGCCATGAACGGGGTATTCACTTCCTTGGGCAACATCTTCCCCAACGCCACTACCGCCGATTATTGTGACCTCATCTCGTGGGTGATGGACAACGGACTGCCAAGTGACCTGATGAACGGCATACAAAATGGACAAGTCCCCAGTGATCTCATCCCCTGGCTGTCCAACGTAATGAATCCGACCCGAAACAACGCTAAGACGAAAACGGACAAGAACTATAATTATTATCTTGACTACCAGTTCAACAAGAAATGGGACGGCGGCGCACAGATCACTACCGGAATGACTTACGAGCACGTCCGCTACAATTCTTCCATCATGGATCAGGTGTACAAAAGCGATAATGTAGCCGCCTTCTTCCAGTACGACCAGCGCTTCTGGGACCGCCTGAGCGTATCGGCAGGGGTACGAGCCGAATACTACCGTGTGAACAACCATCACCGTGAAGCAGAAACGAAAATATTCGGAGCCAAAGTTCCGTTCCGCCCCGTGTTCCGTGCCGGACTGAACTATCAGTTAGCCGATTACAGCTTTATCCGTGCCAGCGCCGGACAAGGTTACCGCAACCCGTCCATCAACGAGAAATATCTCCGCAAGGACATCGGAGGAGTAGGTATCTATCCGAACCTCGACATCAAACCGGAGAAAGGTTACAATGCCGAACTGGGATTCAAGCAAGGATACAAGATCGGCAACTTCCAAGGATTTGTAGACGTAGCCGGATTCTATACCGAGTACAGAGACATGGTTGAATTTCAGTTCGGACTGTTCAATAACGCAGACTACAGCATGATCAACAGCATCAGCGATGCCATCCAGATGGTGACGGACAGCAAAGGTTTCGGTATCGGAGCACAGTTCCACAACGTATCGAAAGCGCAAATCTACGGTATGGAGATTTCGACAAACGGCGTTTATGACTTCAACAAGAATACGAAACTATTCTATAATCTGGGATATGTATATACCGAGCCTCGCGACGCTGACTATAAGGAACGCAATGAAATAGAAGATTTATACACCGACGCCCTTCAGATGAAGGAGAAGTCGAATACAGGCAAATATCTGAAATACCGCCCGAAGCACAGCTTTAAAGCAACAGTCGATTTCCAATGGAAGCGTATCAATCTGGGTGCCAACTTTGCATGGAAGAGCAAGATACTGGCAGTGGACTACCTCATGATGGACGAACGTGAAAAGCAACAACAAGACTTAATGGACTATGTACGCACGATCCTCTTCGGAAAATCGAGAGGAGAAACACTGGCTACTTACTGGAAAAAACATAATACAGACTATGCCACCGTTGACTTGCGCTTCGGGGTAAAAGCGACCAAAGAAGTCGCCTTCCAATTCATGGTCAACAACCTGTTGAATAAAGAATACAGTTACCGCCCGATGGCAGTAGCCGCTCCCCGTACTTTTGTAGTGAAAATGGACATCACATTCTGAAAAACTCACTTAGATTACTGGTTAAATCTGTCGGGGAGACTTCCCCGACAGATTTTTTTATATACATCCACACAGAATAAAGCCTCAGCTCCCGGATGGCCGGCAACAGAACCAATGAAACGAACAAGCAGCAACGTATATTAACACAAAGAGAAAAATATTCACCGCCAACCTACCGCTTCTTTGTGATTTTTGCTTATTTTTGGCAACTAGTATAACACATACAACAAAACACCACTTTTAATGAAGAGGAATATCTATATATTATTTACTATAGGTCTGTTTATCCGGATTCTCCCCTCACATTCAGTAAACCTGAATACCGAACGACTGTCCAATTTGAAACGCCTGATAGAAAACAACATTGCGTACGATTCCATCGCGCCGATAGACAGCGTTATCGCCTGGGGACAGCAACTGAGCCCTATACTGGAAAAGGAAAACAAGATGGAACTGTCTTTCAGCATCCGGCAACTGGTGGTTTACATCTACTCCCTGCGCGGAGACATCGGGAAAGCAATCGACGAAGCGCGACAAATGTACGAAAAAGCAGAAACGATGAGATATGATTTAGGAATAGCCCTTTCGAGCGCAGCTATCGGAGATGCCTATTTCTGCTCCAATATGCCCGAAGAAGCCACTGATTCTTATAAGGAAGCCATCCGTTATCCCGCCTCGCCTTCGGAGAACAACCATTATAAAGAAATGACTATCCTGAAACTTATACAGGTGCTTATTCTGACTCAAAGGACAGAGGAAGCAGAGAAATACAGAAAGATACTTTCCGAATCAAAATCCATACAGACCCATCAGACGCTGCAATTTCTGACACTTGCTACAGATGTTTCTTACTATATCCAGAAGAACGATCTGCGCAATGCGAACAACTGCCTGCTGCAAGCAGAGCAAATCTACCTTTCGGACAGGCAACCTTATTATCGCACCACCTACAATTATATGCAAGGACGATATAACGAAGCAACAGGGAACTACAATCTTGCATTACAGTATTACAATGAGATTCTGACCGGCATCCGGCAAAAGACGCGCTCCATCATCTACCTGCAAGTAGCTTATGCCAAAGCGAACTTACTGATAGAAATGGGCAGTAAAGTAGAAGCGGCGCATCTGTATGAAGAAATCAGTATCGTCACCGATTCGGTAGTCGCTCCCAGCTATGCACACCGCATCAACAGCCTTCGGGCATCTTATGAGGAAAACCGGATGAAAGTAGAGAATAAAGCCGAGTTCAACCGTATTTTCATGGGCGGCATTTTAATAGGAGTCATAGTGCTGGGCATCATGATTTACCTCGTGATACACATATTAAAACAAAACAAGAAGATAGCGGAATCCAAAATCCGCATGGAGCAATCACGACTCAACGCCGAGAATGCCATGCAGACCAAAAGTCTTTTCCTCTCCAACATGAGCCATGAGATACGGACTCCGCTGAGTGCCCTCTCCGGCTTCTCCAGTCTGCTGACCGAGCAGGCACTCGACGCCGAAACACGCCGCCAATGCGGCGACATCATCCAGCAAAACTCCGACTTGTTGCTAAAACTAATAAATGACGTAATCGACCTTTCCAATCTGGAGATCGGAAACATGAAGTTCAACTTCACCTATTGTGACGCTATCGCCATCTGCAATAACGTAATCGATACCGTCAACAAAGTAAAGCAGACACAAGCCGAGCTCCGTTTCAACACATCGCTGGCTTCCCTAAAGTTATACACTGACGATTCACGCCTGCAACAGTTACTGATCAACCTATTGATCAACGCCACGAAGTTCACCCCGCAGGGAAGTATCACGCTGGAAGTCCGTCAGGAATCGGAAGAATTTGCGCTCTTCTCCGTCACCGACACCGGTTGCGGAATCCCACTGGAAAAGCAAAGTTCCATTTTCAACCGCTTTGAAAAACTGAACGAAGGAGCACAGGGAACCGGACTCGGCCTCTCTATCTGCCAACTGATCATTGAACGGATCGGCGGCAGCATATGGATAGACCCTGCCTACACCACCGGATGCAGATTTTATTTCACCCATCCCATCAACCCCACAAAAGAAGGAAAGGAGGCACAGTCATGAAACGGTTATGGATATTCTTCATACTGATCGTACTGGCAGGAGGAACCGGCAAGGCTCTCTCCAGCAATAACGAAGCTGCCAAAGACAGTCTGCTTCAGATACTGGACACTTTGCCGGCCGATTCTTC
>ENA-ORSS01004568-ORSS01004568.1-human-gut-metagenome-genome-assembly--contig:-NODE-4568-length-10216-cov-2.776006_pt1 | contig 10216 bp, 14 predicted proteins | sample MGYA00241899_ERZ509162 | MGnify/ENA primary metagenome ERZ509162 (study PRJEB26280, sample SAMEA2338641) | human gut metagenome | biome: human gut; feature: human-associated habitat; material: faeces... | reverse complement strand
CGCTCTGATACGCGCCGGGTGCTTGCTGCTGTACCTCTGCCAGCCGCTGCCTCGCCTGTTCCGCCTCCACGGCCAGTTGTCCGGCCGTCTTTTTATTTTCCGCCATACTTGTTCCTCCTTTGCTTAGGGGTTAAACAGCAGCCCCAGCGAATCGTCCTGCAGCTTCTGCCAAGTGTAATTTCCGACCCGCAGACTGCTTGTCAGCTCCGCGTCCGCAATGAATAGCTTTCCCGCGCTCACATAAGCCACCTCGCACCCCTGCTCATCCAGAAAGCGGATTCGATCGTTGCGCAGATTCAGCTCCATCGCCTCGCCCTGCTTGCCCAGATGCAGCCCATCCGCATCAAAGCGGAAGTACGTATCATACTGACGCAGTCCCTCCGCCAGCTCCTCCGTGCGTCCGGTCAGCAGCGTGATCGCACCGTTCGCACTCAGGTTCAGCGAACCGCCCACGTCTGCGGCCAAGTGCCCGGTGTGAATGATCCCCGCCGTAGCCGAGGACGCGAACAGCTCGCCCACGTTGATATTCCGCGAGGTAATTTTTCCCGTCAGCGCCTCCGAGGCGAAAATCTGCTCCACATTCAAGCAGTCCGCCGTGATGCCGCCTGCCACGATCTGATCCGCCGTAATACTCTTTTCCGTAATGCTCCCGCCGTCCAGCGTGGATTGGCTCAACTGCGTCGTGCCATTCAGACGGTTGATTTCATAGATCAGCGACTTGTCCGACCCAACGAGAATCAATCGCTCCACGCTCAGCGTTCCCGCATGGATCTTCCCGGCGTTCAGATCGACGATGTTCGCGTCTCCCACAGCCAAGTCCTTTGCAAAGAGCTTGTCCGCCTCCGTCTTCACGAACAGCGCCGTATCCGCCGTCACGCCGCCGATCTTCGCCCAATCAATCGTCGCCGCCGCGATCTGCGCCTGCGCGATCTCCGCAATAGTCGCCGTTAATTCCGCAATCTTTGCCCAGTCAATGACCACCGTGCCCAGCGTTGCGGTGACGATCCTCGCCACCTGCGCCTCCAAGTGCTGCACCTGTGCCACTCCGATCTTCGCCCGACCGATCTCCTGCTTCGCCACCTTGGCCGCCGTCTCCGTCAGTCCGTGGACGCATTGCACCGAAAGCCCCGCACCGCCGAAGTTCTCGTCTCCCAGATTTTGCAGCGTATACCGCAGTTGTTCCGTCAGCTGAAACAAATAGCTCCGCAGCTTGCGGTTTTCCTCGCCGGAAGCCGTTCCCTCCGTCAGCGACGCCGGGAGGCTCAGTTGAAATACCGCCATGCCCTCGCCTCCTTAGCCCGGCAGATATTCCCGGGCAATGCTGTAAATCACCGCACCGCCCACGCCTGAAAGCGCCAGCCTGAAATGGTCGCATCGCCGCGGAAATACGGGAATCTCCATGGTTCCCTTGCCCGTGCCGAGGTTGACGGCAAAAGACGCTCCGCCGCACAGCAGTGTCTTCAGCGCCAGCGTATGCGCCCGCGCCAGGTCGGAAACATGAACATAATCCCGGATGCAGGTTCCGTCCGGCGTATCGTAATCGTTGCCGAAAATTGAAAACTTTTCCCGTTTTCCGGTTGCGGCTTCCATAATAATCGGCATCAGGTTCTGCGGGTTTCTTTCTTTCCCGGTAATGGACTTATCCGCGGCATACCCCACGGCGTTAAAATAGCGCAGCGCCGCGTAATTGAGTTTACCGAGCCGGGCATACCAGCGCATATTTTCCTCAATGGCGACTTTGGTGTAGCCGTAATAATTGATGGGGGCAATCCGGTGGTCCTCATCGATGGGAACATACTCCGGCATGCCGTAAACCGCCGCCGACGACGAAAAGACGATGTGCTTTACGCCGTTTTCGGCCATCGCGTTGAGAATGTTGATTGAACCGGAAATATTGTTTTCGGCATACAGCTCAGGTTTGACCATCGATTCGCCGACGGCTTTCTTTGCCGCCAGATGCACCACGCCGTCAATTTCCTGCCGCATCGCCGCGTTTAAGGCCGCCTTGTCCAAAATATTTCCCTCGATAAATGCTGCGCCGGGAAGAATATTTTTCCTGTCGCCGCTGGAAAGGTCGTCAAAGACCGCAACCTCAAAACCGTCTTCCAACAGTTGCTTTTGCACGTGGCTGCCGATATAGCCGGCACCGCCCGCAACTAAAATTCTGTGTTTCACTTTCTTCTCCTAAAACAGAAAACTGACTTCTTGTAGCATTAAGCTCCTTAAAATAAAAGAGGATAGCCGGTTTATCCACATATCCACAGCGGTTTTGCGTTTATGCGTGCATTTCTCGTCGCTTTGTTTCATAACCCATAACAGGGGAACGGCGCCGCAACGCCGGAAGGTACCCGGGATAAAGGCATAAAAGAAGGATTCATATAACCATGGAAGAACTGGACGTAACGCGCCTGCCGCGCAACATAGAGGCCGAACAGGCTCTGCTCGGCGCGCTTTTGGCAAATAACAAGGCTTATGAAAAAGTGTCGGAATTTCTCCGTGCCGAACACTTCTCCGATCCGATTCACGTCAAGGTTTTTGACGTTATGGCACGCCTGATTCAAAAAGGACACGTTGCCGACGTCATCACGCTGAAAAACTATTTTGAGCAGGAAGGCACCTTAAACGACGTCGGCGGCATCGCTTATCTGATAAAGCTTTCCGAGTCCTCTTCTCCGTTGACCAACGTGGAATATTATGCCCAGTTCGTCTATGACAAATATCTGCGCCGTGAGCTGATTTCCACCGGTTACGACATTGCCAGCGAAGCGATGAGCGAAACGCTGGACGAAACGACCGCCGCCCAGATAGAAAAAGCGGAAAAAAGGCTGTTTGATCTGGCAATGCACGGCGACGGGCAGAAAGGCTTTCAGGATTTCGGTACCACGCTGAATTCGACCCTGCAGATGATTCAAAAAGCTTACGAAAAGGAAGGCAAGGTGTCGGGCCTGTCCACCGGGTTGAACGACTTGGACTACCGTATGGGCGGTTTGAACGATTCTGACCTGATAATTCTTGCCGGCCGTCCGGCGATGGGCAAGTCGGCGCTGGCGATGAATATCGCCTATAATGTTGCCGAGTTTATGCGCAATAACGACAAGATGGATCCGCACGACAAAGGCGTGGCGATATTTTCGCTGGAAATGTCTGCCGAACAGCTGGCAGCGCGTATCCTTTCCAGCATAACCGATACGCCGGGGCACAAGCTTCGTACCGGCGATATGGAACTGGGCGAGTTTAACCGCATTGCAACTGCTGTTCGCGAATATCAGAAGCTGCCGTTGTATATTGATGATACGCCCGGCATCAATATCAATACGATTCGTACCCGCGCCCGTCGTCTGAAACGCACCAACGGCCTCGGCCTGATAGTGATTGACTATATTCAGCTCATCAGCGGTTCAGGCGACAAGAAGAGCGAGGGCAACCGTGTGCAGGAGGTTTCCGAAATCTCCCGCGGCCTGAAAATTCTTGCCAAGGAATTGAAAGTTCCTGTTATTGCCCTTTCCCAGCTGAATCGCGGCCTGGAACAGCGTGATGATAAGCGCCCGTTAATGTCCGACTTGCGTGAATCCGGGTCTATTGAGCAAGATGCCGATATCGTGATGTTTGTTTTCCGCGAAAATTATTACATTCACAACGCCGAACCGAAACGCAATACCGGCGAAACCGACGAACATTTTGCCAAACGCACCGAAGAATGGCAGCAGCGCGACCGTGAAACCGCCAACCTCGGCGAGGTGATAATCGGCAAGCACCGCCACGGCTCCACCGGAACCGTCAAGCTGTTCTGGAACGGCGAATACGCGCGTTTCAGCAACCTGTCGCCGGATGACCGGCTGCCGGAACGAAGGGGATAGGAAGATGAAAAAATATTCTCCGTCCGAATGGGAAAATATCTGCCGCCGCTGTGGCAAGTGCTGCCTGATAAAGCTTGAAGACGAAGACACCGGCGGCATTTACTATACAGATGTCGTCTGCCGCTATTTTGACGAAGAAAAGATGTGCTGCTCGGTATATGACAAACGCTGTGAACTCGTGCCTTCCTGCCTCAGACTGTCTCCGGACAATGTGGACAAACTGGCATGGATGCCGAAGACCTGCGCCTACCGCGAGTTGTTTGAAAAAGCGCCGTCCCCGGTCAAAACCACGATAAAGGGGCGTGTCGTCAGCGAAACAGAAGTGTCTGAAGACGAATTGGAAGACCATATTGTCGAGTGGGACGATTTGTAATTTTCGTCATCGGTATTTTCGTCGTCGCTTTCCCATAGCAATTCTCTAATACCGGAATTTCCGTAAAGCCCGGACAGTTTTCGTGATATTGGCTGTTGCTTTCCCGTTCTTCTACCGCAGAGATTCGTGTCGTTGCCGTGCTCTCGCCAATAGAGGCGATAAAACTTCTTTTTTCAAAATTTCCGTGGCTTCGTTGTTAAAATAGTATTCTGTCCCGTTCGTCGTGTATGCGCCGTTTTTGCGGTAAGAAAATTTAAAATGGTGCAGGCTGAGAAGTTTTTGCATTTGCGGATAATTTTTTTCCGCAATACTGAGCAGAGGCTTGTCCGTCTGCAAAACCTCAAGGCTCTCTTGCATCAGTTTTCCGGCAATGCCGCGTCCCCGGCAGTCTTGCCTGACAAACAGGCAGCAGATTTTCTTTTCTTCCGCCGTTTTTTTGAGCAGTATTGTGCCGGCAAGCCGTCCCGTTTCGTCTTTTGCGGCAATTATTATTCTGCTGCCGTCTTTAAGGCCGGGGAAAAATTTTTCCTCCAGCCATTTGCCGTATTCGGGATAAGTTTTTCTTACCGGCCGGGTAAGCTCGACGATTTCCTTGCACAGCGGCAAATCGTCGGCGGCATTATGAACGGTTTGTATTTTATAATCCATATTATTCCCTTTACAACAGCATACAGTTTGAATAGTATACCGAAAGATTTAAATAGAATCAAGGAATAACTGATGCATAGACTAAAGGTAAAGGAAAAATATTACAATCTGCTGAAATCAGGAAAAAAGGATATAGAACTCCGCCTGTACGACGATAAGCGCAAGCTGATACAAATCGGCGATATGATTGAGTTTGCCAATTTCTCCGACAGCAGAAACACATTTTGCGCTGAGGTTGTCGCTCTTCATCGCGCCGCAGATTTTGCCTCGCTCTGCCAAAAGATAGACTGCCGCCGTGCGGGAATGGAAAGCCCTGAAGAATTGATAAAAGTTTTGGCGGAATTTTATCCGGCAGAACGTCAGAAAGAGTTTGGCGTTGTCGGCATAGAGATTAAGCGGGAGGAATAAAGTTCGCCATGTCGGAAGAATACTGCCTTGAAGAAGAATATGACCCGGAGAGCCGTTTTGCCGATTTGTCGGACGTAGAACCGGAATTCTGGCGCAAAAAACCGCTGGAACAGATGTCCCGCCGCGAATGGGAACTTTTATGCGACGGCTGCGGCAAGTGCTGCCTGAATAAATTGGAAATCAAAGGAAAGATTTGTTTTACAAACACTTACTGCCGTTTTTTGGATACGGAAAGCTGTTTATGTAAAATTTATGCGCATCGTTTTCAAAAAGTTAACGATTGTCGTGATATAGATATCTCTGCGATTCGAGAGAAACCCCGCTGGCTCCCGAAAACCTGCGCTTATGTGCTGCTGGATGAGGGAAAGCCTTTGCCTGCCTGGCATCCGCTCATAACCGGGCGTGCTGCGTCCGTGCATGAAGCCGGCGTTTCTCTTCAGGGAAGAAAACTAATAAACGAATCTGAGGTAACCGACTATGAAAATTACATTGTTGAGTGGAAAGACCTTTGACATCAATGCCGATTTGGGTTTTGATATGAAAGTCGTTCATTCGGGACGGTCGCGCCGTCTGACGCTCCGCATTGATAAAAAAGACCGTATGGCCGTTCTGACGATTCCGAAGTACTGTTCGCGCAAAAAGGCGGTGTCGTTTGTGGAAAGCCATCAGGACTGGGTACGCGATAACCTGAGCAAAATCCCGGAGCTGAAGTTTTTCAAAAACCACGATGTCATCAGCCTTTTCGGCCGGGAATATACGATTGAACACAGTCCCGTGCGCGGCAGTACCCGTTTGGATAAAAAAAACAAAATTCTTTATGTTTCCGGCGGAATTGAATTTCTGCACCGCCGCGTCAAGGACTTTATTAAAAAGCTGGCGCTGGAAGAGTTTACCGCCCGTTCTGCCGCCGTTGCGGATAAAATCGGCAAAACCGTGCATAACGTCTGCATAAAGGATACGAAATCCCGCTGGGCAAGCTGTTCCACGCTGAATAATATCAATTACAGCTGGCGTCTGGCGCTGGCGCCGGAATTTGTCATCCGCTATATCGTGGCGCATGAGGTTTCGCATCTGAAGCATCAGGATCATTCGCCGTATTTCTGGGCGTTGGTGGAATTTCTGGAAGAGGATGCCTCCCGCGGCCGCGAATGGCTGACGGAAAACGGGCATTTGCTTTATACTTATAAATAGCCGTGCTTTATTGGATTTGTTTAAGGTTGGTGCATAAATAAATACACGCGTAAATACTCTGTTGGCAATGTAGCAAAATGAACTGTACGCAAAACAGTCCTCGGCTGTCGGGAATAAAAGGTTTGAATCGCCTGACCGGTATCTCTTGCTAAATTGCCAGCCCGGCAAGAGGAACCGGGGACGCCTTATTTTATTTTAATAATTTCCTAATCGGCTTTTGATGTTGGTGCCGGAATTCGTCATTGTTATATTTGTAAATAAGCATTGACTAATCCGTACGTCAGCGATATCCTGAAACCGAATAAAAGAAAAGGGTAGAATATGCGCCGGATTTTATTGGTAATGGTTTTGTTGCTATTGTCATCCTGCCATTTGAAACAGGATGAAACATTCGTCAATCCCGTGTTTTACGGCAAGATGGAGTCACAAACCGATCTGTGGGACGTAACCATAACCCCGACGACGTTTGATATGGATAACCGCCACGGTGCCACTTGGCATGAAGACTGCGAAATGTGGAAGAATGAGCCCGATGAGGTGGTGTTGCGCTGCACGCATCAGTTGAACAAAGAACAGCTGGAAATGCAAAGTCCGGAAGATGTCTATGGTATAAGAACAGAAGAACACAATACTTATGTTATGAAAATCCGCCCGCCAGAGGAGCAAATATATAAAGGTAGAACCCGTATAATCATTTACTCATATTACGAAGATGAAACAAACCCGGAGTTTGCCTCCAAACGCGGTTATCATATCCGCACTCCGAAAAACGGAGCGCGGATAAAACGGTAAAACGTTACCAGTGCCAGCCGTTTTCGGCCGGAATAGCTTTGATGCGTTCTTTGGCCCATTGGTTGCGTTTTTCCTGTATTTTTAACCGGTTTACGTTATGATAAATTTTAGTCAGATTTTTCTCACGTATCCCGTTTCTCAAGTTAGGCCATTTTGTCTGGGAAACTGCGCCGGTATTATAGCGAATGTCTAACAGCACTTCTTTAAGCGGATAAGGAAGGCTGTCAAACCTGTCTATTCCTTCGCGCAATTTTTTTAAATCATTTTGCAAATGCTCGTTCATCCGTTGAAGTGCGAATGCTTCGGATACTTGTAGTATGCTTTCATCCTTATAATAACCGGCACCATATTTTTGCCCGAATTTCTCTTGCCTTTTCAGATCTTGAAAATGGTTATAAGCCGCTTGTTTTTCTGCGTCGGTTGCCGGGCGTTTGTTGTCAACCAGCCAGTCTACCGCTTTAAAAGTCGTTTCGTCATCAACCAAAGCCCCAACGCCGGTTGTAATTTTCCCTTTGGTATCCAGATAAATATGCGGAACAAGTCCTTCAAAATCAGGGTCTTTCAACCTCTCCGCCGCTTTCCGCAGCAGCCGCTCGTCGGATGTATCGTTGTTCGCGGTATGCCTGCCATCGCTTTGCGTCGCCGACAGGGCGTTTTCGGCAATCCGGTAGGTCCCTTTGGCTTCGTTAAGATAGGGCTTGATAAAGTCATATTCTATCGAGTCCTTAAAATCCATATCGTCTCCGTTTAAAGGCTATCCGTATTTATTAATCAGCGCCTGTATGCGTTCATGCTTGTCAGATTTGAAGTTTTCTATGGCGTCTGCCCATACGTCAAAATCAGGTTCGGTCAAACTCATGCGTATCTCCTGTCATAAAAATAGCCGCACAGATGTACGGCTTGTGGTTAAATAAAAAAGCCGCGCAAAAGCACGGCTCAAACGTTAAAACAAAAAAAGCTCCCGCAGGAGCTTAATCGAATGGGAAACCCCATTGTCAACGAATAATAAATCCCCTCTGACACTAAGTCAATACTTTTTCCGGGGCAATGAAAAATAAATTTACAGTCCGTTGTTCTCTTTGGTCGGCTGAATCGGCATATATCCGACGCCGCCGAAGTATTTTTCCATAAAGGTTTCTTCGCTGCCCATAACCGGCGTTTCGTCTTTGGAAATAGCGATATTTCGCCCGTTTTCTTTCGTCAGCTGTACGACTTTCTCCACCTTGCCGTCGTGATTGAATTCAATGGCGACGACATTGCGGTCCAGTTCTTCCGGTTCAAAAAAGGCCATGCGTTCCATGGTTGAGTTCATATAAATCCAAGTACGGTGGTCAAGGCTTGAAATCACGCTCGGCGACCCCATAATTTTTCTGACTTCGCTTTGCGGCATACCGCGCTTAACCTGCATAATATCGTCCTTCGTCGGCATATTTCCTTCCGTCTGAATAAAATATTCATTGGAGCAGGCGCCCAGCATCATCAAAGCCGCTGCCGTTGAAAAAAATACTTTGTTTATTGACATTGCGATATCCTTACAATTATATATTGAACTATATAAGCCTATAACACAAGGAAAAAAGGAATGCAAAAAGATTTTTCGTATCCGCTGCAAATTGATGAGCTTAACCAGGGGGAACAAAGCTACATGCTAAGGGCAGACAAGGCTCAGCTTGAAACGCTGAAGGAAATTCTTCAGGTTCCGGCTGTGAATTATTTTGAAGCGGATATAAAACTGAAGTTTCAGAAAAAACGCGGCATTCTGGATGTAAGCGGGCAGGTGCGTGCCGGTTTGGGGCTGATAAGCGTTATTTCGCTGGAACCGTTTGACCGGGCTTATAAAACTGATTTTGCCCTGACGTTTGATACCAATGCGACTTATGAACAGATTCGCGAACTGGACGAAGATATAGAGGCAGACATCCCCGATATCGTTATCGGCGGCCGGATAGATTTGGGCGATATTGCGATTGAGCAGCTGGCTCTGGTGATGGAAGACCATCCCCGGCAGGACGGCGAAGAATTTTCCCCGCTGATAGAAGACGATGCGCCGCTGCGCGAGAACCCTTTTGCAATTCTTTCCAAATTAAAAAAATAGCCGGGCGGCACTTTGGGCGGTCGATAAAACTGAGGAGATATCCTGTTATCAAGAGGAGGGCTGCTGCAAAACCTCGTATTTCTATGCCTTTCCCGCAAAAAGCGGAAAATATATAAAAAAAACTCTTGCCAAATACATTTTTTTTATATAAAAGCTAATCCAGCAACCCTTGTGTTAATCCGGGAACGGGTTCGCAGGAGTTATTTCGTGTCAAATAATTTTAATTAAAAGAGTTTAAAGAAATGGCTACACCAAAGAAAAAAACATCGCAATCCCGCCGCAATATGCGTCGTTCTCATGATGCTTTGACGCCTAATGCGTATCATGAATGCCCGAACTGCGGCGAATTGAAGAGACCTCATAACGTATGCCCGAAATGCGGACAGTATGACGGTAAGGAAGTTATTGCTCAGAAAAAAGAAGAAGAGTAATTAACTGGCTGATTAATTTTATTTATTTTTATGGAGCAGGTTTTGTCTGAGAGTAATCTGGTCATATCAATAGATGCTATGGGGGGGGATAATTCCCCCAAAGTAGTAATAGAAGGTTTGGCTCTGGCACACAAAAGAAATCCGGATATCCGCGCCGTTTTGCTCAAACAAAATGGACTCTATCGAGCGGACAGTCGATTTTTTCTTGTTTTTTGCGGAGGTAAACGCTGCAAAATCATGCGTCCCGACCAGATACTTCGCCGCTGTTTTCATCGCATCTACATCTAACTGCTGTTCGATCTGCCATACCAGCCGTCTGTCAAACACCGCCGGGATTTTGCTGTTGTGAATCCGGTAGCAATAGGTCTTACCGACCGCATTTAAACGCGCGTGGAACCTGGGAGCAGCCTCCTGACAGGAA
>ENA-ORSS01004562-ORSS01004562.1-human-gut-metagenome-genome-assembly--contig:-NODE-4562-length-10235-cov-2.956090_pt1 | contig 10235 bp, 6 predicted proteins | sample MGYA00241899_ERZ509162 | MGnify/ENA primary metagenome ERZ509162 (study PRJEB26280, sample SAMEA2338641) | human gut metagenome | biome: human gut; feature: human-associated habitat; material: faeces... | reverse complement strand
GTTCGGAAGATGGTTGGCGGGCTTTTGAAGCTCGTATATCCTGACGGCGAGTTCTCAAAAGAACAACTGGAAGAAATTTTGAAGCTTGCGTTGGAGATGCGCCGTCGCGTTAAGGAACAACTCAAAAAGCTGGGTGGCATGGAGTTTTATGATGTGAATTTCTCCTACATCGACAGGAACAGCTTTGAGGAATACTATGTCTCTGTACCGGAGCAGGGCGGTGGAAAGCTGATCCCAGAAGGAATGTGCAATCCCGGTCAGGTCTATACAGTTTCGCAGGGAAAATCCGGCATGATCGGCGTGTTCCGGCTGGAATCTCAGATGCTTCCCGGCAACGGCAAGTTTGAACGCACGGGTATTGGCTCGGAACGCGAGGCAAGAGAGGCTACAAATACTGCTTTCAACTTCCTCAAAGCAAATGCCGGGCACATTAGCGGGACGATCAGCACCACAACAAAGGACTATATTGTCAATTATCAGGACTTGCAGGGCATCGGCATGACCAGTAAGCTTGCCCTTCCGACACTGATCGCACTGGCTTCCATTGCCCTAAACAAACCGACTGTCAGCAGCTTGGCTGTGTTGGGCGAAATCAGCATCGCTGGCACGATGATCAGGGTGGATGAGCTGGCAAACACCCTGCAAGTATGCCTCGACAGCGGAGCCAAAAAAGTGTTACTGCCTATCACATCAGCCGCAGACCTTGGCACTGTACCCTCAGAGTTGATCGGATGCTTCAATCTCATCTTCTATCAGAGCGCAGAGGACGCAGTATTCAAAGCGCTGGGCGTCGAGTAACTGAACGGTAGTTGAACTTTCTTCCGTTATTTGAGCAAGCCATATAGCTGTGATGAGACAGTAAAAAGCGCACGAAATGAGGATGAGCATGAGCTATTATTTCGGATTTAACACACCCGAAGAACAAAAGAAAAAAAGAAAGTCTGACCTAACAGCAATCGGCGAAAAAGTCACTTCATTCTTTTGGGATATTGCACCGGCCAACGGTTTTGAGATGCGAGAAGGCCAACAGGATATGTCTTTTGAGATTGTGGATGCCCTTATTCATGATCAGCATTTTGCGGTAGAGGCCGGAGTCGGAATCGGAAAATCATTTGGGTACTTGGTACCGGTCTTGCTGTATAACAAGAGAATGAAAAAGCCCGTTATTGTGGCTACATCAACTATCGCGCTACAAGAACAGCTTTGGGATGATATTCACATTGTGATGAAGCTTCTCAATCTCCAACCGGAAGTTATCCTTGCGAAAGGACAAACTCATTATCTCTGTCATAAGCGGGCTGATGATCACATAAATACAGCGGATGCAGTAATTCCTGATGAACTGCAAATCGGTCTTGAAAGTGGATTTCAGGAAAGAAAGCAGTTTTCACAAACTTTACCGCAGAATATCTGGGATAAAGTCAATGTACAACGGTTCAGTATGCGAAATTGTAGTGGCTGTGAAAAGAAATGCCTTTATCATGCCATTCGCTCGAAAATAAAATATACCGATGGAATTATCCTGTGCAACCAGGACTTCCTGACTGCACATCTTCAACAAATACGAGGCTGGCAGGATGGCCTTATTAACCGTGAGGCCGATCTTATTGTTGTGGATGAAGCACACAACTTAGATGATAAAGTGCGAAGTGCCACCACAAAACGCATCAATCAAGGAATGCTATTAGGACTTATTAAAAGCGCAACCAATGAAGTCAAGGCGGCTGATAGGCAGAACATCTATGGAGATGTCGAGGACGCGAAGAAGTCAATTAGCGTGTTTTTTGACCGCCTTAAAGCACAGATGCAGGAACAGATCAATCATTCGCAGCAAGATATGAGATATGCAGATCGGCTTTTCTTTGACGGTGGCGAAGACTCCATAACCCTTCTTAAAGCGATGATAGAAAGCATTAAAAGTGTTGCTCTCAGCATTCAGATTTACACCAGCTTTGATTACAGCAGTCGAACAACTGCTGCATCGGACGAATTGGACAGCCTAAGCGAAAGCCTTGCAGAAATGATCGAACAAATTGATAGCAACCTCCTCTGGATTGAGCGCAAAGGGAATAATGCAGAGCTTGTTTACTGCCCAAAGAATACCAGCCAAATTACCAATCGACTGTATTTCAGCGGGAAAGAAAGAGTAATCTTGACCTCCGCAACTATGACTAATGCAAGTAATGGAGAATTAGTAGATCAATACTCCTATTTTATCGGTAATACAGGATTTCCGACGGATGAACACGGTTGCTTATCCGAACCAAAGCCTTCTCCCTATCCATACGATGAGCATTCCATGATTTATTATTGTGACGATCTGCCCCATCCCACTCAGGAACATGAAGCTTTTATCGAACAAGGCGTACAACGCTTGCTTGAAGTTCTCGAAATTTCAGGTGGGAAGGCTCTTGTTTTGTTTACTGCGAAAACAGATATGGAGGAAGTTTATACCATTCTCAGTAAACTAAACTTGCCTTACAAGATCCTAATGCAGCAACCCGGTTCATCACAGGATAAAATTCTTAATGAATTTAGAGAAGATACCAACTCCGTTCTGCTCGGGACAGGTGCTTACTGGGAAGGCATAAGCATTGAAGGCAAAAGTCTCTCTAATGTCGTGATTTTCCGCCTTCCATTTCCTGTACCTGATCCGATCATAGAATACAAAGCATCCATTGCTAAGGACGCTTTGATGGATGTCCGCGTTCCTGAAATGATAATTAAACTCAAACAAGGGATAGGCAGACTGATCCGAAATTTTAGCGATACAGGAATCGTCTGTATCATTGACCCACGACTTCGAGATGACCCTCCTGCCAAATATCACGACATTGTATGGGACTCCCTCCCCATAAAGAATAAAACAAACAGCCTCGATAAACTAAAAAGGTTCTTTGACAGCCTTTCCAGTTTGAATGACCATTGAGTCTTCTTTTATCTCATAAATATTTTCCAAGAAAAAAGAGCCTCAGCCGACACCCGTAAGGGCATCGACCGAGGCTCTTCGCTTTTGATAGAAATTCGACCTTTATTCTGACATTTTGGGCGTTTGGAGCTTAGACAGGAAAGCATACGGGGCTACGCTTCATCTCTGCTCAGAGGGCAGGAAATCAGCGATTTTCAACCTTTATCCCGACAGATTTTGGCTTTGTCCCGAGCGCTTAGAAAAGTAATGCGGACAAGCGATGATAACGGCGCGGAAGCTCTGCTTGCAAGGATGAACACAGCGGCGGCACAGGTCATTGTATTTGCGCCGACCATCGCTGCCTAAAAAGAAGCTCCATTCGAGCTTCCAGTTCTTACTCCGGCTCATATCTCACGCTCGCTCTTCTTCTCCTTGTGGGGAGAAGGCTTATCCGTCTGCTGGGCGGTTTTTGCTGATTTCAGCCGATCCATGATAGAGGTTTTCCCGCCCTTCTCGCTCGCCTTATCTTCCTTCGGACCGTTGTTGATGATCCCGTCAATCATGCCGTAGTCATCCTCAAGCGACATTTCAGCGGCCTTGAGAGGATTCTGCTTTTCCAGCTCGGCCACCCAATCCGCTTTCTCCACACCGAAGATACCGCCTTTGGCGGCGTGTTCCTTGATCTCCTTGGCGTCCAGAACCAGCCCCTCGGTATCGTCGCCGTACAGCCGGTAAATCTGGCACGACTTCATGACCTCAGCCGCAGCATCCTCCCGCATGGGCAGCATACCGCCCCATTTGTAGCCGTACTGCTTCATATCCTCGATGCTGATGCTGTCATCCGGCATCTTCTCGACCGGCATGACCTCCTGACGGAGCAGATTGACTGCGGTTTCATCGAAGCCGTCATAGATATGGGACAGCACCAGCTCGCCGCGCTCATCGACAATGATACAGGAGGCATCGTCCCCAAAGGTGTCGTGCTCCATCAGCCAGAAGGTGTGACCGTCGATCTCTTTATGGTCAATCGTGTGCCATGTGCCGATATGACCATCCACCGCCATGCCGGAGGTGTTTTCATTGACAATGGAGCTTTTCTCTTCAAGAACCGTCTGTTTCTGCTGTTCTTCGGAAATCATCGGGATAGCAACAATCCTGTCTCCGATTTTGGCAAACTGCTCCGGCATTTTGAACTCCGTCACAAACTGCCGCAACAGATCCGGCGAAAGCGAGCCGAAGCTGTCATCCGTCAGCCCTGTGACAAGGAAGGTACCGGCAACAATATCATAGATTTCACCGTTGTCATCCCGCAGAGCGCGGTTGAGAGGCAAACCGTTCATCTTGCCTTCTTCGTTGCAGACAATAGCAACCGGCTCTTCAAAGGGATAGACCGCCTCAATGTCCCCGCCAACCTCATGCTGTAAGGACTCAAGGCTGGAAGGGATTTCTTTCACATAGGGCTTCTTGTCCGGCTCAACCACCAGCACAGTGATCGTGCTTGGCTGCTCCAATTCCTCGCCGCTTCCGGTGACACGGTACTCATCGGGAATATCCTCAAACGTACCGTCAAAGTAGCGGTTCCAGCTATCGCCGGTAGGTCGGATGTACCCGGCGTCGGTCAGCGTGCCGCCTTCATTGATTGCACAGTCTTCACCGTACCGCTCAAAGTCGATGTAGTCCACAAAGCTGCCGAACTTGTTGTCGATGTTGTAGCCGCCCTCAAAGAAGTAGTAACGACCGAGATCGTCATAGTCCTTGATGTCGGGGATAAAATCATAGTTGTCGAGATTGTAGGTCAGGTTGATCAGATCGTCGAGGTCATTCACTTCATCGCAGCCGCTATCCATGATTGCCACGAAATGCTCAAGCTCAGAGCGGGACATCTCATCCAGCCGCGCGGCGAGGTAGTTGAGCTTATCGAGGTTTTCGTATTCGCCAAGGAGATTGCTGACTCCATGAATGGAGCAGTCATAATCCGTGATAAACCATTCCTCATAAACCTGACCAAACTCGCCCTTTGAGCCGATGCCGATCCGCTCGAAGACCTCATTCATTTCCTCTTCGGTGGTCGGAAAATGAACCCATTCACCGACAAGCTCGCCTTCGTTGTACTTGCCGAGATTGGTCACGAAGGCTTCAAAACTGCCATCCAACACGGGCATAGGCATCCTCCTTTCAATCGTCCATCATACTGTCCGGCGCGATGTAGAGCTGGGCAAACGCCTCGTCGGTGATACCCTCAAGCTTCCGAACGGTATGAAAAAGCAGCTCCGCCATCTCATCGTCCAGCTCATTGATGGGCAGCGACTTCATCTCTGCAATCAGCCTCTTGCGGCTGGAAGTGTCGAAGCAACACATCAGATTTGTCTCTTCCACGGTAAAAAACATAATCACATCTCCATTTCTTTTGATTTCGGTTTCTTTGTTTGCTCAGGCTTTTTAGCACCTTTGTCCGGCGCAGTCTGGGCATGTTCTTTGAGCTTTGCGAGGACAGAAGTCTTCTTCTGAGAGGGATGCTCTCTGCGATCCATTGCTTTCCAGAGGCTTTCAGCCGGAACTTCCTCCACATAGGAGCGGACAATAGACAGCCGCTCATGGAATGGAACGGGATTTTTCCTGTCCGTGATGTCCGTCAGGCTGACTTCTTCATTTGGAAAATCAACTTTGTCAACGCGGACAGTTTTGCCGTCCATATCCATCACCATGCCAACAGGGATATAGTCCTCAGCGAGAAGGTGCTTGACGGTTTCCTGTCTACCGTCTTCACCGGATTGCGTGACAAGGACATCGTTGCCTTGTCCCCACAGAGCTTTTGCCTTGGCGACCCACTGATCTTCCCGAAAACCGGTCACGGCGACCTGCCCGCCGCCTTCCAGCTCTTTCATCAGGAGCTTTGTGCCGAGCGCGGGCGCTGCCTTCTTCGCATCTTCACCGTAAATCTCGAAGTAGCCGTTCTGGGCAAAGCAGACAATCGCTTCGGGATGGGCTTCCTTGACGGCATTGTAGGCGGTCTGCGCTTCAAGGGGCAATATGCCAAGCTTTTCTGTCACGCCATGCTGGACGGCAAGCTTGTGAATGTGATCCTCAATACTGCCGGTTTTCGCATGGAAGCCCGTTTTGAAGCGCTCACGGCGGAGGATCATGTCAAGCTCAGTCGCATTCTCAGGCAGATAACTCACCGACACAACCTCGCCGTGCTTTTCTTCCAGCGGGATCGCTTCACGCCGGTAGCTGCGGAAAGGCAGATAAAAGGTGGCATCGTCCTTAAAGGAGACTGCCACTGTCTCAACCGGAACGGTGAGCTTTTGCATCCTCTCCACATGGGCAGCATAGTCCAGCTCAATGAGGTTGCCTCTGACGGTATCGCCCTCTACGCCCTTGATCTCAACCGCGTAGACAAGGATGGGATCGCGGGTTTGCTCATGGTAAAACTCCCACACTTTGTTTTCGTAGGAATCCTCCACATAGACTTCGCGCTCAGGCAGGAGGTAAGTGCCGTTCGGACGGGACATCCAGAGAAGGTGCTTGTCCTCGGAGGACTGGGAAGCGGCAAGGCTGTGAAGCAGCCCGGCGTCCAGCTCAAAATCCTCCTTGTAGTTCTGGGTGTGGATGTCCATAATCCGGCGAAGGGCATCCACAAGATCGATGTTTTCAAACTTCATAGGCATCACTCCAAACCGACATCGTGGGACTTCTGCTTAACCGGCGTTTTCCGCTCCGGCTGGTTCTTTGCCGCAGCACGGAGCTGTTCCCGGATAGAAGGCTTTTCCCGCGCTGCTTCCTGAGTCTTCTCTTTTCCGATATATTCAAGCGTCGGTGTCAGCTCTCGATAGCAGCCTTGCACCTTCTTGGCAGAATGGCGGCGGTGAATGGCGAACATCGGCTCGCCATCCCGGGTAACGGTGTTGCCCTCAATCCTGACCTTGTACTCCACCATCACCTTGAAGGACTGATTGGACGAGCGGTAGGTAGACAGCATCCCGTCGTTGCGACCGGCGATCTGCGCTTTGAGCGTGTCCATGACGGCTTCCTTAATTTTCTTTTCCTCCGGTGTGAGGCGATGCTTCACCGGTGCCGCCTGTTCCGGCTCTTTGGGAGCCGGAGTTTCGGGACCTTCCTCCGGGACAGCCGTTTTGCTCTGTTCAGCCGGTGTCTGCTCCTGCGCCTTACCGATAGCGGTCTGCCGGACGAACTCTTCGGTGAAAAGACTGACAAGCCCCGGATTTACACTGTCAATAATGAGTTGAGTTGCATGATCCGGGCTGGCATCCATGCCCTTTGCCCATTCCTTGCAATCACGGGAGATACGCCCGTCATGGTCTTTCTGCTGGATGGTTTGCGCGAGGACATAGGCGACGCTTTCTGCCTCGACCTCCTTAGTGCGCCGGTCTTTCTTGTCCTCGGGAGCAACCTTTTCGCCCGGAGTGACGGCATGGAGCTTGGCATGGGCAATCTCGTGGATCGCCGTCTTGATGGTCTGGATTTCACTCATACCCTCCTGAATGGCAATGCGGTTTTCTACATGAGAGAAGTAGCCTTTTGCGCCATCGGTGATGTTTTCAAAGGCAATGGGGACCGGAGACAGCTCTTTGAGAGCATCAAAAAAGGCGGCGTAGTTTTCCACGCTGCCTGTCAGCTCGTCTACGGCAATATCGGGAAGCTCTTTGCCGTCCGTCTGGGACACATCGAAGACGCTCACCACCTTGAAGGCGGGGCGGGTCACTTCAACCGTCTCAGTGACCGGCTTGCTATCTTTGTCGAGGATGGGCTTCTGGGTTACCGGATCAAGCTTTTCGTGCTCTTCCTTCACCTTATAGGGCGCGGGGGCGAAGATTTTGATACCTTTTTCGCCCTTCATGACATGGCGGTCAAAATTGCGCTGCCATGCCGTGTAACCGGCGATCAGCGTCGCATCCGGCTTCTGCATGGCAATGAGCAGCGTGTTATTGAACGAGTAGTTATAGAATTTGGACATCGTTTTCAGGTACTCTTTGAAGCGTTCGGATTCAAACAGTTCCTTGAGTCCCTGTTCCAGCTTGTCGGTGATTTCCCGGACTTGCTGGGCGTTTCTGTTTTCAGCCATTTATGACCTCCTTACTTATCAAATTCCATCTTGAAGCTGACATACTTGCCGCCTGTGTCATCCAGACGGATCACCGCATCATAGAGCTGCGGGCGTTTCGGCGTATAAAGCCCGGTCACTCTGCACCAACCCTTGTCCAGCAGTTCGGCGGCGATTTTCTTGGTCAGCTTCTTTTTCTTGGAAGAGAAAAACTTGTTGTCCTCCCACATACAGAAAGAGCATTCCTTGTTCGAGCAGTAGTAGTTTCCCTTTCCCACATAGACCGGCGAGCCGCAGCGCGGGCATTTGCCGATGGACTCTCTGCCGGTATCGAAGCGGTTTGCCTCGGCGTCAGAGAGGAAGGGATAGGATTTGACCAAATCGGAGGTCATCCCCACAATGCCGGAAAAGAACTTGTCCGCATCCGCATTGCCACGCTCGATCTGCATCAGAGTATTTTCCCATTCCGCCGTCATGGAAGGAGAAGTGATCTGCTCCGGCAGGACGCATACAAGGTTGTTGCCGTCCTTTGTAGGCACGAGAGATTTGCCCTTGCGCTCAACGAAGCCACCTTTGACCAGCTTTTCGATGATACCGGCGCGGGTGGCAGGAGTGCCAAGTCCCTTCTTTTCGGTATCATCATCAAACGCATCATTTCCCGCAGTCTCCATAGCCGACAGAAGGGAGTCTTCAGTGTAGGGCTTCGGTGGGGATGTATAGTGCTCGGTGACGCTGGAATCGACAGATGAGAGAATATCCTTCTCGTTCAGAGAAGGCAGCGAGTGATCCGGCTCGTCCTTTTCCTTGCTCTTGAGCGTTTCCTTGAAGCAGCGCTCAATCGCCTTCCACCCATCCTGCACGACCGTTTTGCCTTTTGCCTTGAACTCGTAACCCTCACAAGTGAGCGTGACCGAAGTTTCGTCATAGATGTGCTTCTCACCGGTAGCGCTCAGAAGGCGCATGGCGATAAGCCGGATGATTTTCTGCTCCGACTCCGGCAGCTCGGCGAGGTCTTGCTTTTCAAGCTGGACAGTGGGGATAATGGCATGATGGTCAGTGACCTTGGCGTTGTTGGTAATGCGACCGATGTCCGGCTTATGGGCGATGCCCTCGAAGAGCGGCAGCTTGCGGGAGACAATGCTGATCACCTGACGGGCGGTGCTCTCCATATCCTCAGTGATGAACTGACTGTCCGTTCGGGGATAGCTAAGCAGTTTTTTCTCATAGAGGGACTGCACCAGATCGAGCGTCTGCTGGGCGGTAAAGCCATAGTAGCGGTTGGATTCCCGCTGCAAGGTGGTCAGATCATAGAGCTTCGGCGGGTTGACCGTCTTCGTCTCCTTCTTGAGAGAAGAAACGACGGCTTGCTTTTTATTGCAAGCCGCCGCAATCGCCTTCGCCTCGTCTTCGGTTTTGACCTTTTCCATGTCCGCCGTCAGGCTGTCTTTGCTGATATGGACATTGAAGTATTTCTCCTTGTGGAAGGTTGTGATTTTGCCTTCACGCTCCACCAGCATTGCCAGCGTAGGCGTTTGGACGCGCCCGACCACCAGCTTCTTATGATAGAGTGTCGAGAACAGCCTTGTGCCGTTGATGCCGACAATCCAATCTGCCTTGGAACGGGCAAGGGCGGCTTCATAGAGCCGGTCATACTCGCCGCTGTCTCGCAGATGGGCAAAGCCCTCTCGGATTGCGCTGTCTTCCAACGAGCTGATCCACAGGCGCTTGAAAGGCTTCGTGCAACCGGCTTTCTTGTAGACCAACCGGAAAATCAGCTCGCCCTCGCGCCCCGCATCGGTGGCGCAGACAAGCTCGGTCACACGCTTATCGCGCATGAGGTCGCACAGCACTTTGAACTGCTTCTGCTTGTCCTTCGGGACTTCAAACAGCCATTCCTCCGGGACGATGGGGAGATCGCCGTACCGCCATTTGGCAAAGCGCTCATCATAGGAGCTTGCGTCCGCAAGCCCCACAAGATGACCAACGCACCAAGATACGATGTAGTTGTTTCCTTCGAGATAGCCGTCCTTACGGCAGGAAGCGCCCAGCACCTTCCCGATGGCGGCTCCAACACTCGGTTTTTCCGCAATCACTAAGATCAAATCGTTTCCTCCGTTTCTTTGGTTTCGTCGCCGTTATCCTCATCGTCAGCAATGACAGGCTCTTCGTCCTCATTGATATACGGATCTTCCTCATAACCCTCGTCATCGAAGAAATCCAGATCCTCGTCCTTCTGCTTCTTGCCGCGCACGAACTTGAAGTAGT
>ENA-ORSS01004561-ORSS01004561.1-human-gut-metagenome-genome-assembly--contig:-NODE-4561-length-10236-cov-3.686671_pt1 | contig 10236 bp, 8 predicted proteins | sample MGYA00241899_ERZ509162 | MGnify/ENA primary metagenome ERZ509162 (study PRJEB26280, sample SAMEA2338641) | human gut metagenome | biome: human gut; feature: human-associated habitat; material: faeces... | reverse complement strand
CAGCGTTCTTGGTGGTTATCTTCTTGCTGAATTCACCCAACTTACGCTGTTCCCAGGTAGATGTACCTATGTCTTATAATGATTGCCAATAGTTAAGTGCATAACTTTTTGCAGTTCGTAGATAGGTTTCGCCATGGTTTTCGATAAAGAGGCCGCGTTCGAGGAAGCGGTCATCACCGTGCTGAAGCAGCACGGCTGGGACGACGCGGGGGGCGTGCTTCGCTATCCCACCGAGCAGGACCTCATCAACAACTGGGCGAAGATTCTATTCCAGAACAACGCCGACATAGACCGCCTGAACGGCTGCCCTCTCACCCAGGGCGAGATGGCGCAGGTCATCGAACAAATCGAAACGCTCAAGACCCCGCTCGCGCTCAACGGGTTCATCAACGGAAAGACTGTCGCCATCACGCGCGACAACCCAGACGATGCGCTTCATCTGGGCAAGGAGGTGAGCCTGAAAATCTATGATCGTCAGGAGATTGCAGCCGGCCAGAGCCGCTACCAGATCGCTCAGCAGCCTGTCTATCCTGCGAAGAGCAAGATCTTGAACGACCGTCGCGGAGACTTGTGCCTGCTCATCAACGGCATGCCGGTCATCCATATCGAACTCAAGCGCAGCGGCATCCCCGTCAGCCAGGCCACCGGTCAGATCGAGAAGTATGCCCACGAGGGCGTGTTCACCGGGCTCTTCCGCCTGACGCAGATCTTCGTGGGGATGACCCCCGACGAGGCGCGCTATTTCGCCAACCCCGGCACGGGCGCGTTCAACCCGAACTTCTTCTTCCACTGGGAGGACTTCAACAACGAGCCCGTCTGCGCGGGCGACAAACCCGGAACAGACGAATGGAAGCGCTTCACCTCCACGCTGCTCTCCATCCCTATGGCACACCAGCTCATCGGCTTCTATACCGTGGCTGACAGCTCGGACGGCTGCCTGAAGGTCATGCGGAGCTACCAGTACTACGCGGCTGCCGCCATATCCGACAAGGTGCGCAGATGCAAGTGGGACGAGAGGCCCAAGAGCAGCGCCCCGGGTCGCCCTGGCGGTTACATATGGCATACCACCGGCTCCGGCAAGACCATGACGAGCTTCAAGTCGGCCCAGCTCATAGCCGACTCACACGACGCCGACAAGGTGGTCTTCCTCATGGACCGCATCGAGCTGGGCACGCAGTCGCTCTCCGAGTACCGCGCATTCGCCGACGACGCCGATGACGTGCAGGGGACCGAGAACACGCAGGTGCTGAAGTCGAAGCTCGCGAGCGACGACCCCAAGAACCGCCTCATCGTGACCTCTATCCAGAAGATGAGCAACGTGAAGGCCGGCGAGGGCAGGATCACCCAGACGGAACTCGACCGCCTGGCCTCCAAGCGGATCGTGTTCGTCATCGACGAGTGCCACCGCTCAACCTTCGGCGACATGCTCCAGGACATACGCCGCGCATTCCCCAACGCGCTGTTCTTCGGCTTCACGGGCACGCCGATTCTCGACGAGAACCAGAAGAAGGGCTCCACCACCGCCATGGTGTTCGGCGAGTGCCTGCACCGCTACAGCATCGCCGACGGCATCCGCGACGGCAACGTCCTGGGCTTCGACCCGTACATGGTGACGACCTTCGACGACCACGACGTACGCGAGGCCGTGGCCCTCGAGCAGGCTAAGGCCTCGAGCGTCGGCGAGGCCATCTCCGACGAGCGCAAGAGCAAGGTCTTCTATCACTACATGGACCAGGCGAAGGTCCCCATGGGCCCCATGGTCGACGGCGCCGGCAACCACATCAAGGGCATCGAGGACTTCCTGACCCGCGCCCAGTACTGGCCCGATACGCCGCACCACGGCAAGGTCGTCGAGGACGTGCTGCGGCGCTTCCCTGTGCTCTCCCACGGCGGCAAGTTCCACGCAATTCTGGCGACGAGTTCCATCCCCGAGGCTATTGATTACTACCGCACCTTCAAGAGGGAGGCACCGCAGATGAAGGTGACGGCGCTCTTCGACCCAAGCATCGACAACGATGCCGGCTCCACTGTGAAGGAGGACGCTCTGGTCGAACTTATCGAGGACTACAACAAAGCATATGGCCAGGAGTTTACCATTCCCACCTGGCCCGCCATGAAGAAGGACATCTCAGCGCGCCTTTCTCATAAGAAGCCCTACGTCAACGTCGACGCCAACCGCGAGAGCCGCATCGACCTGCTCATCGTGGTGGACCAGATGCTCACGGGCTTCGACTCCAAGTGGCTCAACACGCTCTATCTCGACAAGGTTATCGACTACGAGAGCATCATCCAGGCCTTCAGCCGCACCAACCGCCTGTTCGGCCCTGACAAACCCTTCGGCACCATCCGCTATTACCGCCGTCCCCATACTATGAAGGGCTACATCGAGGCCGCGGTGAAGCTGTACTCGGGCGACCGCCCGCTCGACATGTTCGTGCAGAAGCTCCCGGACAATATCGCGCTGATGGACGCGCGCCTTCAGGAGATACTCATGGTCTTCGAGGCAGCTGGCGTAGGAGACCTCTCCAAGCTCCCCGCATCGCAGGAAGCCAGGCGTAAGTTCGCCAAGGAGTTCGTCGAGCTCAACGAGTTCCTCGAGGCCGCGAAGGTGCAGGGCTTCACATGGGAGCAGGACACCTATGAATTCGAGGAGGAGCCGGAAGAAGGCGAGCTGAGCTGCAAATCCTTCTTCGTGCAGCCGGTCATCGACGAGCGGACCTACCTCATCCTCGTGCAGCGCTACAAGGAGCTGTTCGCAGGAGGGGGCGGCCCTGGCGACGCGCCTGAAGCGCCCTACGAGCTTGATGGTCATATAACTGAGATCGACACGGGGCTCATAGACAGCGACTACATGAACGCGAACTTCGAGAAGTGGCTGAAATGCCTTGAGCAGGACGACGAGGGGCTCGCCGCCGCGCGCGAGGAGCTCCACCGATCGTTCGCGTCCCTGAGCCAGGATGACCAGCGCTTCGCCGAGCTGTTCCTTCACGACGTCGAACGAGGGGGCGCCGCCCTGGAAGACGGCATGACGCTGAGGGATTACATCACGACCTATGCACGCAGGGCGAAAAACGCTCAGGTCGAGCGAGTCGTTGAGGCGCTCGGCATAGATGGCGATCTTCTTGCCACTATGGCTGCGCTCGACCTGGCGGAATCGAACATTAACGAGTTCGGGCGCTTCGACGATTTGAAGGACTCGGTGGACAAAGCACGCGCCAAGGCCTTCTTTGAGCAGAAGGAGGGCAAGACGCTTCCCCTGTTCAAGGTGAACACCCGTGCGGCGGCGCTGTTGAAGAAGTTCATCCTGGAAGGCGGCTTCGACATCGACGAATGAGCGGCGATTTTGAACAGGCGAAATCGAGAGTTTGTCAATCCGAGGGGGCGTATGTGAGCGTGCGTCCCCTCGCTTCATCTTGGGAACAGCGTAAGTTGGGCAACTGTGGGACAACCTATGGCGGTCTGAGCGGTAAAACCAAGGAAGATTTCGGTCATGGCAACGCTAGGTTCGTTCCGTATACCAATGTCTTCGACAATCCCCTGACGGACACAAAGCGGCTCGAAACAGTCGAAATAGATTCAAGCCAAAACAAAGTTGCGTACGGTGACACGTTCTTCACTGTGTCTTCTGAAACGCCAGACGAAGTTGGCATGTCCTCAGTTTGGCTCTCTGACCAGGATGATGTTTACCTCAACAGCTTCTGTTTTGGATACAGACAAGATTCAACGTTTGACCCGCATTACCTAGCCTACATGCTCAGGTCAAGTTCGATTCGTTCCGATCTCACTCTGCTGGCTCAGGGAATCTCTAGATTCAACATCTCCAAGAACAAGGTGATGGAGTTGAGTGTTCCCGTTCCGTCTGCGGCAGAGCAGAAGCAAATTGGTCAATACTTCGCCCGCCTCGACAGCCTCATCACCCTTCATCAGCGTGAGCCGCCTCACACGATGAAGGAGGGTAAAAATGTCGATCAGCATCAATGAAGAATCGCTTTTCTGCGATTACTACTCGGAATGGATTAGCGTTTACAAAGAAGGGGCCATCCGTGAGGTCACCATGGGAAAGTACCGGCTCACACAGTCTTGGCTTGCCAAGCTGATTCCAGACCTCAAGATAAAAGATCTCGACCGCACTTCGTACCAGCAGCTCATCAATGGTTACGCAGAGCACCACGAGCGCCAGACAACCATGGACTTTCACCATCAGCTTAAAGGGGCGATCCTTGACGCGGTTGACGAAGGACTCATCCCCCGCGATCCTACGCGCAAGGCTATCATCAAAGGAAAACAGCCGCGTGCGAAAAAGATCAAGTATCTCAACCAGTTTGAGCTTCATGCCATGCTCGGCGACCTTGACTTATCAGGCGGGCCGAGTTGGGATTGGCTTATTCTCATAGTCGCTAAAACGGGCCTGCGCTTTTCCGAGGCCCTTGGGCTTACTCCCGAAGACTTCGACTTTGCTCATCAAACGCTCTCGGTAAACAAGACCTGGGATTACAAGACCGGCGGCGGATTCGTTCCCACGAAAAACGCCTCATCAGTGCGGAAGGTTCAACTCGACTGGCAACTCATCATGCAACTTTCTGGGCTGCTCAAAAACCTTCCGCCGACCGAGCCCATATTTGCGAAGGGAAAGGTCTATAACTCGACAGCTAACAGCGTTTTGGCGCGCCACTGCAAGAATGTTGGCGTGCCTGTCATATCCGTCCACGGGCTGCGGCATACGCATGCGTCACTTTTGCTGTTCGCCGGTGTCTCTATCGCCAGCGTATCCCGAAGGCTCGGCCATGCAAGCATGACCACCACTCAGGAAACCTATCTGCACGTCATTCAAGAGCTCGAGAACAAGGACATTGACATCGTCATGAGGGCTCTTTCGACTCTAATTTAACCTGTATCAGCAAACCGTGGCTCACGCTGATGAAGGGCGATGAGGGAATCCATTGTTTCGAGCTGCTTCGCTATCGCCCTTTGTTCCGGGATTTTTGGGCACCAAATAGGCATCTCGAAAAACGTTGCATCGGAGATTGAAAACCTGTCAGATCTCGCCCCCGAATTGCCTTCGAGGAACATAAAATCATGCCACCTGGACGTTTTGAAATAGTACTCTAAGTAGGTTTTGTCCACGCTCTCATCTACCGAAAAAACTGTGTACAACGGGGACATGACACCCGCTCTGTTCAGGCGGTTTCTGTTGATTGGACCACAAGGCGCCGTTACAGAAATCCGTGGGTTGTAGACGAAGTTGTCGGGTTGAACTACATAGTAACCACTGATATTCGCGTCGTTAGTAATGTCATGGTCAAAGTAGTCGAGCTGACTGATGACGCCTTGCTCGGCAGAATTTGTAAACGTCTCCGAAAAAGCGCCGTCAGCGTTCTTGGTGGTTATCTTCTTGCTGAATTCACCCAACTTACGCTGTTCCCAAGGGTCAGTGAAACCCTCGAAGCGGATTTCGGGCTCAGTCTCGCCGGGTTTCGGAAACATCTTGTCGAGCATCGATTTCTTCACCGTGCACAGCTTGTCGTACTTACGCTGATGAAGGGTGATAAGGCTGTCGAGCCAGTCAAATTGCTCGCCGATAAGTCTCTGTTCATCTACCGAAGGCATACTGATTCCACTCTTCAATAATTTATCGAAGAAGAAATAGAGCCTGACACCACCTTCTTGTAACATTTCGATTTGCTGTGTAAACAACCGCGTTTTGAACCAATGCCAAAGAAAATGATCGTCGCAGGTTTCGTCAGTCCGGAAGACTTCATAGAGAGAGCTAACGATTACATTTCCGCCGGTAGATTGATAGCCAATTGAACCAACATTGATTCTGGCGGGGTTGTACGCAAAGCTATTCGGCTCAACAATCCAATAGCTTGTTTTATCGGCCTCGCGCATCGTTCCGCCGTTTTCGAACTGTTCATCCTGAGGGACGAAGCCGCGATCGTTAGTCACAGAATAGCTAGGTAGATCGAGATTCTCCGAGTTCCTGATTCCAGATGCGGTGACAAAATCAGCAAACTTACGCTGTTCCCAAGGGTCAGTGAAACCTTCGAAGCGGATTTCTGGGATATTTTGTTTTTCTGCCATGCTACTCACCGCCCAACAGCTTGCGCAGCTCGGCGATGCCCGCCATATCGTACTCGTTGCCCCTAAGCTGCCCCAGCATGTCTGCCAGCTGGCTTTCTGCATCATCTATCTGGTTGCACACGTCCGAGTAGGTTGTCGCGTATTTGGCGTTGAGCGCAGAAACCTTCGCGATGAAGTCGCTCAAAATGGCTTCGGGAAGGGCCAGGAGTTCAACCTGCAGCGGCTCTATCCACTTGGCGGTCAGCAGATCATCGCACTGGGCGTCGGTCAGGCCTTCGATGGCCTCCTTGGTCGTCTCCTCAAGTGCCATTCTCGCTTCCTTGTTCGCCTTCTTGAGGCTTTTCTCCTCATCGAGCAGCGCCTGCGCACGAACCAGACCTTGCTCGAAATCGTTTTCAGGGTGCTTTCCGATAGCCTTCACAGCCTTCTTGAGCTCAGCCGCCACAAACGAACCTTCGTCGTTGACAGCAGCAGAGGATCCCTTGTCCTCCTCGTCGAAGCTCTCGAGAATCTCGTCTACTTCCTGCGATATCTCGCCTAGGCGGGAATCACGGGAAGCAATCTTCTTGACGTCTTCGGCAAGCAGGTGCTCTTGCACAAGCGCAAACGGCAGGATACGGCCAGCCCAGCCGTCCTGTACCTCGACGTCTTTGCCGTTCTTCTTCTTGACCACCATATTCGGGTCCACCTTGCGCACAGCGCCTTTCCCCTCGGTCTGGATGACCTCCAGGTCGCCGGAAATTCCCACCCAGGCATCGTCGAGCGCCTGGTAGGCGTCGTAGCCGTCAATCAGGGCTGTACCCGCCAGCGCGTCTTTCAAAAGCGCTGCGATGGCCTCTTCCTCCGCCACGGTATCGACTTCATCGACAGCGTCCACCAAACGGCTTCGCAGCGTGGCCGGTAAATGGCTTGTCGCATCACGATAGCCGCCCAAGAAGGCGCGGACGTCGGCGTTTTCCTTCACCACTTGCGCGACGTCGTCGGTCGCGGGCGCAAGGCACGAACCATCGGCGTCGCGGTAGAGTTGCCCTTTGAGGCTCGGCCATACCTTCCAGTAGCGTTCGAGCGCGTCGACCTCGTCCTTCGGCACGCCGCCGAACATGGTGGCGTACACGTCCCAGCTTTCGGCTGCCGCGCTCGAGTCCACGTAGCGCGGGATGTTGAGGTTGTAGTCGTTGGCACGGATCTCGTCGATGGGAACCAGGCGGCTGAACTTGTCGACGGTCGCGTTCGTTGTCACGGCGTCGACGACACGCTTGATGTCACTTGCCCGCAGCTTGTTGTTCTTGCCTTCTTTCACAAAGTGCTTTGAGGCATCCACAATCAACACGTCACTGCTCTCGCGCTGCTTGCGGAGCACCATGATGATGGTGGGGATGCCCGTGCCAAAAAAGATATTGGCAGGAAGCCCGATGATTGCCTGAATATGGCGGTTCTCCACCAGGTTCTTGCGAATGGCGCCCTCCTCGCCGCCGCGGAACAGCACGCCGTGGGGCAGGACGATGCACATGATGCCGTCGGGGCGCAAGTGGTACAAATCATGCAAAAGGAAGGCGTAATCAGCTTTGGATTTAGGGGCAACGCCGAATTTGAAGCGCGGGTCGAGCTCCTTGTCTTCCGGGTCCCAGTTCTGAGAATATGGCGGGTTCGACACCACGGCATCGACGAACAGTGGGTCGTAGGTCTCGTCCTTGTTCTCCACCGTGTCGAACCACGGCCAGTCGTCCTCGAGCGTGTCGCCGTTTCTAGCCACTATGTTGTCGGGAAGGATGCCGCGCATGACCAGATTCATACGCGTGAGGTTGTACGTATTCTCCTTAAGCTCCTGCGCATAATACTTGATGGAGTCCGGGTCGCCGTTGCGTCGTGCCACGGCTTTACCGATATTGATAAGCAGCGAGCCCGATCCGCTCGTGGGGTCGTAGATAGTGATGTTCTCGCGTCCGGCCAGGTGCCATGAGACTATCTCACTCATGAGCATGGAAACCTCGTGCGGCGTATAGAACTCGCCGGCTTTCTTACCGGCGTTGGCGGCGAAGTTGCTGATGAGGTACTCGTAGATGAAGCCAAGGACGTCGTAGTCCTGGCGACCGTCCATCGGGATGTCCTTGATGAGGTAAATGAGGTCGCGAGCGGCTTTGGACTGGCTCCGTGCGTCGGTGCCGAGCTTGGAGAGACCGGTCTGCAGCGTGTCGAAGATGCCGTCGAAGACGCGCTTGCGAGCAGGGTCGATGTTGCGACTAAAGGCAGAGAGGGCGTCGCGAACGTTCGAAATCTCAAAGTCGCCGCCTTTGGCGACCCAGGTGGAGAAGAGGTTCTCGTAGGCGATGAAGTAGCCGCACTCGCCCTTGACGAACTCGACCGTTTCCTCATCGTCTTCCACGAGGCTCGGCAAATCCTCCTCGACGAAATCACGTGCCTTCAGGCGGGCGACTTCTGTCTCGGAGAGGAACTTGTAGAAGATGAAGCCCAGGATATAATCCTTGTATTCATTTGCCTCGATTTTCGAGCGCATCTTATTGGCGGATTCCCATATCTTTGATGCCAATTGCTGCTTGTTCATCTAGTTTTCCTCGCTTCTATAGACTTGGTTGAGCGTTTCGCCGTCGTCGCTTACCCATTCGGTCCAGCCGTTCTGGCTGCCACCGAGCACGAACACCGCCGCGGCGCTGGGCGTCGGGAACTCAAGATCTTCGGCGAGCTCTGCGATACCGCCCGAATCGCCGAAGATCTCCCTGCGCGCGGCCGCGACGGCCGCGTTCTTCAGCACGGGTCTCGAGAGGTTCACTTTCGAGCCAGCGAGCACGGTGAAGTGCCCAGTGGCCTTGTCGTAGCGCCCCGCCCCGCGTATGCCGTTCTTCTTCGTGTGGAAGACCGCCGGCGCACCCGCCGGACCCTGGTCGACTCTGTCGAGGTCGTACCCCAGAGCCGCCATCCTGAAGAGGATCCTCTCGTGCAGGCGCTCGACGGCCTCTTCCTTGTACGGGTCGACGTAGGGCTTGGGCGTCGCCGAGTTGTCAGTCTCGTACGAGCCGTGGGTGCGCACGTAGTCGATGGCCTTCGCCTCGAGGACGTCCAGCGCGTCCCTGCTGATGTTCTGATCGTCATCGAGGAACATGACGGCCTTGTTCCAGAACTCCTTCTTTGCCTTGTGTGCGTCGAGCCGGGCGATGCCCTGGGTCGTCTGCCCAGCGTAGACGCGGCTCACGTTGCCGTGGTCCTCGTCGAGCAGGTAGTAGATGCCGCGCTGCGGGATGTTCGGCAGCGACTTCGCCTCGGCAAGGTCCTCCCTCGGAACGACGACGGTCACAAGCGACTCGCCGTCGATGCGGCAAATACGTATGCGGTCCGGCTGCGCGTCTATGAGCTGGACGGTGAAGGTCTTGACCCGAATCACGCTTATGCCCCCTTCTTCGCGAGCTCCTCGATCATGCACGTGCGCACGAAGGCGGAGAAGCTCATGCCGCGGAGCGCCGCCTCCTCCTTCGCCGCGTCACGCAAGGTGTCGGGGATGCGCAAGGTCACAGAAACCTGATCGCCGTTCACCAGGAAGCTCCTGATCTCGGTCTCGTCGGGATTGCTCTTGATGAGCTCCTTGTAGCTGTCGGGCATCTGCGCTCCCATCGCTCGAAATGCAATACAAATGCGTTTGCAGCATTATAACGCGGCGGCACGGGGCGGCACTGGGAATGCGAGGACAGCCGATGTCCAGGATTTATATGAGCGCGGACGGCGAGGAGAGCCCCGATCGGGCTTAGACGGCCGCTTTCGTTCGGGTCCTCATCGCTCGTTTTCGCGAGGTTTGGCGTTTGCCCGCTCCTCGGCGTAGAGAACCTCGTTCTGGGCCTCCAAGATTCGCGCGGCGTCGGCGATGCGCTCGGCGCACCTCTCGCTTATCGACCTCAGGGCCAGGATCCCCTCGACGTCGAGCGGGTCCAGCTGGTCGGCGTGCGCCAGGGACTCGAGCAGCTGGTCCAAGCCCCTCGCCAGCCTCCCGGCATCCGCCACCGCGTCGAGCAGTTCGATGCGCTCCAACTTCTCTTTGTAACCCAGCATCGCTTTGCCTCCTTCTTCTGCCGGACGTGTTGCGCAGCACCGTAGCCGTTCCATGCGGAGAACCATCTCGCCGCCCGCGGTCCCGTGCGCATATCGGCC
>ENA-ORSS01004559-ORSS01004559.1-human-gut-metagenome-genome-assembly--contig:-NODE-4559-length-10239-cov-4.516005_pt1 | contig 10239 bp, 7 predicted proteins | sample MGYA00241899_ERZ509162 | MGnify/ENA primary metagenome ERZ509162 (study PRJEB26280, sample SAMEA2338641) | human gut metagenome | biome: human gut; feature: human-associated habitat; material: faeces... | reverse complement strand
ACTGGATATATAAAAATTTTAAAATTCAAGGTGATGCAGCCGTTGCATTTATTGGAGAATGCGAAGTTAAGCTGACTGAAATGGTTGATATAGAAGATGTTATCAACAATGAGCCGATTTATAGCAAATCAATGCTTAGTTTCATATCAGAACAGTTTAATATTGGACTTGTTGAAGGCGTTTTCAGACAAAGACTTCTGATTTGCATTATTAAGGAAGCGCTTGAAAAACGCGGAGTTTTTGTTAGAAGAAACGGTGATGATTTGTTCGTTAACGATAAAAAGCTTACTGTTTCTATAGCTACAAAATCTGTAAATTCGATTCTTATTCATACAGGAATTAATATAGACTCAAATGGTGCCCCTGTAAAAGCTTGCGGTTTGAAAAATGACTTAGGAATTTCCGACATTGAAGCGTTTGCCGCTGAAGTTCTCGAGAAATATTCTGAAGAAATTGATGATATAATACTGGCAAGCACAAAAGTTAGAGGAGTATAGCATATGATAGATGATGAGCCAAAGCAGAGCGCGCATATAAGTTACCGCGACTATAAAAAGCTTGTTAACAGAAATCCTAAACAAAGTCTGATTTTATTTGTTTCAGTATTTTTTACATTGCTTCTTGTATTTTTGGGATTTGCAAAGTTAATGTCACCTGATGTCGATATAAGTCTTGGTGATGAAGAGGTTGCACTGGAAGAAGATTCCGGTATAAGAGGCGGAGTTGACCACAGATTGAAAGAAATTCAGATGGAAGATAACTATGATGCTATTGGCGGCGAAGATTTAGCTGTTGAAGATGATGGCAAAGTTGTTATTCCTAAGACAAAGGATACACAACCGGAAGAGGCTGTAGCTCCTCAGGAAGAAGAGCCTATAAATCTGGAACATAAGAGTGACGCTCCTGCACCGCAAGCAGATGTTTCTAAGGAAGAAACTGCGCAAACTACAGCAGCACCTGCACCGCAGGCAGCTCCAACACCTGCAATTAATGCAAGAGTTGTTGTTGGTTTCTATACAACAGCGGAACAGGCTGAAGTTGCAAGAAGTATTCTGCAGGATGCAGGTCTTGGCATGGCGCCTTTTATCAGAAAAATGGGCAGCGGATATACATTGCAGGTGGGTTCATATAATTCCAAGGAAAAAGCTATGAATGTAGCTAACGAGCTACTTATTAAAAATTACCCTGCCAGAGTAATCATTGAACAGAAATAGCATTTGCGTGCAGTTTCCGTTTGTGCTAAGCTTTAGATACAATAAGGAGAAGCTATGGAAAGTTTAAGAGATAAATACGAAGTTGTTATCGGTTTGGAAGTTCATGCTCAATTGAAAACCAAATCAAAAATATTTGCACCGGACGGAACTGAATTCGGTAAAGAACCAAACTCTGAAACAAGCCCTATTACGCTTGGAATGCCTGGCGTATTGCCTGTTTTAAACAGAGAAGTTGTTAATATGGGAATTTTGACAGGTCTTGCTTTGAACTGTGAAATCCCTGCCAGATGCAAATTTGACAGAAAACAGTATTTCTATCCTGACCTGCCGAAAGGTTATCAAATTTCACAATATGATGAACCTATTTGCATAAACGGTCATATTGATATTAAAGGTAAAAGAATTGGTATTACAAGAGCGCATCTTGAAGAAGATGCCGGTAAATTAGTCCACGCCGGAGCAGCAGGTCTTGCCGGGTCAAGTTATTCCCTTGTTGACCTGAACAGAGCAGGAACCCCTCTTCTTGAAATTGTATCAGAACCTGATATGAGAAGTTCTGATGAAGCAAGAGCTTATATGGAAGAGCTGCGGAATATCGTAAGATATATCGGTGTTTGCGATGGTAACCTTGAAGAAGGTTCTATGAGATGTGATGCAAATATTTCAATTATGCCTAAAGGCTCTAAAGAATTTGGCACACGTGCTGAAATTAAAAACGTAAATAGCTTTTCTGCTCTTCAAAGAGCTATTGAATATGAAATAGACAGACAAATCGAAATTGTCGAAGATGGCGGAAAAGTTGTTCAGGAAACAAGACTTTGGGATGATAACGAAGGTATTACAAAATCGATGCGCGGTAAAGAAGATGCGCATGATTACAGATATTTCCCTGAACCAGACCTGATGCCTTTGAAGATTTCACGCGAGTGGGTTGAAGAAATTCGTTCTAAAATGCCGGAACTTCCGAGGGCAAAACGCCAAAGATATATGGATATAGGTTTGAGCGAATACGATGCGGCTGTCATTGTTGAACAAATGGGGCTTGCGCTTTTCTTTGATAAAGTCCTTGAATTAGGCGGTAATGCTAAGATCGCTGTAAACTTTATTATGGGCGAAATCGCTGCATACTTAAAAGAAAATAAAGTTGAGATTACAGATACAAAATTAACACCTGAAAATCTTGCTGAATTAATCAGCCTGATTGAAAAAGGCACTATTTCAAACAACATTGGTAAACAAATTCTTGTAGAAGACATGATTACAAATGGTGAAAAGGCTTCTGCAATTGTTGAAAGAAAAGGCTTGAGCCAGATTTCAGATGAAGGCGCAATCAAGGCTGTTGTTGAAAAGGTTGTTAATTCTCATCCAAAAGAAATTGAAGCTTATAAAAATGGTAAAACAAATCTATTAGGCTTCTTTGTCGGTCAGGTTATGAAAGAAACCAAAGGCAGGGCAAATCCTAAGACAGTAAACGAACTTGTAAGACAAATTCTTGAAGCGTAAGATATGATAAAGGACGGGGCATAAACCCTGTCCTTTTTAATTATTATTAAAGGAGGCTGTGATGACAGGACTCAATTTTATCCAGAATGCTTTGTATCTGGCAGTATACTTAATTTTTGTCTGTCTTATAGGTGTTTTGTTTTATGGTGTTAAGAAATATAAACAGGAAAAGCGTTTTGGCAGTATTTTTGTAACTGCTCTTGTAAGTATATTTCTGTTTTTCATGCTTAATCAGACTGCTGTTGTGTGTTTATACAGCCAATCTCTGCTTAGTTTTGGCAACTATAACTATCCAGCCGGAATTAATTGCTCTCTGTGGGCAGCAAGACTTGCAATTTCCCGGGAACAAAAAAGTGCTATGTATGGCGAGCTGGGTAAAAACTATATGTTTTTAAAAGAAGGGGCAAAAGCTATTGAATATTTTGATAAAGCTTATGAGCATGGTAGCCATTGTAATGGCAGGACTTACGGTTGCCTGGAGTCTGTTCTAAGGATTTTGTGTTAAAAAGATAAGAAAATGGAGACCGGAATCTAGGTCTCCTTTTTTATTTCATTTACCTTTGCAGAGATAAAAACGATAAAGATGCTATTACCTTATTTAAATGAGAATCTGATAGAAGCAGGGTGCGATGAGGCAGGCCGCGGCTGTTTGGCGGGTTCTGTCTATGCTGCTGCCGTCATTCTTCCGAAAGATTTTAAGAATGAGTTACTGAATGACTCCAAGCAACTGACGGAGAAACAACGTTATGCCCTGCGTGAGGTAATAGAACGTGAAGCGATAGCATGGGCGGTGGGTATTGTTTCACCCGAAGAGATAGATGAGATAAATATCCTGCGTGCTTCTTTCCTGGCCATGCATCGTGCTGTCGATCAACTGTCCACCCGTCCCGAACACCTGCTCATTGACGGAAACCGGTTCAATAAATATCCCGGTATCCCGCATACCACGGTAATCAAAGGCGATGGAAAATACCTTTCGATAGCTGCTGCATCTATTCTGGCCAAAACGTATCGTGATGATTATATGAACCGTCTCCACGAAGAGTATCCCTATTATGACTGGAACCGTAATAAAGGGTATCCTACCAAAAAACACCGTGCCGCCATTGCCGAACATGGAACAACTCCTTATCATCGGATGACGTTCAATTTGTTGGGAGGTGAACAACTTTCTTTGGACTTTTAATTCCCGTTGTTCCTTTCTTAAATTATATTTTCTACATTTTTTTGCAGTATAAGCACGATTTTAGCCTGTTTAGTGCTTGAATTGTTCTGTTTAGGCTAAAAAAGTGTTGCTCCGTGCTTTTAATTGTTATTGAAATGCTATATATTTGCAAACAATAATAAGAATTAAAAAGTTTAAAATCATGGCAACGAACAAGCTACTAAGCTCTACTAAGCTCATTGGGGTATTTTTCATTATGTTAGTTTGTGCACTTCCTGCAAATGCACAGTTCTTGCGTACTTCTTATTTTATGGAAGGTACGCATTATCGTCAACAGCTGAATCCGGCTTTGACACCGACTAAAGGTTACTTCAATCTTCCGGTGGTTGGTGCAGTTAATGCAACCGTGGGGTCTACTTCATTAGGATATCAGGATATTATTGATATTATTGATGACGGAGATGATTTCTATACGAAACCGGATTTCATGAACCGGCTGAAAGATAACAATAAGTTGAATGTGAACTTTAGTACGGAAATCCTTTCTGCCGGTTGGTACAAAGGAAAGAACTTCTGGTCGTTCAACATTGGTCTTCGTACCGATATTGGTGCGAACTTGACTAAATCTATGTTTACTTTCCTGAATGAGATGGAGACTGTTGAAGAAAACTGGAGAAACAGTAACTATGATATCAGTGGTCAGCAATTGAATATCAATGCTTATACTGAAATTGGTTTAGGACTCTCACGTCAGATTAACAGTCGTTTGACAGTCGGTGCCAGAGTGAAAGCTTTGTTGGGTATCGGTAATATGGAGTTAAAACTCAAAAATGTGGCAATGAGTGCTAATCTGCCCAGTGATGCAGAGATTGCAAAGTGGTCAGATGAAAATTATTGGAGTGGCTTAAGCCAACAAGAAGCTATTAAACAAGCTACTGAATTGAAAGCAAAATTTGATAATTACCATGCAAATTTGAATGTTGGTGCAGAATTGAAGAGTTCTTTCAAAGGTTTGGAATTACAAGAAGAAGAGGGTAAGGATTATGTAACAGACTTCGAATTTGATAGTGGCAAATTGGGTATCGCTGGTTACGGTTTTGGTATTGATTTGGGTGCTTCTTATAAAATATTGGATAATCTGACTGTATCTGCATCTATTCTTGACTTAGGTTTTATCTCTTGGTCAAAATCAAGTACGAAGATTGCGTCAGCCAATCCGGATCCTATTGATATTAAAGGAAGTACTTATGCAGCAATGGTCGATCCCGCTAATCCTGAAACATCTGTGATGAATGCAGTAAAGCAGTTGCAGGATGATACTCAAGGGTATATGGATCGTGTAACTAACGGTGATGTACTCGACTATGATATGTTGCAACTCGAAGTAGGTGATGCAAAAGAATCTCGTAAGTCCCGTCTGGCTTCTACATTGGTGTTGGGTGCAGAATACGGTTTCTTCAATAACAAATTAGCTGTTGGTGTATTGTCTACCACTCGTTTTGTACAACCTGACGCTCTTACAGAGTTGACATTCTCTGCAAATTATCGTCCGAAAAGCTGGTTTAACGTTGCACTTAGCTATTCTGCCATTCAGTCAGCAGGAAAATCTTTCGGTCTTGGTCTGAAATTAGGGCCGTTGTTCCTCGGAACCGACTATATGTTCTTAGGAAAGAACTCTAACACTGTTAATGGATTTGTTGGAGTTTCTATTCCGTTGGGTGGAAGAAAAAGTAAACAAGGATAAAAAATAATTTCTCTCTCTAAACATTCTCTTTTAATTAATTCTCTATAGAAGAAAAAACGTATTATTAAATTACAGCCTGTCATTTACTCAATAGTAGATGACAGGCTTTTGTATGTTAGAACCATTTGATCTTTCTGAATATCACAAACGCCAGCGTGGACAATCCGATAGAGAAGAGTACAATCAAAGAAAAAGCAAAGGGCACTTCTTCCAGATGAATATCTACGTTCATGCCATAAAAACTGGCAATCAATGTAGGGAGCATTAAGACGATAGACAAGCTGGTCATACGTTTCATGATAGTATTCACATTGTTTGAGATAATGGAGGCGAAGGCGTCCATTGTCCCAGTGAGAATGTCGCTGTAAATGTTCACCGTATTGAGTGCTTGTTTCAATTCGATGATAACGTCTTCCACTAACTCTTTATCCAGAAAATCCGTATCCTGGAAAATAGTCTTAAGTTTACCTATCATCACTTCATTGCCACGAATGGAGGTGTTGAAGTAAACCAAGGTTTTCTGCAATCTCATCAGACGGAGCAGGTCTTCATTACGGATGCTGCGTTCCAACTCCTTCTCTGCTGCACTGATATCTATATTGATTTGTTTCAGATATTTCAGGAACCATACGGCGGAAGAGTAAATCAACCGGAGAATCAGATCGAGTTTATTACGGACTACAATACCTTTCCTACGGGTATGCTCGATGAAATCCGGTAGTAAATCGGTGTTATGGTAACATACGGATACTATAATCTCGTTGTTTGTGATTATGCCGATAGGTACAGTGGCGAAAGGCAGGCTTCCGTTCTGCTTGTTTTGCACAGGGATACGCAGGATCGTTAACAGCCAGTTACCTTCCGTATCCGTACGCGGACGTTCATCCGTGTCGGCTATGTCATCAAGAAATGATTCGGGTACGTTGAGTGTTTTAGTCAGAAATTCAAAGTCATCATTGTTCGGGCATACTACGTTTACCCAGCTATTAGGAAGCCATTGTGCTTTTTCCACAAAGCCGGCCTCACAATAAAGATACGTTCTCATCTTATTGTCTCCTTTCGTTTGTTTAGCACGAGCAGAGACATCAGACTTCAATGACTCTGTTCGCTTTAATTAATACTAGTTGTGCACGTTCGCGGGTTTGAATCGTCCATATTTCTATGATTTTAATGTAAAAGCGGTGCAAAGGTACGGAAAATCAAGCTGGCTTCCATTCTTTTGCACCGTTTTTTTCGAATTTCTACTGTTTGCAGTCCATACTTACTCTGCGTGCTGCTCTGTTTCCGAAGGTTCGGAAGTACCGAAACGTTTCTTCAAATATTGTCCGATACTGTAACTACTTAATTTTTCATTGGAGATACTGCCGTCTTTCTCTACGAGTTCGTAATGAGGAATGCCGTTGAAATGGAAAAGTTGGCGGAGGTAATTATATTCCGTTCCGGTGACATAATAACTTGCTTCTCCTTTCAGATGCTTTTCGACATATTGTTTGTAAGCTCCTGCCGGAGATTCTCTTTCTCCAGTGATATAAATAAACTGGAACTCCGGATGATCTTTGTACTTCTTGCGCAAGTCTGCTGTTGCTTCTATTCCGCTACGGCAAGGCCCGCAGCTAGTGGCCCAAAAGTCAACAAATAGTACTTTGCCCGGATGATTCTTGATGATATTGCGGAAAATGTCGGTTGCTTTGCCTTCCGGGAGTTGGTATGATTTAGCATCTTCCGAAGGATAAGCATTTTCAAACAATTGTTCAGTTTCGGCAACTAAGAAGGGGGCGGTAAATTCTTGCTTGAGGCTGTCTATATATTCACGAGCAATTGTTTTTGTTTTTATATTTTGTAGGTCATAAGTGAGACGGCGTACTTTGGCTATTTGCCAGAGCAGAGGATTGGGAGTATTGCATAGCCGGGCGATAATGGCATTTTTCTTCTCTTCATATTTCTGTTCCATTGTTATGCTGGCCCTATCTTCTTCTTGCTGTGACTTTTCTTTTTGAGAAGGTTTCTGTTTATTGATATAGTCCATGTATTCTTTTACCAGTTTTTCTTCTTGTTTAAATAGAGCACTGGTCTTCCTGTCATCTTCTTGAAGTTCTGCAAGCGTTATTTTTATTTCTTGTCCGGCAAGTTTTTCCTGTTTTTGCCTTATCGCTTCTTGTTCAGCATTAAGTTTCACTCCTTTTTCTTTCAGGAATGTCAAGAGAGGCTTTTCTGGGTAAGTAAAAGGAATCTCCACCGATCCTTCGACTTCGTCCGAATAAGCTTTTCGGAGGGGAGCCATAAATTCAAAGCGATTGGTGAAGATGTCCGCTTTCTCATCTGCGAGAATTGTTTTATCGTCAAGTGGCATCTCTTTTAGGAAATCGTAATACGAATCATCTTCCTTTACTTTCAAGGCTTGATTGGCCGTATCTTGTTTGGCATAATAATCCCTGCTCATTGCAAAATCGAAGAATGCATTTCCTGTTTGCAGTTTTACTTTGTTTTTAATCAGGCAAACTGCCTTCAGGGAGGGGTGGTAGACCCGGCATACGGAATCGGCAATATGTCTCCATTGTGCGATGATAGGTCTCATGTGTTCCTTGTATTGGTTGGGAGTAAGTGTCTTTTGTGATTTGGATAAATCTTCGTACCGATAAGGAATAGACTTGCTAAAATCGGATAGTATATAGGAGAAGGGAGCTGTCGGTCCCATATATGCTATATTGTTAATCGGAAAATAATGATCGCGTGCACGGCTTCGAGCCATGATTGCTTCCCAGTCAATGTACATGGTGAGAGTTTGTCCAGGCTCAATATAGAATGGAATCCAGTCATTGTTGAGGGTTAATGATTGCTCTACCGGATGATGAATAACGAACTTGCATGTAAAACTTCCGTCTTTATCTATTTGCACAACAGTAGGATAATCTTCACGGGTGAGTTCATTTGATAGATAAACAAGTCCTGTCTCGAATCCCAAACGCGGGTCGTAGCCATCGATATATCCTTGCAGACAGGCGGTATCTTTACGGAAGAACTGTTGAAAACCATTGTCCGGCTCTATTGTGCTTATGGCAGCCTTTTGGCGGGTATACGATAATTCATTTGTTTGGTCTGTTTTTATAATACAGTTGCCACTCTTTTGCGGGGTTATCAACAATGTACGGATAGTCCCATTTTGTTTGTCTTTAACGGTCATCTCAATTCGTTTCCCTTTCTTGCGGATACTTTCATTGGTGTATATCCGATTATTCATGATCGTGATTGAATCGTAAATTCCGTATTCCCACTGACCGGAGCCGTCTGTCTTGAACCAGTTACCCTTGACGGCAGCTAGTGGAGGAGTATTCTTTCCTTTCTGCGGAATCAAGGAAATATCGTATGTATTCCCTTCATAATTAGTCGGGCTGAGAAGGTGGATCGTTTGAGTTTCTTCAGGCAGGGGTTCGAAAATAAGCACGTAGTCTTTTTCACCGGAATCAGGCATATATACTTCTTTATTGATTTCGATACCTTCTGCACCTTTAAACTTATATTTCTTTCCGGTGGTTGCATCTTCCAGGTAACTTGTTCCTTTTTCTTTAATCCACCAGTGCGGACGAAAAATAGCATGTATGTATACTCGTGTACTTTCTGGAGTACGTTCTATGCGGGTAATGTTGGAGATACTTCCCGAACGGGCTTTGAAAGGAGGATTGTCGATTGTTTGTGCACTTAGTATGCCCGATAATACAAGTAAAATGCAGAATAAGGTTGCTTTCATAATAATAGTTTTTTGATGAACGTGTTTAATACTATCCTTACAAAGTAAGGAAAATATCCATAGCCTTGTATTCTTTTACTCTGCAACTTAACATAGATTAAACGTTCAGGTAATCATCTTTTTTGTACCTTTGCAGCCGGAAAATCAGAGTGATAATTTAAATATTGAAATATTATGAGTAAGAAAGCCCTTTTAATGATCCTCGACGGTTGGGGATTAGGCGACCAAAAGAAAGACGACGTAATCTTCAACACTCCCACTCCTTACTGGGATTATCTGATGAACAATTATCCTCATTCCCAACTTCAGGCAAGTGGTGAGAACGTAGGTTTGCCCGACGGACAGATGGGTAACTCGGAAGTGGGTCACCTCAACATTGGTGCCGGACGTGTGGTTTATCAGGATTTGGTGAAAATCAACCGCGCATGTGCTGACAACAGCATCCTGCAGAACCCCGAAATCGTTTCTGCTTTCTCTTACGCGAAAGAAAACGGAAAGAGCGTTCATTTCATGGGACTGACTTCCAACGGTGGCGTACACAGCTCAATGGTTCATCTTTTCAAACTTTGCGACATCTCCAAAGAATACGGCATCGACAATACATTCATCCACTGCTTCATGGACGGTCGTGACACTGACCCGAAGAGCGGCAAGGGATTTATCGAAGAACTTTCTGCACACTGCGAGAAATCGGCAGGCAAGATCGCTTCTATCATTGGTCGTTATTATGCTATGGACCGTGACAAACGTTGGGAACGTGTAAAGGAAGCCTATGACCTGCTGGTAAACGGCCAGGGTAAGAAAGCTACCGATATGGTTCAGGCTATGCAGGAATCTTACGATGAAGGTGTAACGGACGAATTCATCA
>ENA-ORSS01004552-ORSS01004552.1-human-gut-metagenome-genome-assembly--contig:-NODE-4552-length-10246-cov-3.325091_pt1 | contig 10246 bp, 8 predicted proteins | sample MGYA00241899_ERZ509162 | MGnify/ENA primary metagenome ERZ509162 (study PRJEB26280, sample SAMEA2338641) | human gut metagenome | biome: human gut; feature: human-associated habitat; material: faeces... | reverse complement strand
ACTTCGAGCGCTTCGTCGCTCTGGACGAGATCTCTGAGAACACAGCCATACTTGACCTTGATTTTCTCGGCGCTTTTGTTGGGAGTGCGCAGGCCGAAGGCGATGTCGCTCGTCAGCATGGAGCCGCCCAGGGGAACGACGGCCGTATGCTTTATGGCGTTGTTTTCGAAAATTGCGATGTCAGACGTGCCGCCGCCGATATCCACCAGCGCCACGCCGATCTCCCGCTCTTCATCGGTGAGAACGGCCTTGGCAGAAGCCAGGGATTCAAGGGCGATGTCCGCCACGTCGAGACCTGCGCGGTTGCAGGAACGGACTATGTTCTGGGCGCTCGAAACAGCGGCCGTGACGATATGCACGTTCACCTCGAGGCGCACGCCGGCCATTCCTATGGGATCCACGATACCGCGCTGGTTATCTACGATATATTCCTGTGGGAGAGTATGAATGACTTCTCGGTCGGAAGGAATCGCGACGGCTCTGGCAGCGTCAAGCACCCTGTCAACATCGTGTGTCGTCACTTCATTGCCCTGGATGGCAATGACACCATGGGAATTGATGCCCATGATGTGGCTGCCGGCTATGCCGACATACACGGAACGGATATCGCATCCGGCCATCTGCCCGGCCGTCGTCACGGCCTGCTGAATGGACTTCACGGTATCCTCAATGTTGACGACCATGCCCTTGCGCAGCCCTTTGGACTCGCTGTCGCCTATACCTACGATCTTGACCTGCCCGTCGGTGTCAACCTCGCCGACGACGGCGCAGACTTTCGTGGTGCCTATGTCCAGCCCTACAATGAGTGCTGTATCAGTCTTCTCCATTATCGACTCCCAACTGTATATCCCCAAAATCCCTTATTTAGCGTAATTGCTGGCGCAGTGAGACCCAGACGCTGCCGTCTGCCGCCCTGGCTTCCTGAACCATGCCGAGCTCCCTTCGGCGGGCCAGGTCGCCGATGGCCACTCCGAGCCGGGAAAGATTCCCTTCCCAGTCGTCCGGGGCCAGCGACAGCCGCATTTCCCTGTCTTCCAGGTAAATCTCCACTCCCTTGCTGGGCGAGACATCCACCGTGGCGATGGCGCCCACCTCAATGGGAAGTGCTCCGCTGCGCATGTCCTTCATCAGCCTTGAGAGATACGGAATGGCGTCCTCTCCACCGGGCTCGATGGTCAGCATGGGCAGGGACATAAAGTTGTCGCTTTCAACCTGGGCGATGATTTCCCCCCGGTCGTTGGCGTAATAGAGCCTGTCATCATGCCGGACCCAGAAACTGGGCATACGCTCCCTGATTTTGATAACGAAACGGTCCGGCAGAAGCCGTTTGACCGAAACATCCTCAACCCAGGGAGTGGAACGCAGGCGGCGTTCCACATCGGAAATACTCACCGCAAAGCTGTTTTCCCCTTCATGAAGGCCGCCCAGCCTGAGAATCATGTCTCTGGTGAGTCGGACGTTCCCCGACACATCGATGTGCCTGGTGATGAAGGTATCGCTCGTAAGGACTGCGTCATAAATCCAGACGGAGCCCTTGAGGAGCAGAAGCAGCACGCAGACCGTGACGAGAGCCGCGATGAGCACGCCGGAAATTTTTCTGCCAAAACGCCTGAGCCCGCTGAAGTCCCGCTTGCGGCGGGGTGTTTCAGGAGCCTTGGACGCGCTTTCCGGTTCCTGCCGGGAAACACGCCTGCGGCGCATATTCCGGCCCGACTGCGCTTTGGAATCGGCTGACTGCCTTGAAGAGGAAAATCCCCTGAAGGTATTGGGGCTCCTCCGCTGGCGGCCTGCGCCGCCGACATCGGATCCCACGGGTGCCGAGCCCGAAGTCTGGGGCCGGATCCCCTTTCCGGACTGCAGGTTCAGAAGAACCTGCCTTCCGTCCACGGGTCCCCTGTTCTGGCCTCTGCCGGCATCAACCCCGCCTGTTTTCGCGGGCTGGGCATCTTTTTTCCGTTCCTTGCGGTTCAGGAAGAAAGACACGGCAGAAACCTCACCTCAAAATCCAGTTCAACGCCAGCCATGGCCCTGACAGCTGTTCTCGCCTCTTCAAGGAGAGCAAGGGCCTCGGCTGAAGTCCCGCCTCCCAGATTCACGAGAAAATTGGCGTGCTGTTCCGAAAGGGCAACGCTGCCCTTTCTGCGCCCTCTGAATCCTGCTCTCTCGAGAAGAGCGCCCGCGGACACGCCGCAAGCCGGATTCCGGAAGACACAGCCCGCACTGCGGGCCGTGATGGGCTGCCTGGATTTTTTCATCTGGAAATTGTGCTGCATGCCGGCCGCCACATCCTGACTGGTTGAACGGGAGAGACGGAACACGGCAGAAACAACAAGAAAACTGCCAGCCAGACCCCGCGGCCTGAAGTGGCGGTATCCTGTCTCGCAGGCATCCGGAGTCAGACGTACGAGGCGGCCGCCGGACCAGATCTCGACGGAATCCAGGCTTTCGGCCGTGGAAGTTCCGAAGGAACCAGCGTTCATGGCAACCGCGCCTCCCACCGTGCCGGGAATGCCGGCAAGGCCCTCCATACCGGAAAGGCCTTTCTCCCGGAGGAAAGCAAGAAGAACGGGAAGGGAAATTCCCGCTCCGCAGGAAACCAGAACCCCGCCGTCAGCCGTTTCATCCCCGAGAACTGCCGGCCCATCCGTGAAGGCGGGCCGGACAAGAACGGCCTCATGGGAACCGTCCAGTCCGAAGATGTTGCTGCCCCGTCCGACCACATAGACAGGAAGGCCGAGTTCACGGAGCCTGTCGTCCATGGCCGCGAGATCATCCCTGCTGCTGACGGTCAGCTCGAGGGAGCATGTGCCGCCGAGGCCCAGGGTCGTGATGGCGGAGAGGCTGGGATTTCTGACCTCGCGCATGGTTTAGCCGCGCTCGAGCCAGGCCGGACCCACCTTGGTGATGGAACCCGCGCCGATTGTCAGGAGCACGTCGCCGGGTCTGAGCTTTTCGTCCAGGCCCTTCACGAGTTCGGGGAGCGTCTCGTAGAACGTCACCGGGGTCTTGCTCACCTGGCGCATGCCGACAGCGAGGTTAAACCCGGAAACGCCGGGGATAGGCTTTTCCGAAGCCGGGTAAATTTCTGTCAGCAGAACCTCGTCCACCGAATCGAACACCTTGCAGAACTCGCCGAAGTGAGCCTGGGTGCGCGTGAAACGGTGGGGCTGGAAGGCGACAACGATGCGCCGCCCGGGGAAGACCACGTGGGCCGTCGCCAGAGTCTGCTTTATTTCGTTGGGGTGGTGACCGTAATCATCGATAACAGTCACGCCATTGCGCTCGCCCTTGTATTCGAATCTCCGGCCGACTCCCTTGAATCCTGCAAGCCCCTCCCTGATTTTCTCAAAGGGGATCTCACAGACCAGAGCGACGCCGATAGAGGCCAGCGCATTCAGAATATTGTGCCTGCCGGGCTGGGGCAGCATGATCTCGCCAAGCTTTTCGTTCCCGCGCCACACCTCAAAGCGGTTCAGATGATCCACTTCGAGGGGCACAGCGCGAAGCTGGTTCTCGCGGCCGAAGCCATAGGTGATCACAGGACGCTTCACCCGGGGAAGCAGTGCGGCCACGCCAGGATCATCGCCGCAGACCACGTCCGCTCCGTAAAACGGAACATTGTTCATAAAGTGGACAAAGGCGTCGTTCAGAGCTTCACGGGTTTTGTAGTGATCGAGATGATCCTCATCTACGTTGGTGACCACATTGACGATGGGCAGGAGGCAGAGGAAGGAGCCGTCGGATTCGTCGGCTTCGGCAATGAGATAATTACCATGCCCAAGATGGGCATTGGTGCCGTATACGTTGAGGCGTCCGCCGATGACAACAGTGGGATCAAGACCGGCCGTGTCAAAGATACTGGCCGTAAGAGAAGTCGTGGTTGTCTTGCCGTGGGTGCCGGCGATGGCGATACCCTGTCTCAGACGCATGAGTTCGGCCAGCATTTCAGCCCTCGGAATAACCGGGATGCCGCGTCTGCGGGCCTCGACGACCTCGGGGTTGTCATCGCTGATGGCAGTGGACTTCACAAGGACGTGTTCGTCATCGATGTTCTCTGCCAGATGTCCTATGTGCACATTGGCGCCCAGGCTCCTGAGGTGACGGACAGTCGCCGAATCGGCGATATCCGAACCGCTGACTTTGTAGCCAAGGTTGAGAAGCACCTCCGCGATGCCGCACATGCCTGCGCCGCCGATGCCAACCATGTATATTTTTTTGATCCTGTTGTTCATGACGTTCTTGTAACCTTTTCTGCAATAAAAAATCTAGACCTATTTATGAAATTATCTAAAAATTCCTTTCTTGATATCTTTTCGCATTTAACTGCAAAGCTTCCGGGATTTTTAAAATTGTATTTCTCAGGGCGCAGAAGAAGAAAGGCAGTATTTTATACCGCCGGAACCGGGAAAAAACCTTCTTCAGGCTTTTTCTCAAGGCCTGCTGTTTTCCTGCCGCCCCCGGAGCAAAAACACGGCCCTGCGCCGCGGGCGGTACATGGAGAAAATTTTTCGTTTCTGCCTCCGTTTTTTAAGCCTCTGCGAGAAATATTTTAAACAATATGTTCAAAAAATCTTGACAGTTACTGGCGCTTCACAGCCACCGCTTCGATCTGATCCGCCACCCGGGAGGCGGCGTCACAGCGCGCGAGTCCCAACGCAGCCCTGGACATCATGGCCAGCCTGTCCGGTTCTCCGAAAAGGCCGGTGATAGTGCCTCCAAGGAAGGAGGCGCTGAGAGATTTTTCCTGGAAAAGAACAGCCGCGCCGGCCTGCTCCAGAGCCCTGGCGTTGCCGGTCTGGTGGTCTCCGGCCGCGTAGGGATAAGGCACAAGGATGGACGGAACACCGGCCCCGCAGAGTTCAGCCACAGTGCTCGCCCCTGCCCTGCAAAGAACCAGATCCGCCCAGGAATAGGCACCGGGCATGTCGTTGATGAACGCGGTCACGCAGGAGGGATCATACCCTGCCCTGGCGTAGGCTTCCTTCACCACAGGCTCGTCTCGGACGCCAGTCTGATGGCGAATGGAGACGCCGGCTTTTTTCAGGACAGGCAGCATCTCCACCATGAATTTGTTGAGTGCGTGCGCCCCCAGAGATCCGCCCACGATGAGCAGATGCCTGCGGTCAAAGCCGCGCTTCTGCCCCCCCACCGCGAAAACGTCCCTGCGCACCGGGTTGCCGGTGACGACCACTGGGCACGTGAATCCCTTCGTGTCCGGGAGAGACACGCAGACCCTGGCCGTCAGCCTGGAGAGAAAACGGTTGCTGGCGCCCGCAACAGCGTTCTGCTCGTGCAGAACGGCCGGGACGCCCAGGATACGGGCCGCAAGAAGCGGAGCGAAGGCAGCGTAGCTGCCGAACCCCGCCGCCGCGTCAGGGTGAAAGCGGTGCACTACGGCCAGCGCGCGGGGAATGGCCAGGGACATGCGGCCGAGGGCAGCGATGCCAGTCCGCGGCCAAGGAAACCTCGCACGGGGAGGCCAACGAAAGGCACGCCGGCCTCAGCAGCAAGGCGTTTTTCGGGCCCGTAAAGGGAACCCATGAAAAGCAGATCTACGCCGGGATTGCGGCGCCTGAGCTCTTCAGCCACGGCAAGAGCCGGAAAGATATGCCCGCCGGTGCCACCGGTTGTCAGGAGGACTCTTTGAATCATTTCTTTGCCGTCCGTGAGAAGTTGAGAATGAGCCCCGTGCAGAGCATGGTCGCCACCAGGTTGGAACCGCCGTAACTCAACAGCGGCATGGGCACGCCTTTTGGCGGCGCCACGCCCATAACCACGGCAAGATTGAGAAGGCACCCAAGGCAGAGGATGACGGTCAGGGCGAAAACAGTGTAGCGATCTCTGAGGTCTTCCTGCTCCATGATGATTTTGTAGCAGCGCCAGAAGAAGAGGATGAACAGGATAATGACCACGCTTACCCCTACGAAACCCATTTCCTCAGCCAGCACGGCCATGATGAAGTCGTTATGGGCTTCGGGAAGGTAGAACATCTTCTGGCGGCTGGCTCCCATGCCCACACCGAAGAAGGAGCCGGAACCGATGGCAAGGAGCGACTGCACGAGCTGGTAACCCGTATTGTGCGCGTCCTTGAAGGGATCGATAAAGGCCATGAGCCTGCGCATGCGGTAAGGAGCCGTAACGGCCAGAGCTGCGCCAGCCACGCAGGCCATGACTACGGAACAGAAAATGTAAATAAACCGCGTGCCCCCGGCTATGCACATGAAAAAGAGAAGGAGTGCGAGCACGACAGCGCTGCCGAAGTCAGGCTGCAGAAGGAGCAGGAAGCAGAAGAGGCCTGTCACCAGGAAGGGCGGCAGGACACCGCGGGTGAAAGTTTTAATCAGCGCCTGCTTGGAACTCATGAAATAGGCAAGGTACATGGCCAGGGCTATCTTCACGAACTCCATGGGCTGCAGGTTGATCGGCCCGAGTTTGATCCAGCGGTGGGCACCGTTGATTGAGGGGGAAAGCGGCGAAAGCGTCACGAGGAGCAGGAGCAGACAGAAGAAAATGAAGGGGTACTGCATCTTGTAGAGAAAGCTTCTCGGCAGTACGGCAGCCACCCAGAGCACGACGCCGCCCACAAGGGCGTAAACAACCTGACGCTTGAAGAAGTAATATTTGTCCCCGTACGAGGATTCTGCCACGATGCCGCTGGCCGAAAGGACCATGACAAGGCCAATGGAGAGCAGCATGCACATAATGGCAAAAAGCCACCAGTCCACGCCGCCCGTCCTGCGGTGCCTTCCGGACACCGCGGCCCGGGGCCCGGCGGCGCCTGTTACGGAGCCAGAGCCGGCCGTCTGGGCCTGAGCTGCAAAAGCCTCCGTTTTACGGCGCTTGAGCAGATTCCTCAGCATTACGCAAGGCCTCCCACGATATTTTTAAAATCCTGGCCCCTGAAAGCCATGCCCTTGTAGAGGTCAAAGCTTGCCGTAGCCGGTGAAAGAAGGATGACGTCGCCGGAGACAGCCTTATGGTAAAGGCTCTCGACGGCGGGTTTCAGGGTCGGATACCATTCCATGGGCACCACACCCTTCCACGCTGACTCGAAAATTTCACGCGAGGCGCCGAAACCGGCCACGCAGCGCACTTTCTCCCTGACCAGGGGAATAAGCGCCTTCAGATCGCCCCCCTTCCATTTGCCTCCGCAGAGAAGGAGCACGGGACGATTCATGGCTTTGAGAGCCGTTTCCAGAGAGGAAACCGTCGTCGCCTTGGAGTCATTGACATACAGAACGCCGTGCTTCTCACACACGCGTTCGAGTCTGTGCGGAATAGGCTTGAAAGATTCGACAGCGCGCTCCGCAGCCTCCAGATCCACGCCGAATTCCCTGGCCACCTGCCAGGCGACCTCAGCGTTTTCTTCGTTGTGCCTGCCGATAAGCTGCATCTTTCTGAACCGTCCGCAGGCCTCGAAATACATGACTCTGGACCTGAGGTGATGCCGTTCCGCCTCCTCCCTGAGGGCGGGCGAAAGGATGGCCAGATCCTCTGGCGTCTGGTTGCGGAAAATCCTGAACTTGGCCTCAGTGTATTCGGCCATATCCTTGTGATAGTCGAGATGGTTAGGCGTGATATTGAGGATGGCGGCCACATGCGCATGAAAATGCGTGCAGGCCTGCAGCTGGAAGCTTGAGAGCTCAAGAACCACCACATCAGCCTTCTCTCCGCCAAGGATGTATTCGGAAAGAGGAGTTCCGATATTTCCTCCGAGAAAGACCTTCTTTCCCCCTTCCCGCAGCATGGCCGCGATGAGACTCACTGTCGTGGTCTTGCCGCTCGTACCGGTGACAGCGGCGATGCCCTCGCCGCCGAGGTGCCTGTAGGCAAATTCCGTCTCAGCCATGATTTCCGGCGCGTCAGGCCCTTTGGCCGCTTCGCCCATGATTTCCAGAAGCTTCAGGAGCGGCATGCCGGGGCTGGGGATAACAAGAGAGGCGCCACTGAACTGCTCCCTGCTGTGGCTCCCGGTCATGACCTCTATGCCGGCATTCTTCAGATCGGCAGCCAGAGCGGCGTCAATGCGATCGGGGTTGGACTCCAGAAGCCTGGCGTGTACGCCGTCCGCCGCGAGCAGACGGGCTGCGGCAAGACCGGATTTTCCGGCGCCGACGACAACAGCGGTGCTTCCGGGCACCGGACGCCATTTCAGATGGGCAGCCTGATTTGACATAACTCTCTCTCCTGACTAGCGGAGCTTGATGGTGGAAAGCGCCACAAGCCCGAGAATAATGGACGTAATCCAGAAACGGATGATGATTTTCGACTCGGGTATGCCTTTGAGCTCAAAATGATGATGCAGGGGAGCCATGCGGAAAATCCGCTTGCCGTGCGTCCACTTGAAATAACTGACCTGCAGGATGACCGAGAGGGTCTCAGCCACGAAGATGCCGCCCACCACAACCATGATGAGTTCCTGCTTGCAGAGAAGGGCAAGAAAGCCGAGGGTACCGCCAAGGCTGAGGGAGCCCACATCGCCCATGAAAACCTGGGCGGGATAAGCGTTGAACCACAGGAAGCCCAGGCCTGCACCGATGAACGCGCCACAGAAAACTGTCACCTCGCCCACCCCGGGGATATAGGGCAGGTACAGGTACTGCGTAAGCCGGGCGTTGCCAGTGATGTAGATGAATATGGCGAAGACAGCGCCGGCAAGCACCGTCGGGCCAATGGCCAGACCGTCCAGGCCGTCTGTCAGGTTGACCGCGTTGGAAGAGGCCACCATGACGAAGACGCCGAAGGGAAAATAGAAGACGCCGAGATCGGGCGTCCAGCCCTTGGCAAAGGGGATATAGAGCTTCGTCGTGTAGGACGGATCCGTCTGAAGGAGCCACATGGCCACGGAGGCCACGATGATGAGCCCCAGCATCTTGGCCTTCGGGGAAATGCCCTTGTTCTGATGATGCCTGAGCTTGGTCATGTCATCCCAGAAGCCGATGATGCCGTAGCCCAGGAAAACCAGCATGCACTGCCAGACGTAGCGGTTTGAGAGATCGGACCAGAGCAGGATTGAAACCAGAACAGTCAGCATGATCAGCAGGCCGCCCATGGTCGGAGTTCCGGCTTTGGCCGCGTGAGCCTTGACGTCGGACAGGATGTACTGACCGCACTTGATCCGGTGCAGGAAACTGATGCACCAGGGACCGATCAGAACGGAGATGACCATGGCTGTGATCAGCGCACCCATGGAACGGAAAGTGATGTAGCGGAAGACGTTGAACGCTGTGAAGACGTCCGCATGCGGCAGAAGGAGATGATAAAGCATCAGAGCGCCCCCTCTTCACCGGTCAGACTTCTGAAGACGGCAAGAGCGTCCTCCAGCCGGTTGAGGCGCGAGCCCTTGAAGAGGACGACAGCGCCGCGGGATTTGTTTTCCGGGCTGAGCCAGGCGCCAAACTCCTTCCTGCAGGAATCGTCGCCGCCGATGAGGGCAAAGCTTCCCTCATAGCCGCCCCGGCGGAGTCCGCTGAAGACTTCATGTTCGCGGCCGCCCTTCCAGAACACTGCAGAGGGGTGCAGCGCAGCCAGCCGGGAGCCGAGCTCCGTGTGCGATTTTTCAGATTCCTTTCCGAGTTCGCCCATGTGCCCCAGCACGCAGACCAGAGGCAGTCCTCTCCGGGAAGCCTCCCGGGCGGCGGCGTCCAGCGTTCGGCCCATGGAAAGCGGGTTGGCGTTGTAGGTGCTGTCAATCAGGACGAAGCTGCCGGACTTCTGCACGGCGCTGCGCTGTTCCTGGGGAAGCGGCCTGGCAAGGCCTGAGGCGATGACACTGTCACTGACACCAAGCCTGCGGCAAACGAGAGCGCAGGCTGCGCAGTCCTCGGCGCCGGAAGTGCCCCTGAGCCCCGTCCGGCAGGTAATCTGAACGGCAGGACGGCCTTCGTCCGCGGCAAAAGAAATCCGGTAGGTGTCGCCCTCCGGGCCTGCATCCACAGTCTCAGCGTGGCAGACGCAGACTTCCTGTCCCCGTCCATTCTTCACGGAAGCGTCCTTTTCCGTGGAGAAGAAACGCGCATCCGGGCAGTTTCTGAGCGCGTTTTCTACAAGCTCCGGATAATCCGCGCTGGCCGTGCCCAGGCCCTCCTTGGAAAGATAAAGAAAAAGACGGCTCTTGTTCCAGGCCACGCCCATTTCCCCGAGCCCCTCGGTATGGCCGATGCCTGCGTTGACGACGAGAGCCGCGTCAGGGAGCATGACTGATCCGAGATCGTCCATGTCGCCCTTGTGGCTTATACCGGCTTCC
>ENA-ORSS01004548-ORSS01004548.1-human-gut-metagenome-genome-assembly--contig:-NODE-4548-length-10248-cov-2.508879_pt1 | contig 10248 bp, 6 predicted proteins | sample MGYA00241899_ERZ509162 | MGnify/ENA primary metagenome ERZ509162 (study PRJEB26280, sample SAMEA2338641) | human gut metagenome | biome: human gut; feature: human-associated habitat; material: faeces... | reverse complement strand
CGTTGCTGCCGGCCCCCTTTCTGCCGGCGGCTCCGGGCATGCCGAAGCCGATGGTCAGATCCGGATCGTCTTTCGGATGCATTTTGACGCCGCCGATCTGCGTGCCGTCGCGGCCCTGGACAAATTCCATGTCCGCCCGCCGTATGGCGTCGTTCAGAACGTTCTGGTGGTAGCTTTCCGCGCCCTTTTTGCGGCCGAGGGCCGAGTCGGGCGACTGTTCATTGCAGATTCTGTTCCGTCTGGCGCGTGCTGCAGCCCAGTCGGAGTCCTTGAATATCGGTGCCAGTGAGGCCGTAGCGTGGAGCGCGGGTCCGGGCTGGGCCATGGCCTGCTCCCCGGAAACGCCGGCCTGTGCGGTCAGGCAAAGGAGCAGTGCAAGGACGAGACTGTGCCGCCCGCGGAGGGGAAAAAAGCGATTTGTTTCCCGCATGGTGCAGCTCCTTTTTGTCAATCATTATCTTCGCCGCTGCGTCCGTCAAGATATTTCTTCAATCGTTACTTGAATTTTTACCTGAGCGTAACAGGGGAAGGAAAGGCACGCGCTTATCACTCTTCCGGCACACAATTGTCACAAAGGAAAGGCATGAAGAGCCTGACTGAATGAAGGGAATTGTTTTTTGTGCACTCTTTACAGAGAGGAGTTTTTCCGTGGAATCCTTCTATGTAGTCATGCTGGTGTTTCTGGCCCTGCTGGCTGCTTTTGACCTTTTCGTGGGTGTCAGCAACGACGCCGTGAACTTTCTGAGTCCGGCCATCGGCTCCCGCGTTGCCCCGTTCAAAATCATCATGCTGGTCGCCAGCGTCGGTGTGCTCGCCGGTGCCACCTTCTCGAGCGGTATGATGGAAATAGCCCGCAAGGGCGTCTTCTACCCCCAGATGTTCCAGTTCTCGGATCTTATGATCGTGTTCTTCGCGGTCATGATCACGGACGTCCTGCTGCTTGACGCCTTCAACAGCCTGGGTCTGCCCACGTCCACCACCGTGTCCATGGTGTTCGAGCTGCTCGGCGGCGCCGTCTGCGCCGCGTTCTACAGCATCTACAGCCATGGCGAGGCGCTGGCGGACATCGGCCGGTATATCAACAGCGGCAAGGCCCTGACCATCATCTCGGGCATCCTCATTTCCGTGGCCGTGGCTTTCATCGCCGGCGTCATTGTGCAGTACCTCTGCCGCCTCATCTTCACCTTCAATTACGCGGCCATGTACCGCCGCGTGGGTTCCGTCTTCGGCGGCGTGTCCATTACGGCCATTTTTTACTTCCTCATCATGAAAGGGGCCAAGGGGTCCTCCTTCATGGATCCCGGATTCATCAAATGGATTGACGCCAACACCTGGCCCATCCTCGCGGTCACCTTCTGCGTGCTGACCGTCATCTTCCACGTGTGCATCCGCGTCTTCAAAGTCAATCTCTTCAAGCTCATCATTCTCGCCGGCACCTTCGCCCTGGCCTTCGCCTTTGCCGGCAACGACCTCGTGAACTTCGTCGGCGTGCCGCTGGCCGCCCTCGACAGCTATAACAACTATCTCGCCGCCGGCAGCAGTCCGGGCATGAAGATGGACTGCCTCCTGCACGCCATGCGCACTCCCACAGGCTACCTGCTTCTCGCCGGCGTCATCATGACTCTGACACTGTGGTTCTCGAAGAAGGCCCACCGTGTTGTCCAGACCACGGTCAATCTGTCCGCGAGCACCAGCCAGGAAGAACAGTTCTCTTCCACGCTGCCCGGACGGGCCATCGTGCGCGGCGGCCTTGCCGCGGGGGAGATACTCCAGCAGATCATGCCAGCCAGCGTGCTTTCCTCCATCGGAAACCGCATGAGGAAACCCGACCATCTGCTCGACAGCGAAGGCCGCGAGCTCCCCTTCGATGAGCTGCGCGCCAGCATTAACCTCGTGGTGGCCAGCATCCTCATCGCGTCCGCCACATCCCTGAAACTTCCTCTTTCCACCACCTACGTCACCTTCATGGTGGCCATGGGGTCTTCCTTTGCTGACGGCGCATGGGACCGCGAGAGCGCCGTGTACCGCGTCTCCGGCGTCATTACCGTCATCGGCGGCTGGTTCCTGACCGCGCTTACGGCCTTCACGGCCTGCGCCATTGTGACGCTGTGCATCTTCTGGGACGGTGTTCCCATGTCCGTCTTCCTCATGGCCCTCGCTGTCTTCCTCCTGGTGCGCTCCAACTTCATCAGGAAGCAGAACGAGGAAACGAGCTACGCCATTGTCACGGCCAAAACCGATGATCCCAAGGCTCTCAGCCTTCAGCTCAACAAGGATGCCGATGAAAGCATCGCCGGAATCATCGCCATCGCCAACGAGGGCCTGAAGGGCCTCCTGAACGAGGACGCAAAAGTGCTCGCTGAAACGAAAAAGAAGGCGGCCGCCTTCTTCGACAGGACTGACGCGCAGCGCAACGAGTACTACAGGCTCGCTGTCAGCGGCTCTCGTGAGAACGAAAAGGCTGACGCTGCCCACATCTTCCATTACCGAGTCTTCAATAACCTGCGCATCGTGGCCAGAAACCTCCAGACAGTCTGTGACGGCGCCTACGACCAGGTCATCAACAATCACAGGGCCTTCACCGGCGTGCTGCGCCGGAATCTGCAGGACATGGTCTCGGGCCTGTCCCGTTTCCGCGCCATGGCGAAGGATCGCTCCGGCAATATGGATGCTTTCAGGGAATATGTGAACACGGTGAGCGCCGAGATTACCCATTATCAGATGGAACTCCTGCGTCAGATTTCCCCCATGCGTCTCTCCCAGCGCAGCAGCGACTTCTACCTGGCCATGCTGGCTTTCGGCCGTGACGCCCTGAACCGCTTCTCCATGGTCATGTACCTCGAGCAGGAACTTGCCGGAAGGTACAGCGCGAAGCCGGAGAAGAAGGCGGCGGATGCCGGCGGTTCGCCGGAGCCTGCTGTCTAGCTTCGGACCGGGAAAGAGAGATCTTTTCCCTCATCCAGGCCCCCGCGGGAATGAACGGCTTCCCGCGGGGGCTTTTCTGCGCTCTTCCGTCCCGCGCTGTTGCCATGTTCGTCCGCGGGGGAGTAGCATGCCCCTGAACCGGAGCCGGCGCGCAAGCCCTCCGCACACGAAAAATCCCTGGAGGACCCCATGTCTGAAGTTTTTGATGTCCGCTGCGCCATAGACGACGGCGATATGGACAGGGCCGAGAGCCTTGTCCGTGCCATGAAAAATCCCGACGCCCAGGCCGACCACGGGCGTTCCTGTCTGCATTTCGCCGCCTGGCACAGGGGGACTGAAAAGGTCATCGCCGCTATCCTGGAATGCGGCGGCAATGTGAACATCCGCTCTGATTTTGACGGGACGCCGCTTTTCGGCGCGGCCTGCCATAATACGCCGGAGGCCGTGAAGATGCTTCTCGGGGCGGGCGCCGATGTGAAAGCCACGGACGGGGAGGGTGACACGCCCCTGCATTTCGCTGACTGCCGCAATATCCCCCTGCTTCTTGAGGCCGGCGCTGACGTGGAGGCCAGAGACGCCCTCGGCAAGACCCCGCTGCACACGGCGGCCGAGCGCGATGACGGGGATGCCATAGAACTTCTTGCCGGGGCCGGGGCCGATGTCAACGCCATGACCGGCGACGGCCGCACGCCGCTCAGGCTGGCCGTTGAAGAGGACTGCGCGGAGGCCTGCAGAACCCTGCTCAGGCTCGGGGCAGACGCCTCTCTCGCGGCCAGGGACGGACTCACGCCCGAGGCCTGGGCCAGAGCCCACGCCGGCGACTGCGGCAGTGTGCTCGAATCCGTGTTCACGGCGCAGAACGGATAACGCGGAACTTCCGCCTGAAGGAAAAAATCCGGCAGGCTGAAGGAAGGGACAGTGCGTTTCCGGAAAACGGAATATGTGCTGTACGTGGCGCAGGACCGGGATGCCCCCGGTTCCCCTGTCCGGGGTGCCGGCCTCCGGGCCTACCCGAGGCCCGGGAGCCGTATCTGGCGGATCCGGCTTCCGTCCCTGCGGCGCTTTGTGACTGTATAGTCCTCCACTCTGCCGAAGAGCAGGGGCGAAGCCGGATTCTGGATTGCCGGAACCGTCCCGCCCGGCCTGCGGCAGGCGTAGCAGTAGAGGCATCCGGCCCTGCATGTGTCGTAGGTCCCTATGTCCACTGTTGCCATGCAGCCGCAGCCCCGCCGTCTGTTCCCCGGGCGTGTGCGGCCGAGGCACAGGCCCCAGGCCTTTCCGAGGAGGGCCGCCGTGATGCACCCCGAGGGGCCGATGCCGAAGCGTGTATAGTCCGGGGCGGGGCCGCAGGTCTGAATGGGAAATCCGAGTCTCTGCGCGGTCTGTCCGAACCATGCGGCGAGTGTGTCCATGTCCCGCGTGGAGACAGGCATGAGATCAGGCATAGCCCTGCGCACTTTCCCGTAGAGATCCACGAAGCTGAAGACGCAGAGGCTGATGAAGGGGGCGAGGATCCCGGCCATGGCCGTAAAGTCCCTCATGTGGCGCTGCACGGGATAGGCTCCGTTCACGAGCACGGGATCGTAGCGCCAGGCGACGCGCTCCCTTCCGGTAATCCGGGAAAGCTCCCGGAGCGTGGCCATGCTTTCCCTCACGTCCGGAACCCCGGGCTCCACATCCCTGCCGTAGGGCGTGATGGTGTAGTGGCAGTAGACGGGCCATTTCCCGGCGAGGCGCGCGAGATGCGGCAGAAGGGGGCGGTAGTCCTTGGAACAGAAGACAATGCCCTGCACGCTTTCCGGCGAGAGATCGAGTTCCATGGCGTGGTCCGGCACTTCCGGGTTGGGCACTATGGCCCGGCCTTCCCTGAGGCGCTCCAGGAACCAGGGCGTGTAATAGTGCACAATGTCCGTGCGCGAACTCACGTTGAGGATCATGCGTCTCTCCTTCCGGGAAGGGGCGCCCCTGTTCCCCAGGCGCGCCCGGAGTCTTTTTTTTGCCATGCCGGATCAATGGATCTACAATGGCTCTCTCTGGATAACGTACCAGAAAGAGGCTTTTTTTATAACCCTGAATGGAGGCAGTGCCCGGAACACGGCACTGAAAATTGCCCATGACACCGAAACAGCAGGCATACGAAGTAACAGCTTCCACCATCATCAAGAATCTCGCCAAACGCCGTATGGAAGGCTTTTACTGCCCTGACAGCAGAAGCGCCGTGGCGAAGGCCCTGGAACTCATGCCGAAGGGCTGCAGCATAGCCTGGGGCGGATCCGCGACCGTGCAGCAGACAGGCCTTATGGAGGCCATCCGCGGAGGCAGCTACCAGATTATCGACAGGGACGAGGCGAAGACGCCGGAAGAAAAGCGGGTCATGTTCAGCCGCATCGTCATGGCCGATTACTTTCTTATGAGCGCCAACGCCATAACCCTGGACGGCCAGCTCATGAACATCGACGGCAACGGCAACCGCGTGGGACCGCTGTGCTACGGCCCGGAGCATGTGCTCGTCGTGGCGGGCATGAACAAGGTTGTGACGGACATCCATGAGGGCGTAAAGCGCATCCGCGCCATGGCCTGCCCGGCCAACGCAATCCGTCTGGGCCGCAGGACTCCCTGCGCCGTGGCCGGTGTCTGCGGCGACTGCAAAGGGCCGGAGTCCATGTGCAGCCAGCTTGTCATCGTGCGCCGCTGCCAGTTTGAGGACCGCATCAAGGTGATTCTCGTGGGCGAGGAGCTCGGCTTCTAGTTTTTTGTCCAACGGAGGAGAGCCGCGAGCGTGGCCGGAAACGGCATTCTTTCCGGACGCGCCGCGGCTTTTTTCGTCTCAGCGGGAATTTTTTCCGTTCCTTCCGGCGGAAGCCGGTATCCCGGCCGCTGCGAAGGCGGCCTCCGCTTCCTTTTCCGTGAGGGGCGGCTCTGCCTGACTGTCTTCCGGCGCGGCTTTCCGCCAGATGGTGATGGCTTCGTAGAACGCGGGGCTTGGGCGCACCCGGATTCTCCCGAGGCGCAGAAGCGTGTCCCCGCCCGGCCCCGGGATGGAGGCGCAGACCGCGATGGGTCCGGGAAATTTTTCAAGAACTTCCCTGAAGCCGGCGAGACCTTCAGGCGTAACGAGACAGCGCGGGACGCGGATAACGGCCGGCCTCCTGCTTCTGGCGCAGGCCTCCCCAAAAGGCAGAACCTGTTCGGCCAGGACGGCGGAGCGCTTTTCTTCATCTTCCCCGTCCCCGGCATCCTCCTCTGTGCGTCCCTCTATAAAGAGAGGCAGGTCGCTGTCCGCAGCTTCCCGCAGGAGCTCCCGCACGGAGGGTGTGTAAGCCTGTGAAAAAATGTACGCGTGGGCATAACTCTCCTGATCTTCGAGCCTGGCCACGGCCATGCGCCGCCTCTGCCTGTCCCTGATTTCACGGAAGCCGGATATCATGACGCAGAGCCTGACCTTCGCGCCGGGCCGCAGGGAGGAAAGCGCGGAGAGAGGCAGGCAGCCGAGACGGGCGGCTTCCCCTTTCAGGCTGGTTAGGGGGTGTCCCGAGAGGTAGACGCCGAGAATGTCCTTCTCGTCCCTGAGCCTGACCGCGGGATCGGGGGCCGGACCGGACGTGTCTTCCCGGGCCCGTCCACCTTCCGGGATGTAGTCAGGGAGAAAACGCAGAAGGCCGGCCCCGCGGGCAGGGTGGAGGCGCGCCCTGCTGATGGCCGCGTCGAGGCGGGAGAGCATGGATTCCCGGCTTTCTCCTGTGTCATCGAGAGCGCCGCAGCGGATGAGGGAGGAGACAGCGCGCTTTGTAACGGCCCTGAGGCTGACTCGGGAGAGGAAATCCCCGAGCGAGCGGAACGGGCCGTCCTTTCTGGCGCGCACTATTTCACCGGCAGCGGCGGAACCCACGCCGCGCACGGCGTCGAGGCCGAAGACGATGCGTCCCTTCTGGGCGCTGAAGAAGCCAAGGGAGGTATTAACTGAAGGGGGAAGCACTTCGGGGCCGCGTTCCCGGCAGCGGGAGAGGTAGCCGGCGAGCCGTTCCGGCTGGCGCATGACCGCGGTGAGGAGGGCGGCCATGAACTCGGCCGGATAATGCGTCTTCAGATAAGCCGTGTAGTACGAGGTGAGGGCGTAGGCCACGGAATGGGCCTTGTTGAAGCCGTAGGAAGCGAAGGTCTCCATCTGCCCGAAGATGGTTTCCGCGGTTTTTCTGTCAAAGCCCCGTTCCGCCGCGCCCCTGAGGAAGCGTGCGCGCTCCCCGGCCATTTCCTCAGCCTTCTTCTTGGACATGGCGCGGCGCAGCGTGTCAGCCTCGGCAGCCGTGTAGCCGGCAGCGGTTTCGGCTATCTGCATGACCTGTTCCTGATAGAGGATGACGCCGTAGGTGTCCCTGAGGCAGGCTTCGAGGGCAGGGTGGGGATAGCGCACGGGAGATTCCCCGTGGCGGCGCCGTATGAAGTCCTGGGACATGCCGGATTCGAGGGGCCCGGGACGGTAGAGGGCGAGCAGGGCCACGATGTCGCTGAAGCGCTCAGGCCGCAGGAGTGTCAGGTACTTCCTCATCCCCGCGCTTTCCATCTGGAAGACACCGTCCGTGTCAGCCCTGGAATAGAGACGGTAGACAGCGGGATCATCGAGGGGCAGCGTTCTGAGGTCAGGAGCCGGCCGGCCCTCCCTGGCGACGGCGTCGATGGTGTCCTGGATGATGGTCATGTTGGCGAGCCCCAGGATATCGAATTTGACAAGCCCGGCCGCTTCCACCATGGGGCCGTCGAACTGGGTGACGCGTTCCCCGTGCCTGCCGAGCATGACAGGCACGCGATCGGCGAGGGGGCCGCCGCTCATGACCACGCCGACGGCGTGGATGCCGGCCTGCCGCACAAGCCCCTCGATTCTGAGGCTCACCGCAAGAACCCTGGCCGCGTTTTCGTCCTTCTCTGCCATGTCCCTGAGCTGCGGGGTCTCGCGGATGACATCGGCGATGCGGCGGTGATGGGTGAAGGACGGAAAGAACGAGGCTAACCGTGTGCGTTCCTGAAAACCCATGCCGAGGGAGCGTCCCGCGTCCTGGACAGCGGCGCGCATTTTGAGCGTGCTGAAGGCTGCGATCTGGGCCACGCAGTCTTCCCCGTAGCGTTCCCTGAGGTGGCGCAGGATGCGCCCCCGCCTCCTCTCGCACACGTCCACGTCGATATCAGGCAGGGAGGAGCGCCCCGGGTTCAGGAAGCGTTCAAAAATGAGGCCGTATTCAAGCGGGTCGAAATCCGTGATGCGCATGGCCCAGGCCGTGAGGGAGCCGCCCGCGGAGCCGCGCCCCGGACCAACGGGGATGCCGTTGTCCCTGGCCCAGGTAACGAATTCGTGCACCACAAGAAAGTAGGCGGGAAAGCCCATGCGCGTGATGACATCCATCTCGTGCCGCAGCCGTTTCCAGTACGGGGTTTCGTCGGATGGCGGGCCTGAAGGCTTTTCGCTGAGACGTTTTCTTAATCCTTCTTCCGCGATGCGCCGGAATTCCTGCTCCGTTGTCGTGCCCGGCGGCACGGGGTAGGCTGGGAAAAAATGCTTTCCCGAGGGAATCTCCGCGCGGCAGTCCTCTGCGATGCGCACCGTATTGGCAATGGCTTCGGGGCAGTCAGCGAAGGCCTCCGCCATTTCGGCCGGGCTTTTAAAGAAAAGGCTCTTCGTGCCGGAATGCGGGTGCCCTGGCCCGCTGAGCTTCTTTCCCGCCTGGACGCACAGAAGCACTTCCCGGGCCTCCGCGTCGCCGGGCCCGAGGTAGTGGCAGTCGTTGGTGACCACCATGGGAACGCCCGTCTCCTGCGCGACGCGCACTAGCCGGGGCAGCACGGTTTTTTCCTCGGGGATGCCGTGATCCATCAGCTCGATGTAGTAATGATCCTTGCCGAAAAGCTCCTGCATTTGCAGGGCGTAAGCCTTCGCGTCGTCGTAGCGGCCCTCCAGCAGCATTTTGGGCAGGTCGCCGCTCAGACAGGCGGACAGGCAGATCAGGCCCTCGGTGTGCTGCTTCAGCAGTTCGTAGTCGATGCGGGGCTTATAATAGAAGCCCTCGGTGAAGCCGGCACTGACCAGCTTGATAAGGTTCTGATAGCCTGTGTTGTTTTCGCACAGGAGGATCATATGGCTGTATTCCCGGGCCGCGCCGCTTTTTTCAAAACGGTTGCGGCAGATATAGACCTCGCAGCCGATGACGGGGGTAATGCCCGCGTCCCGACAGGCGTTATAAAAATCCACCGCGCCGTACATCACGCCGTGGTCGGTGATGGCGGCGTGGGTAAAGCCCAGTTCTTTCAGGCGGCTGACCAGCGGGCCGATGCGGTTGGCGCCGTCCAGCAGGCTGTATTCGGTATGCAGATGCAGATGGGCAAAGGCCATGAGCGTTCTCCTTTTCTTTCTTTTCCAGGTTTATTGTATCACCCGGAGACGGCTTCACACAACATTTTCATGGAAAATGTCGGGAAAACGGAAATTTTCCTTGCCAAATGGGAAAAAGCGTGCTAAAATAGTCAAGCTGTTATGAATCCAAACATCCCGTTAGGAGGTGTAATGATGGGCAAGTTTTGCGAAGTGTGCGAAAAGGGCGCGATGAGCGGCCACAACGTCAGCCACTCGAACCGCAAGAGCAATCGCGTTTGGGCTCCCAACGTGCAGAATGTGCGCGTTCTGGTGAATGGTCAGCCGAAGCGGATGAACGTGTGTACCCGTTGCCTGCGCAGCGGTAATGTGCAGCGTGCGCTGCCCACGAAATCCAACGTGGAAGCCTGATGGGGTTCGAAATTGTGATAAAAAGACACCGCTTTTCCATACAGCTGGAAGAGCGGTCTTTTTATATTTCGATAAAGAGTTGAAAAGCAAAGGCATATACGTTTTTTCAGGGGAATAAGGGCAATAGCATTTTCCAGGCTAAAACAACATCCCTGCGGAAGCAGCTCCGCAGGGATGTTGTTGATTGGCCTTAGTACAGCTTGGCTCCAGCGGGGATGTGATCGTCCACCATGAGCAGGTGGAGCTTTTCCTCGCCAGCTTCCTGATGGACGGCGGAGATCAGCATTCCGCAGGACTCGATGCCCATCATGGGACGGGGCGGCAGGTTGACGATGGCGATGCAGGTCTTGCCCACCAGCTCCTCCGGTTCGTAATAGGCATGAATGCCACTGAGAATGGTGCGGTCGGTGCCGGTGCCGTCGTCCAGCGTAAACTGAAGCAGCTTCTTGGACTTCTTCACCGCTTCGCAGGCCTTGACCTTCACGGCGCGGAAGTCGCTCTTGGAGAAGGTCTCAAAGTCCACATAATCCTTGAACAGCGGCTCGATCTCCACC
>ENA-ORSS01004546-ORSS01004546.1-human-gut-metagenome-genome-assembly--contig:-NODE-4546-length-10252-cov-4.923899_pt1 | contig 10252 bp, 8 predicted proteins | sample MGYA00241899_ERZ509162 | MGnify/ENA primary metagenome ERZ509162 (study PRJEB26280, sample SAMEA2338641) | human gut metagenome | biome: human gut; feature: human-associated habitat; material: faeces... | reverse complement strand
ACTCACCGTGCGTTTTTCAAGTTTTGGGATATTATCTCACATCGTTGGGTGAGATTCTAGGCGGGCGGTTATTGTGCGCTTACCTGACATCAGAGGCATTTTTTACCGCTAAAGGGAAAACTGAAATTTTAAGCATAAGAAAAACCTCGTAACCCACATGGTTACGAGGTTTTTTGGTTGGAGGTGACACCCGGATTTGAATCGCCGCAGGGCGATTTTGCATTGTGTTGACTGATGCCGGGAAGTGTTGGAAATACAGGACTTGCGGGGAATCATGCTGTTAAATGCTGCCGGACTGTATTATTGTATTCTGATGTTATAAGGCTAAAAATAAGGCTAAATTTTGTGGCCGCGCGGAATGTACCTGTCTTTAGCTTAGGAAATGCGGTGGGCAGTCGACCTCATCCTTACCAAAAAGCTGTGGATGCTTTTATGGTGTACCCATTCATATCAAGGAGGAACCTTCAATCCCTTAATATCTTTTCCTCAGAATATTGATTTGGTTGATAATTTCTGCGTCATAATATATCACGTTGCGACGCCAGCCACATTTGTTTTCGATGTAGTCAGTCATACCCACTACATCAATGTTGTAGTTTCTCGCATTTTCAGCGTTTCTATCAATGGTTGTTATACTGTCTATTCCGAGTTCCCGCTTTAGAAGGGCTCCAATGTTTTCGGTGTATCCTTCCATCTGCTTGGCTTCATCAGGATACAATTCGCTATACAGCTGCTTGTTTTCCGGATATGGTATCCAGAAGCTTTCTTTTCAGGGTGTTCGGGTAGTTTCTCATCGGCGTGGTCTCCTTGAAATTCCTCTCAAGGCGAAGCTTCCGATTTTTTTCAAATTGTCAAGTGTTTTTTGATTTTTTTGCTTATCTTAATGAGATTACGGATAAGCCAGAGGTTTTGATTTTAAGGCTTGCCGCCGTTATGCAGTCTTCATATTTTGACTATTACCATTTAACGGCTGGTAAAAAAAGGCTGTGGGCCACCCAGATGGGCTCCGCTTTCTGGATCAGCTCCGTGGTCGGAGGCCACCATAATCTCATGCTCAGATGCCAACAGCCGGGAGAGCACCCTATCATCGACCCGGCGCAGGAAAGTCTCCTTTTCCGCCGAATCGTGGCGATGAGCCGCTTCATCCGCCCCGTTGATATGCAGCAGCACAAAGGGGCAGCGTTCCGCCGCTCGCAGGGCTGCCTCTGTCTTGGCGTCCAGATCCGTATCCACATCGCCAGTAGCCCCCTTTACCGGGAAAAGCTCCATGTGCAGCAGCCGGGCAATCCCCTTTACCAACTCCTTGCCGCAGATCACGGCGCTCTTCTGGGGAAATGGCGGCAGTGCTACCGGAACAGACTGCCCCCACAGAAGCATACATCGTTCTTTCGTCAGCAGTCTTTCAAAGGCATGGCGCAGTACCAAGCTTCCCTGCGGGCACAGTGCCCGCTGCCCGCCGGAAGGAATCTGCGTTACAATGTTATTCACAGTATGCGCCATGTGGGGAAATACCAGCAGTGCCTGATAGCCGCCCAGCCGGTAATAGGTAAATGCAGGATCCTCTACCTTTGCCGGGGCACAGCAAGGCATGGTACAGCAGCCCTCTCCATCCAGCGTGTAGCAGCTGCCCCGCAGTAGCAGGTCATCGGGCCGGACGGGGATTCCGGCCCCCAGCGCCTCTACATAGCCTCGGAGATGTACCGGCAGATCCGTTACCCCCAACAGGCGCAGTACGCAGTGCAGTGTTTCCGGTGGGAAGCCGCTGCAGGTATCCACATACCGCATCGAACCCATGGACGCCAGATGGCCATATCGCTCCACCTGAAAGTGGGAATCCGTCATGCCGTCAATCACGCATAATATCCTGCTCAAGTCTCTCCCCCTTTTTCCATCGGAACTTGTTTCGTTATACTTCCTGGCGCAGCACCCGGTAGACAAAGGACATATCCAGTCCGCCGCGTACCACGTCCGCCAGCAGGTCGTACTGCCGTTCCTTGTAGCCGCAGGCGTCAAAGGTTGCCAGCGCGTCAAAAGACACGCCCTTTCTGGCGCACAGTGCTTTCAGGATCGTATCCGTGATGCCCGGCGCGTCAAAAATGCCGTGGACATAGCTGCCGTATACGTTTCTGCTGCCGGTGAGGGCGGGCATCTGCTGCTGACTGCGGCCCATGTGGATCTCGTACCCCTCGTAGGCGAGCCCGTTCAGGCCGGAGAGCATTCCCTCCACACCGTGAAAGACGCCTTGCGTCTGGGTCTGCACCTTTTCACCCCGGAATTCGGTGTCCATCTCCAGCAGGCCCAAACCGTTGATCTCCGTGACACCGGCGGCCTCCACCTGCTCGGGGTCGGACACGGTGTGCCCCAGCATCTGGTAGCCGCCGCAGACGCCGAAGATCAGCGTACCGGCGTCTGCCGCTTTCAGGATGGCCGCCTCCAGACCGGACTGCCGCAGCCACCGCAGGTCGGCAATGGTGCTCTTGGTACCCGGCAGCAGGATCATGTCCGGCTGGTGCAGGTCACTCACCTGATCCACATAGCGCAGCGACACGTTTCCGTAATGTTCGAAGGGGCTGAAATCCGTGAAATTGGAGATGCGCGGCACACGGATTACCGCGATATCCAAGAGCTTTCGCTCTTTGGAGCGGTCAAACCGCTCGGTCAGGCTGTCTTCATCGTCGATGTCTATATGGGTGTAGGGGATGACCCCCGCCACCGGGATGCCGCACAGCTGCTCCAGCGTCTTCAGTCCCGGCTCCAGAATGGCCCGGTCGCCCCGGAATTTGTTGACCACCACGCCCTTGATGCGGCGGCGCTCGTCCTCATCCAGCAGCGCCACCGTGCCGTAGAGCTGGGCGAACACGCCGCCCCGGTCGATGTCGCCTACCAGCAGCACCGGCGCGTCCACTAGCTTGGCAAGCCCCATGTTCACAATGTCATCCTGCTTGAGATTGATCTCCGCGGGGCTGCCCGCCCCCTCGATAACGATCACGTCGTACTCTGAGGCCAGACTGTTGTAGGCCTCCAGCACGGCGGGGATGTAGTCCCGCTTGCGGCGGAAATACTCCATGGCCTGCATATTGCCTCGCACTTGGCCGTTTACGATGACCTGACTGCCCACGTCGGTGGTGGGCTTGAGCAGGATGGGATTCATGCGGGTATCCGGCTCGATCCCGGCGGCCTCTGCCTGCACCACCTGCGCCCGGCCCATCTCGCCGCCGTCCTTAGTGATGAAGGAGTTCAGCGCCATGTTCTGGCTCTTGAACGGTGCCACGCGGTAGCCGTCCTGCTTCAAAACGCGGCAGAGTCCCGCCGCCAGCAGGCTCTTTCCCGCATTGGACATGGTCCCCTGAATCATAATATTCATTGCCATAGTGATTTCTCCTTGCAGAATTGCCGGATGGCCGTTATCAACGCTTCGTTTTCCTCATGGGGCCGCACGGCGAAGCGATACCACCCGTCGTCCAGCCCGCTGTAATTCTCGCAGCCCCGGATGGCGATGCCCTGCCGCAGAAGCCCCTCCCGCAAGCCCCGCGGCCCGCGGAACAGCAGGTAATTGGCATGGGACGGGCATACCCAGAAGCCCAGCGCCGTCAGGTTATCCGTGAGCCAGCGCCGCTCCGTATGGACGAGGGTTCGTGTTCTTTGCAGGAAATCCTGCTCCGTCAGCGCCGCCACACCGGCGCTCTGCGCCAGCGAGGATACGTTCCACGGCTGGGATGCACTCGCCATGCGGTGCAGCAGCGCGCTGTCGGCGCACAGGCAGTACCCCAGCCGGATGCCCGCCATGCCGTAGCTCTTGGTAAAGGCCCTCAGGATCAGCAGCTCCGGGTGCGCCGCCAAAAGGGCTTTGGCGCTGACACCGTCCTCCGTAAGGTCGAGGAAGCACTCATCCAGAAACACCCGCGCACCCCACGCCGCACAGCCTTGCAGGATCCACTCCAGCAGCGGCAGCGGCAGCAGCACCGGCCACAGCCAGAAAGTTACGACGAGAAATCTTCATAAGAAACTCTCCTTTTATTTTAAAAAATTGCGTCAAATGAATGAAATGTGCGCTCTGGCACATTTGCTGGCTCAAGTATAGCGGGTGGATGTGACAGATGCAAGCAATTTCCGATTACAAATTCTTTACAAATCCCTTGTATAATTTATAGAAAAGTAATGCTTATTCACCAATTTTCCCCTGCTTGCGCTGTTTTTCGCAGAAAGACAGTTACTTTCCTTCCACGGCGCTGTTGCCCGCCACGTTGGAGGGGCCAAAGCCGAAGGGCAGCAGCTCGTCCATGCTGCGCTCAATGAAATCCTCCGGGGTCTTTGCCATAATGACGTTCAGCTTCGGCCCGCCAAACTCGAATAGTGCCTGACGGCACACCCCGCAGGGCGAGGTGATCTGCCGGTTCACTTCGCCCCGGCGGCTGCCCACCACGGCGATATCCGTAAACGCGGTCACACCTTCCGCCACCGCCTTGAACAGAGCGGTGCGCTCGGCGCAGCTGGTGGGAGTAAAGGCGGCGTTCTCCACGTTGCAGCCGGTAAAGATGCGGCCGTCCGCAGCGCGCAGCGCAGCGCCTACCATAAAATCGCTGTAAGGCGCATAGGCCTTTTCCCGCGCGGCCAGTGCCATGCGGATCAGCTGCTGTTTTTCTTCCATGGTCAGTTTTGTCATGCTGTCTCCTCCTTTTACGGGCAAAAACAGCGCGGCTGTGCCTTGGGGCGGCAGCCGCGCTGGAAAGTTATGCGATCAGTACTCTGCACCCAGAGCGACCTTCATCATGTCGGTAAAGCTCTTCTGGCGCTCCTCGGCGGTGGTAATGCCGGGGGCCACAAAGCTGTCCGAGATGGTCAGCAGGCAGGCGGCGTTCTTGCCCAGCACCTGCGCGTTGGCAAACAGAGCAAAGCTTTCCATCTCCACGCACAGGCAGCCGTCCTCGTCCCGCAGCTTTTCCCAGTAGGTGGGCTTTGCGTCCGAGGGCTGGCGGTAAAACACATCCGAGGAGTGGATGTTGCCCTCGATCAGGGGAATGCCCTGCTTTGCAGCGGAGGCACGCAGCTTTTCGTTCAGGGCTGCGCTGGGCATGGTGATGTTTCCAGTAAAGCCGCTCTGCACCCGGGCGTAGTTGCTCTCGCTCACAGCGCCGGTGGCCAGCACGGTGTCGAACAGCTTGGCCTTCTCGGTATAGCTGCCAGCAGAACCGATGCGGACGATATTTTCCACGCCGTAGAAGTTGAACAGCTCGTAGGAGTAGATGCCGATGGAGGGCATACCCATACCGCTGCCCATCACGCTGATGGGACGGCCTTCGTAGGTGCCGGTAAAGCCCAGCATCCCGCGCACGCCAGTCACCTGCCGGACATCCTGCAAAAAGGTGTCGGCAATAAATTTGGCACGCAGGGGGTCACCCGGCATAAGGACTGTCTTGGCGAAATCGCCCATTTCTGCGCTGATGTGAGGGGTAGACATAGATGATCTCTCCTTTTTATTCATGATACAGCAGAGTGGCTTTCCCCCTGCGGAAAAGCCCTTGCTGCTATTTACCGATATTTGCTGCGGTTGAACACGTTCTGCGGTGCGATGTAAGAGCCGTTGCGCCGGATCTCGAAGTGGCAGTGGTTGCCGCTGGAACGTCCGGTGCTGCCCACATAGCCGATGAGCTGGCCCTGCTTGACGGTCTGGCCCGCGCTGACGGTCAGGGACAGGCAGTGTGCATACACAGAGCTGTATCCGCCGCCGTGGTTGATGATGACCGAGTAGCCATAACCCGTACCTGCACCGGCCTTGTTGTAACCCGCCTTGGTGACGGTACCGCCTGCGGAGGCGTAGATGGGCGTACCGGCCGGGGCGCAGATGTCCACACCCCTGTGGCGTCCGCCGTACCAGCGCGAGCAGTAGCGGTAGTTCGGCACAGGCCAGATGAACTGGCCGCTGCCGGTGATGTACTTGGTGCCGGAAGTCACCTTCTTGGTGCCTTCGACCACCTTCTTGTTCACCGGCTCCTTGATGACCTCGGTGGAAAGCACGCTCTGGTCCACAAGGATATTCTTGGTGTCGTAGACGTTCTGGAGGGTCACACGGCGCAGACCGTTCTCGCCCTCCTGGAGCACCTTGGTGGTTCCCTTCGTATATTCGTTGGATTTTGTCGTCTCCGTGGAGAATGCGATTTCTTCCTCACGGGTCTCGATGCGGGTGATGCGCACCTCAAGGCCAGCCTCTTCTTTGGTGATGACGAGTTGGTCGCCCTCAAGGATGCTGGACGTCTCGCTCAGCGGCTCACCCTTGAACGCCGGGTTGAGGGCGCACAGCTCACGGAAGGTCAGGTCATTGTTATGTGCGATGGTCCAGAGGGTGTCGCCCGCCTTGACGGTGTAGACCTTCTGAGCCTGCTTCACGCCCACCAGCTCCTGCCGGACGGTCTCAAAATCCTGCAAGCCTTCCTTGAAGTAGAGGCCGTCTTCCAGCGTGACCTGCTTGTTGAAGCCCACGCTCACATTGGGGTCGTCCGCTTCTTCCTCGTAGGGGTCGAGCATGGCGGCGAGGTAATCCCGCAGCGCTTTGCCGTCGCTGCACACCGCCGTCAACTCGCCGTCCAGATAAAGAGCCGTGCCTTCGCTGATCTGGTCGCCGGCGCTCTGGATGATGGCGTTTGCCATCTCGTTTTCGTCCATCATGTGGTGGGCGATGGCGAGGGTGTAGCTCGGCTCGATGGTCCACTCGGTCTTGTCGGTGCCGGCGTAGCTGATACGCTCCATCACGTCCTCGCGGGCCGTATTGAAGACGTCCTCATTCGCCACATAGCCCACGGTTTCGCCGTTGACCCGGACGGCCAGTGCATAAGGCTGGTGGATGACATATTGGAACACTGCTGCGCCCAGCGCCAGTGCGCAGATGGGCAGGGCATACATCGCCATGCGGGGCAGCAGACTGAGGTTGCGGCGGACGCCGTTTTTGAAGTAGTGGACGCTGGCCTCAAATGCTGCACCGAAGCCCTGCTCCCTGCGGATGCGGTGGGCATGGATGAGGAGGGACACGATGCCCTTTGCAAACAGCACGATGGGGCCAAACAGGTCTTTGGCCACCTGTGCTGCGCCGGGGAACGCCGTCTCCGCCAGAGCCTTTGCAAAGCGGCGGATGCCTCCAGCAGCCCAGAGAGCGGCGTACTTGACGGCACGCCCCACCCGCACGGCAGCATACTCCGCGCCAAAGCCCAGCGCGTAGAGCACTGCGCCAACGCGCAATACCAGCTTCGACGAGCGCAGCTTCCGGGAGGCATTGTCCAGCCGATGTCTGCGGCGGCGATACCGCCGGTGACGGCGCAGCAGATGGACGCACTGGAGCTGCGCCCAAAGCGAGCGCAGCTTTGCGCGGAAGCCGGTGTGCCGCGGCGCACCGGCTGGTTCGTCCTGCCGCGTTTCAGTTGTTTTATCTTCCAGCAAAAAGGATGCTCCTTCCTGTATCTTCAGGAGATTCTGATTTGTCTCTTTTCTCTGTTATCGACACGCTGCCGCATCAGGACAGCTTTTTTGACAAGAATAACTCTATTTATTATACACCCTGCCAGCGCCGAAACAAGCATTGACACAAAATTTGGGCTTAGCTTTCACTTACTTTTCACGAAATACACAAATTCAGACAAAAAGCTTTGTCATATCCTCCGGCAGCGGGCTTTCCACCGTCACCGGCCTCAGGGTCGTCTCGTCCACCGGCACTTCGATGCAGATGCCGTCCGGCATCCGCTCGCAGCGCGGCACCCGGAACGTCTGTTTTGCGCAGTGGAGCGCCTGCCGCCCGATGCGCGCCCGGCTCCCGCCGTAGAGGTCATCTCCGGCCAGCGGGTGGCCGATGGATGCAAAATGTACCCGTATCTGGTGGGTCCGGCCCGTCACCGGGACGCAGGCCGCGAGGCTCAGGCCGTTTTCGGCTTTCAATATGGTATATTCCGTCCGGCTGGGCTTGCCGTCGGGGGTGACGCACCGCCCGATGATGCTCTCCCCCTGCCGCCCGATGGGGGCGTCGATGACGCCCGGCCCGAGGGGAAGTTCTCCTTCTGCAACGGCGTAGTAGAGCTTTTCCACCCGCTGAGCCAGCAGCGGGGCGGCGTAACCATTCTGAGCCGCCAGCACGAGGCCGCTGGTGTCCTTGTCGATGCGGTTCACCGGGCGGAAGACGGGGCTTCTGCCCTGACGCAGCGCCCAGGCGGCATAGCCGTTCGCCAGCGTATCCAGCGGGTAGTTCATGGTAGGATGCACTGCGAGATGGGGCGGCTTTTCCACCACGAGGGCGAAAGCGTCCTCGTAGACCACATCCACCGGGATGTCGTCCTGCGGCGCAACGCCCTCCCCCTCCGGCGGCAGTTCAAAGGAGATGACCTGCCCGGCCTCCACCCGGCGGTTGGCCAGGATGGGGGCGCCGTCGGCAAAAAAGCCGCTGCCCCGGAATTTCACGGCCCGGGACAGGTCGGTGGAGACACTGCACCTGCGCAGAAAACCGCGCAGCAGCATCCCATCCGCCTCGGGCGGGACTTTGAAATAAAGCTTCATCTTCCCACCTCCAGCGCGGGCAATATATAGGATAAGTATAGCAAAATTCTCTTTCTCTTGCAAATCTTGTTTTTTTATGGTATCATGAGGAGCGGAAAACGAGTGGAACATACGGCGGCGGGGCGGCTTCGACCGCTCTGAGGAAAGTCCGGGCCTCACAGAGCACGGTAACTGCTAACGGCAGCCGAGGGTGACCTTAGGGAAAGTGCAACAGAAAACAAACCGCCGCAGCAATGCGGTAAGGATGAAACGGCGAGGTAAGAGCTCACCAGCGCATGGGTGACCATGCGGCTTTGTAAACCCTACCGGAAGCAACGCCTATATGGGACGTACAGCGCTGCTCGCGTGTCCCGAAGGCGGCACGAGCCTGTCAGCAATGGCAGGCCTAGACAGATCGTCGTTTAATACAGAACCCGGCTTACGGTCTATCTCGTTTTCCCTTTTGTGTTTTTGCGCTGTCTGCTGTTGCAGGCAGCTTTTTTGTTGCAGCAACGTAAAAAGAGGCCACCGCACAGGATTTGTGCAGTGACCTCTTTGTTGCATGCAAGACTATTGAAAATGCCCGCCGCGTGCGCTTTGGGCATATTCAGCGGAATAATCATTTTTAATTGCAATCCGGGAAAATCTGCGGATTTTCCCGGGTTGCCTTTTCACGGAAAGGGGTTGCTCAGTTCCCGCTTACGCCCAAGATGGCGTCCAGCACGGTGGAGGCAGCGCTGTACAGCGAGCCTGCGGCCTGTTCCACCTGCTCCTGTGTGGGCAGGCTGACGGCAGGCGTCTCGGTGCTGCCGCCCTCAGCGGGGGTGGTCTCCGGCTGGGGCGTCTCGGTGGCAGCGGGCTGCTCGGCGGGCGTCTCTGCGGGCTGCTCGGCCGGTTGTTCGGCGGGCTGCTCCGGCACGCTTTCTGCAGGTTCATCCACGATCACGCTGTCGGCAGGCGTCTCGTCATACATGGGAGCCACGGTAGCAGCAAAGTAGGCGGTGAATTTCTGATCCGCTTCGGTAACGGTGATCTCCGCAGTTTTACCGTCTCTGCTGGCAAACTTGTTGCCCATCTCGTCGGCTATGTAGCTCAGCTCGTACCACTCGTCCTTAGGAGTAGCGGTGACTTTCCAGACGCTTTTGCTTTCGGAGGTGGTAAGTAGTTTTAAGCCATTTGTATTATCTATAGTTCCGTACGATGTATTCGCAGACGCCACGATCGGCGTATAAACCTTTTTTTCTTTCAGAATCGCAGTCAGTGTGATGTCGGCATTTGTCGCTAGCCAGAGTCTAAAGTTAGATGTAGTGAGCTTCGTCTGCGACTTACACATTGTTTCTTTTTTACCCGACACACCCTTAGGCGTGAATATTTCACTGAACTCCGAGAATATTTCGTCACTCTTCGCAGTTGCTGCAGAGAATTTTTTTCCTCCCGCGGATAACTCCCAACTGACAATTTCATACCTTAACGCAGTATCATCGGTAAGCTGACCCGCATAGACCATTTCACCATAACCGCTTAAAGAGCTTTGCGACAGTTCCCATGTTTTATTAGTTACAACTTCCGAGCTACCTCTGGCGGAAACCTTAAAAGAAGTTGCATCAGGATAGTTGCTTGTAAGCGTGAAGGTACGTGTGTCCGTTCCAGTGTCAGGCTCGGCATCCTGCTGTTTCGGTTCCTCCGCCGGGTCTGGTGTGTCCGGCGTTGTATTTTCATCATTCTGCTGCTCCACGGCGGG
>ENA-ORSS01004541-ORSS01004541.1-human-gut-metagenome-genome-assembly--contig:-NODE-4541-length-10257-cov-9.583611_pt1 | contig 10257 bp, 8 predicted proteins | sample MGYA00241899_ERZ509162 | MGnify/ENA primary metagenome ERZ509162 (study PRJEB26280, sample SAMEA2338641) | human gut metagenome | biome: human gut; feature: human-associated habitat; material: faeces... | reverse complement strand
GCGCAAAAGTTGCGAAACTGTTGAGAGGAAAGTATAAACCTAACTTTACCCCTCACGTAGATTGTGGCGATAATGTAATCATTATCAACGCCGACAAAGTAAAATTAACCGGTAACAAGTGGAATGACAAGGTATATCTGTCATATACAGGTTATCCCGGCGGCCAGAGAGAAATCACTCCTGCCCGTTTGCAGGCAAAACCGAACGGTGATGACAAGTTACTGAGAAAAGTAGTAAAGGGTATGTTGCCTAAGAACAAGTTGGGCGCAAAATTGCTGGGCAATATGTATGTATATGCCGGCAGCGAGCACAAACACGATGCTCAGAACCCGAAAATGATTGATATTAACGTACTTAAATAAGAGATAATGGAAGTAGTAAATGCATTAGGCAGACGTAAAAGTGCAATTGCACGTATTTTCGTAAGCGAAGGTACTGGAAAGATTACTATTAATAAGAGAGACCTCGCAGAGTACTTTCCATCAAGCATTCTTCAGTATGTAGTTAAACAGCCGTTGAATAAGCTGGGTGTTGCTGAAAAGTACGACATCAAAGTTAATCTCTGCGGTGGCGGTTTCACCGGCCAGTCTCAGGCTTTGCGTTTGGCAATTGCCCGCGCACTGGTGAAAATCAATGCTGAGGACAAGGCTGCTCTCCGTTCTGAAGGTTTCATGACTCGTGATCCTCGTTCTGTTGAACGTAAGAAACCGGGACAACCGAAAGCACGTCGTAGATTCCAGTTCAGTAAACGTTAAGAGTTGGAGAACGGTTGGGGCGGACAAGTTGCTTAATTCTCGACTTTCACCTCTCAACTCTCAACTGAAAAAGCGTTTAGTATCTAAACTACCGGGACTCTTCAGATTCAGACTACCCGGCGGTTGGTTTAGAAGAAACAAAAAAGAAAGTAAACGATTAATTTAAAAGAAAATGTCTAGAACAAATTTTGATACATTATTGGAAGCCGGTTGCCACTTCGGTCACTTGAAAAGAAAGTGGAACCCTGCAATGGCTCCTTACATCTTCATGGAGCGCAATGGTATTCACATCATTGACCTCAACAAGACGGTTGCTAAAATTGACGAAGCTGCTGAAGCTTTGAAGCAAATCGCTAAATCAGGAAAGAAAGTCCTGTTTGTTGCTACTAAAAAACAAGCTAAGCAGGTGGTTGCCGATAAGGCTGCATCTGTAAATATGCCTTATGTAATCGAGCGTTGGCCGGGTGGTATGTTGACTAACTTCCCGACTATCCGTAAGGCTGTCAAGAAGATGGCTACCATCGACAAGTTGACAAGCGACGGTACCTATTCAAACCTCTCCAAGAGAGAAATTCTTCAGATTTCACGTCAACGTGCAAAGTTGGACAAGACTTTGGGCTCTATCGCTGACCTGACTCGTCTGCCGTCTGCTCTGTTCGTTATCGACGTAATGAAGGAAAACATCGCAGTTCGTGAAGCTAACCGTCTGGGGATTCCCGTATTCGGTATCGTTGATACAAACTCCGATCCTACGAATATCGATTTCGTAATCCCGGCAAATGATGACGCTACTAAGTCAGTAGAAGTTATTCTTGATGCTTGCTGCGCTGCTATGCAGGAAGGTCTGGAAGAACGTAAGGCCGAAAAGGTAGACATGGAAGCTGCCGGTGAAGCTCCTGCCAACAAAGGTAAGAAGAAAGCTACAAAAGCAAGACTCGACAAGTCCGACGAGGAAGCAATCAATGCCGCTAAGGCTGCTGCTTTCATGAAGGAAGAAGAGGCTTAATCATACTGTTGAGAGTTGAGAATTGAAAGTTGAGAGTTACTTTACGGCAATTCTCAATTCTCTATTCTCAACTCTCAATTACTTTATAAGGATATTATTAACAATTAAAATAAAAAGATATTATGGCTGTAAGTATGGCTGATATAACCAAGCTCCGCAAGATGACCGGTGCTGGTATGATGGATTGCAAAAATGCTTTGACTGAAGCTGAAGGCGATTTCGACAAGGCAATGGAAATTATCCGTAAGAAGGGACAAGCTGTTGCAGCTAAGCGTTCAGATCGCGAGGCTTCTGAAGGCTGTGTGCTGGCTAAGACTACGGGTGACTTTGCCGTTATCATCGCTTTGAAGTGCGAAACGGACTTCGTGGCTAAGAATGAGGACTTCGTAGCTTTGACTCAGGCTATCTTGGACGCTGCCGTGGCTAACAAATGCCATACTTTGGACGAGGTGAAAGCTTTGCCTATGGGCAAGGGTACTATCCAAGAAGCTGTTACGGATCGTAGCGGTATCACTGGCGAGAAAATGGAGTTGGATGGCTACTGCGTAGTTGAAGGTGCTTACACTACTGTATACAACCATATGGGTAAGAACCAACTTTGTACGATCGCCGCTTTCAACAAGGAGTCTGAGGAAGCCGCTCACAATATCGTTATGCAGATCGCCGCTATGAACCCGATCGCTATCGATGAGGCTGGTGTTCCTGAGTCTGTAAAAGAGAAAGAGATCCAGGTTGCTATCGAGAAGACGAAGGCTGAGCAGGTACAGAAGGCTGTAGAGGCTGCATTGAAGAAGGCTGGTATTAATCCTTCGCATGTAGATAGCGAGGCTCACATGGAAAGTAACATGGATAAGGGCTGGATCACGGCAGAGGATGTAGCTAAGGCTAAAGAAATCATCGCTACTGTTTCCGCTGAGAAGGCGGCTAACTTACCTCAACAGATGATCGAGAATATCGCTAAGGGTCGTCTGGGCAAGTTCTTGAAAGAGGTTTGCTTGTTGAACCAAGAAGACATTATGGATGGCAAGAAGACTGTAAGAGAGACAATGAAGGAGATCGATCCTGAGTTACAGATCTTGGCGTTCAAACGTTTCACTTTGCGTGCTGAATAATTGCGGTAACGTATTTGATATAAAGAAAAAGGCGGTACAACCCAATGTATCGCCTTTTTTATGAAGTATAGCTTACTTGCCCATAGAAGATATACTTACTTGTCCAATGCAGTATATCTTACTTTGCCAAGTAAGTATATCTGTTTAATTTTTTCTTATTTCAATGCGGCCAACGCATCCTTAATACGTTTGATCGCCTCCACGATATTCTCATCGCTGGTAGCGTAACTCATGCGGATACACTCAGGTGCCCCGAAAGAGGTACCACCTACGCAAGCTACGTGCGCTACTTCTAAGAGATACATAGCTAAGTCATCAGCGTTGTTGATTATACGGGTTCCATCTGTCTTGCCGTAATAATAACTACATTTGGGGAATAAGTAAAAGGCGCCTTCCGGCTTATTCACTTCGAAGCCCGGAACTTCTTTCGCTAAATTAACGATTAAGTCACGACGACGTTCGAAGGCCTTGCGCATTTCCTCAACGGGTTCTTGTGAGCCTGTATAAGCCGCTTCCGCCGCTTTTTGAGATACGGAGCAAGGGCCAGAGGTATATTGTCCTTGTAATTTATTAACCGCTTTCACGATCCATTCCGGTCCGGCTATGAAACCGATACGCCAGCCAGTCATCGCATACGCTTTGGAAACGCCGTTTACGATAACCGTACGGTCTTTCATTCCTTCGATAGAAGCGATGCTGTTGTGTTTACCAATATAGTTAATATGTTCGTAGATCTCATCCGCTATAACGATGATATCCGTATGTTTTTTCAATACTTCCGCTAAACCAGCCAATTCCTCGGCGCTGTAAACAGAACCCGTCGGGTTGGAGGGAGAGCAAAGGATTAACGCTTTTGTCTTAGGCGTAATAGCGGCTTCCAGCTGAGCTGGAGTGATCTTGAAATCTTGCTCGATACCAGCCGGAACGATAACGGGAGTTCCTTCCGCTAACTTCACCATCTCCGGATAGCTTACCCAGAAAGGGGCAGGGATGATAACCTCGTCCCCCGGATTTACCAATACCATGACCGTGTTACAAACGGATTGTTTGGCACCGTTTGCGCAAGAGATCTGGCCTGCTGTATATTCCAGTCCATTCTCGTTCTTCAATTTGGCAACGATAGCATTACGTAATGCCGGATAACCCGCTACGGGAGAATAACGTGAGAAATTATCGTCAATCGCCTTCTTCGCGGCTTCTTTAATGAAGTCGGGAGTATTGAAATCGGGTTCTCCCACACTTAAGTTGATAACATCGATACCTTGAGCTTTCAACTCACCGCTCTTTTGTGACATCGCCAATGTTGCTGAAGGCGATAAACTCGCTAAACGATCTGAGACTTGTGTCATGACATTGCTTTTTGTATAGGTTGTTTTATTATTATGCGACAAAAGTAATCAATAATCGGAATTCTTGCAACGTTCTGATAACTATTTAATGTTATGCAGCACATGCCCCATACGTTCTTTCTTCGTTTTCATGTAGAATTCGTTGTATGGATTTGGTTTCACCTCGATAGGAACGTTCTCTACTACCTCAAGTCCGTAAGCTTCCAGACCTACGCGTTTTACCGGATTATTGCTCATCAGGCGCATTTTCGTTACGCCGATATGACGTAAGATCTGTGCTCCGACACCATAATCTCGCTCGTCCGCTTGATGGCCTAAATGCAAGTTCGCGTCCACCGTATCCAAACCATCCTCTTGGAGCTTGTATGCTTTCATCTTCTCCATCAATCCGATGCCTCGTCCTTCTTGGTTCAGGTAAACGATAACCCCTTTGCCTTCTTGGTCGATGCGGCGCATAGCCTCGTGCAGTTGCTCTCCGCACTCGCAACGCATGGAACCGAAGATATCACCTGTAGCGCAAGATGAGTGCACGCGTACTAAGATAGGCTCGTCTTTCTCGAATTTACCCTTTATCAAAGCTATATGCTCTAATCCATTGCTTTTCTGGCGGAAAGGAATGAGACGGAAATGTCCGTACTCGGTAGGGAGATCTACCTCTACACCGTTCTCTACGATCGATTCGGTCCGGAGGCGATAAGCGATCAGGTCCTTGATGCAAATAATCTTGATATCAAATTTCTTGGCTACCTCGATTAATTGCGGCAGACGTGCCATGGTTCCATCCTCGTTGATGATCTCGATCAAGGCTCCGGCGGGATATAAACCGGCTAACCGGGCCAAATCCACGGCTGCCTCTGTATGACCCGCACGGCGAAGTACGCCACGAGAGCGGGCACGGAGCGGATTGATATGTCCGGGACGTCCCAGATCGGATGGCTTGGTCTTTGGATCAGCCAGCGCCAAGATCGTTTCCGCACGGTCGTACATGGAAACGCCGGTCGTGCATTTCCCTCCTAATTTATCTACTGTTATCGTGAAAGGAGTACCTAGTAAAGAGGTGTTATTGGCAACTTGCATATCCAGCTCCAACTCTTGGCAACGTTCTTCCGTGATCGGGGCGCATAATACACCTCGTCCGTTTTTCAACATGAAGTTGATTTTTTCCGGGGTTACTTTCTCGGCCGCGATGATAAAGTCTCCTTCATTCTCCCGGTCCTCGTCGTCTACAACGATTAAGAACTTTCCTTCACGGAAATCCTCGATAGCTTCTTCGATGGTGTTTAATTGAATCTCGCTCATATTTATTGATTATTTATATCCGAGTTATTTTTTTAGCAAATGTAATGAATATATCATATTGATCAGCTCCTTACTGGTCTTTTGTACCATAACGATATCATGCCGTAGCAATTTACGTTGGTACGTAGCCAATAGGTAGATCGGCAATCCCAGTGGGAAGAAAATACCGATAGCCAAAGCAAGTTTCCCGTTTATATGCTTGCTTAGCTTATTATTGTAACCTCCGATGACCGGGTAGTCCATCAATTTATTCAAGAGCAAATTCTGGTCGGAATTACTTAATTCCTCCACGATATTTTCCGTGTCTTGAGCTAACAGTTCCGCTGTGTTATCTTTTCCTCCTTGTTTCCAAAATGTCAGATAATTGATCCAACGTTTATGGTTTGTCAGATAAGTCGTACTTTCTTCCACCAATTTCTCCAGTTGGGGGAGGGTGGCCTCATAATCGGGGGTGTATATGATCACCTCTTTCCGCTCCACTTTTCTCCCTTCACGCTTACCTATTAAGTTCTTCAAGGCATTCACGTAAGTGTCGGCATTCAAGATAACAGAATCTTTTACCGCTTTATAGGTTAGGAATATACCCATAGGTGTTAGGACCACGGAGCTAAGCCACATACCTTCCCATGCGTCCCAAACGCCGTCGCGTGCCATCTTGAAGCCCATATTATCTATAATATAATAGAAGATAAACAAGATTACCGAGATAACGACCGGTACGCCCAACCCACCTTTACGGATGATGGCTCCTAAGGGCGCTCCGATAAAGAAGAACATGATGCAAGCGAACGATACCGTGAATTTCTTATGCCATTCCGTCAAGTGGCGGCGTACTTTATAGGCCTCGTCGCCAACCGTGGCCGCGCGGAAATAATAGTCGGTCTTGATATTCTCGATCGAGGACTTGGCTCGGCCTAATAAAGCCGCTTTACTACTCGGTGCCTGCGCTTGGTAAAGACTGTCGAAATCCAACTTGATGGTAGGAGTGATTACCGGCAGTTTTTCCTGCTGCTCGTCTGGCTGCCCCTCGGCTTCACTCTCTTTTTTAGCCCGTAAGGACTTTAGTGTTTTTACGTATGAGGCATCGTAAATGCTTTTTGCGTTCACGTCCTTGATGCTATCCAAGCGTACGCCCATCGAATCGATAGAGGTTTGTAAATCCTTCAAGTTTTTTCCCATATATTGGTTCTGCATGAAAGATTCGTCGGTACGGTTGAAATTCGCATCGAATTCAATCAAGATATCTTTACTGCTGAATGATTCTCGTCGATAGGGGACGGCGGTTCTCGCTTGCGTCGTGTTGGCTTGGCTTTTACCTACGTTCTCGAAAGATTCTCCGTTAAATAAAGATAGGACAAGGAATAATTTATCGGCGGATGTCTTTAGCCGTCCGGAGTCGGCTACGATTACACGGGCGTTATTGAATCCTTCCGAATAATCATAGATCATCACGTCTTTTAATAAACCGTCCTTCGGGTCCTTTTTCTTCACATATACATTGAATCCGGGAATATCTTTGTAGAATGAACCTTCCGGAATATCCAATTCCGGTGATTTCTGGCGCATGGAATATAATAATGTATATAGCTTGACTTGGACAACGGGCATTACGTTGTTTTGGAAGAAAAAGGCGCCCACGCTCACAAATAGTAGCGTTACGATCAAAGGACGCATGATATGTATCAATGATACCCCGGCAGACTTCATGGCCAGTAATTCCAGACGTTCCCCTAAATTTCCAAAAGTCATTAATGAGGCTAATAGAATAGCCAAGGGAAGTGCCATCGGGACAAGAAATAAGGCCGCATACATAAACATCTCCGCTAATACAGGGATGCCGAGGCCTTTTCCCACCATATCGTCGATGTATCGCCAAAGAAATTGCATCAACACAATAAACAGACAAATACCGAATGTCATAAGAAACAACGGCAGGAATGTCTGCAGCATAAATGTATATAATCGTTTTATTCTCAACATTGCCTAATCTGGTTGAAGTGGCAAAAGTAGTGTAAAAAACGATAACACCCCACAGATTTCTGTAAAACTACTCTAAATACCAAGCGTTCGCTTCAAATCTTCCACTTGCGAGTCCCATAAATTAATGGAATCTTTTTTCTCCCCGGGTTCGGAGAAATCCGTAATCTCAAGTGCCGTAGAACCTGTTAATTCGATTGTATGGATTATAAATTCGAAATAAGCGCTCTCATCTTCTTCGTCCACCCAGCGGTAACGGATAAAGTTCTCCGGCTTGGAGTCGATCACTGTTGCCTCTTGGGCCTCTTTACTCCATTTAAAGGTATAGAGATTATCATTTATAATGACCTCGTCGGCGAACCAAGCGGAAAGTCCCAAAGCGGTGGTTAGGTGATTCCACAAGCTTCGTCGTGAAACTTTATCGAAAATGTATTCGATATGAAACTTCTCTTTCTTCATTGTTCTTATCCTTATATTTGCCGCAAGATACATAAAAGATTTGAAAACGACTAATTTTAATGATGAAAAAAGTAACTAATAACTAACTGATTAGGTGGAGGCCTTAAAAATTAAGCGAATTTTTTTATTGAAAATGTTGTGTAATTCAAAAATAACCCCTACTTTTGCACCGTCAATAAGAGAAACAGTGACAATAAAATGATGGCGAGATAGCTCAGCTGGTTAGAGCGCATGATTCATAATCATGAGGTCCCCGGTTCAATCCCGGGTCTCGCTACCTAGAAAAGGAGGTCGATTTTTCGATCTCCTTTTTTCTTTTGCTATCAGATGGTCTTTTGGGAGGATAAAAAAACCTGAACAATCTTTCTCGTAAACGATCTTGATTGTTCAGGCAAAATAATTATGTAACCTCGCGGTTATGTTAATTAGGTTTGCCTACATCATAATTTAAGGGTAATTATATATGTAAGCAGGGTCATAGGGTAAAATTTCGCAAATTGCTTTGCTTGATTTATAAATACAAAGATATGTATGTCTAAATGTTTTGAGTGATGGTATTTGTCTCAATAGGAGAATGTATTTCTATCATATAAATAACGCACGCCTCGGAAATCATCTGAAGCGTGCGTTTAGCATATAAAATTTAAATCTAGTTACCCTTGTTTATGTAGTGACCCTGCTGTGATTTTTATATGCTTACCCTAATGTCTGTTGCGAATATATTCATAATATTCATAGGTTGTATCTTTATTTGATCGGTATTTGTATCAGTTTAGTGTGTAAAACTATCAACAGGTGGAGTGGGCCTTGTGATGAAGCGGGTTTCCGTTAATATTTAAATAAAGTTAAGATGGTGTTCGTGTCAATATCATGGGTATTCCTATCACGGAGAATGCGGTTTTTGAGAGAAAAACAGCGCACGCCCGAAATTCTCTAATCTCGTGACGTGCGCCAAAGCATATAAAAATTGAGGGTATCTTAATTCAGTGTTATATGTTGGATAACGGTTGCCCAGTCGGCAATTACAATATTAGCCGAAACTTCTCCAGAGTACTTGAAAGTGATCTCGGTGCGTTTTCCGGGGTTTGCAGCGAATAATTCTCCGTTTTTGTCTTTTTCGCTAGAAAAAATAAGATCACCGTCCTTGTAAAGCTCTATCGTTATATTTTGAGCCGGAAAAATGGCTTGGGCTTCTGTTGTCAAATTACCTTTTTCGTCAAAAGAAGCGGGGAAAGCGAATTCAACCTCTTCTCCTGTTGGGTTGCCATTGTAGTCCAATGAGCTTTTTGTATTTTTAATTCGATATTCAAAATTTCCGGCATTACTCCCTAGATACTTGATCAGTCCTTTCGTTGAAAGCTGGAAAATTGAAGTTTTGCGAATGATTTGTAATTCGTTTGATACGGTGGATTTTGTTGAAGAGTTCTTATGAAGCGTAACTTGTCCATAGAACAAATCGCTCGGAATATTAGCTATGCCGTTATTCTCTTTTAGACTGACTTGCAAATCGGATATAATATTGGCTTTGCTCATGTTTGAAATCTCTTCGTTTCCAGAATTGATTCCACTCCATGCGATCACGGTTATGTCATTACTGTTCGGGCAGTTAATGTCTATAGCCCGGCGAGATAAAATTGTAGATTTGTTTACATTAATCTGCTCGAAGAAATCGTTGTTTTGATCGAAGACAAATAATGTAGCTCCATTCACCTCTCCCTTGGTCGTAATGTCGTTACCATCTGAATTCATTGCTTTTAATACCACGGAGAATGGCACTTCGGCTTGTTCAATAACCTCACTCGTTGTTGCTACTACGTCATTTGAATCATCCGTGCAAGCGGAGAATGACAAAACTGTGAAAATAACAGAAACCGCAAATACGCAATTTGCGAAAAAATTACCCTTTTTCATGACCCTACTTTTTATATGCTTTACCCTTAATCTAAGTGACTTGGTTTTTTTTGACCGCCCCTCAACGGTCTTTCCTTATCACTACATCGCGAATGTATGTATAAAAATCATAGGTTGTATCTTTTATGATGGGTATTTTTATCAAAAAAGTGGGTAAAACTATCATTATACCTCTATGTCCCTTTATTGATGCATGTTTTGGATGATGCTTAAATAATGTTAATTAGTTTATTCCTATCAATTTGAGTGGTAAATATATCATCGCTGGTCCTTACTGATAGCCTTGACTCTGTTGTGTGATAGGAATGCAGTTGTTGTTAACGTCTATTAAAACGCCAGTAAAAAACGTTCGTTTAAATCTTGCGTTTTTATCTTCAACTTTTTTGCAG
>ENA-ORSS01004538-ORSS01004538.1-human-gut-metagenome-genome-assembly--contig:-NODE-4538-length-10264-cov-2.999216_pt1 | contig 10264 bp, 5 predicted proteins | sample MGYA00241899_ERZ509162 | MGnify/ENA primary metagenome ERZ509162 (study PRJEB26280, sample SAMEA2338641) | human gut metagenome | biome: human gut; feature: human-associated habitat; material: faeces... | reverse complement strand
GAGGACACAGAGCAGCGGCCCGTCAGGCTCTCGTCCACGAACCGCTCGTAGTGGCCCAGGTCAAGGTCGGTTTCCGCGCCGTCGTCGGTGACAAACACCTCGCCGTGCTGATAGGGGCTCATGGTGCCGGGGTCGACGTTCAGATAGGGGTCGAATTTCTGGTTCCGCACCCGCAGACCCCGCTGCTTCAAAAGACGGCCCAGCGACGCCGCACAAATGCCCTTTCCCAGTCCGGACACCACGCCGCCGGTGACAAATACATACTTCATACGCTGTTCCCTGTTCCCTTCCGCGCCGCTTTCCCCCAGCGGAAAGTCCGGCGCTCACAAAAATATGCTACATTGTAGTCGTATGATTTTCCGTCGTCAAGACGTAAATATCCCAAAATACGGCGGGGAAAAGTACCGGTTTTCCCGCCATCCGCCGAAATTGAAAAAGTAGGGGAAAAGGCCTTGCATTCCGCGCGGCACGGTGCTAAACTATAAAATACGCCACTCTGTTTTTCGGGGTGGCTTTTTCCTGCCTGTCCCGCGGCGGACACACGGGCGGATAGACGTTGTAGGGGCCGACGACTCTGTCGGCCCGCACGTCAAGCGTGGGGGTGCGGTATTCGTGCGTAGGGGCGGGGTTCTACCCCGCCCGTTCGGTTTATGATGGCATTACCGTTAAACGTAGGGGCGGACAGAGTCGTCCGCCCCTACAAATATTTACCGCCTCCGCCCCACAGATAAACCCCGGCTGCGTACCGTGGTACGCAGCCGGGGTTTTATGTATCGAGAAACGTTTATCGCGTTACTTGCGATTGTTGTAGGCCTCGATGCCCAGACGCAGCAGATCCATGGCCCGCTCCAACGCCTCCTGCTTCAGCACGTAGGCAATGCGGATCTCGTTCTTGCCCTTGCCGGGAGTGGCGTAGAAAGGCTCGCCGGGAGCGAACATGACAGTGTCGCCGTGGTCGTCGAACTCCTCCAGCAGGAACATCTGGAACTTGTCGGCGTCGTCCACCGGCAGGGCGGCCATGCAAGCCTTGAAGAAGTCTATGCCGTGGTTCTCTCCCTCTTTGAAGGCATAGAGAGTACGGCAGAACCCACGCTGTTCTTCGTCAAGCAGCCTTTTGTAGCGTGACGGATAATAATGGCCGTAGAACGTCACGCTTATGCCACGGAAACGGAAAGGCTTGAGCGGATGCCTGTCCTCGTAAAAATCGGGATGGGCGAAGCAGAACATACGGCAGGCATCCCTGTGCTCGGCCATCACAGCCAGACGGCAGTGGCGGTCACGGTCCTCGGCTTTATCGGCGAGCAGGGCAGCGGCAAAAGCGGCTTCCCCGGCTTTCTTCCGCCAGTACCCGGCCAGACAGGACAAGCCTATCGCTATGCCGACCAGTATCAGGAAGAGCAGCCTCGGTTCCATTACAATTCAAGTGAATTGTCCTTCAGCAGGAAATCATAAATACTGATGGTTGTAATGCCTACTTCATCTCTTGTTACAGGACTTTCTTCACCGATGACAATAATTTTCTTGAACGAATCGTCCACTTTCAGTAGGGATGCCCGTTCCTGTTTTATCTTCTCATCAGACTCCATTCGGTAAGCCGACTGTATGTAGTACCGCCTGCTTCCCAAGTTGCAGACGAAATCGACTTCAAGGCTGGAACGCTGCTGCCTGCCGTTTTCATCAGTCACAACAACTGGAACGGTACCTACATCCACATTGAACCCACGTATCCGCAATTCATTGTAAACCATATTCTCCATCAGATGACTCCTTTCTGATTGACGGAAATTGATGCGGGCGTTGCGCAATCCCAAATCCATGAAGTAATATTTGTAAGGGGAGTTGATATATCGCTTTCCTTTGATGTCATAGCGGGTGGACTTTTCAACCAGGAACGAATCGATCAGGTAATCGATATATTCTTTGACCGTATCATAAGAGATGCTTGACTTCTTCTCGCTCCGGAAAGTGTTCGCCAGTTTGTTCGGGTTTGTCAGTGCTCCGATACCGGAAGCCATGATGTTGATAAGTTCCTCCAGGTCATCGTCCTTGCGTATCTCATAGCGGTCTTTGATGTCTTTGATATAGGTCTCGTCGAACAAGGATTTTAGGAATTTCGCTTTCTGTTCTTCCGTATTATATGACAATATCTGCGGAAGACCGCCATATAGCATATATTCATTGAAGCCGGCCTGGATACTGCCCGGATAAACAGACATATATTCTCTAAAACTCAACGGGTACATTTTTACTTCAAAACCACGCCCCCTGAACTCTGTGGCTATATCCTTGGAGAGAAACTTTGCATTACTGCCTGTTACATACACATCTACATTCCGCATCCTTAAAAAGCCATTCAGGACATCCTCAAACTTATCGAGCATCTGTACCTCGTCAAGCAGAAGATAATACATGGCGTCATCCGCAATGCGGCTTTCCATGTATGCGTACAGATTATCGGGATTTCTCATTTCCCGATTCTTATAGTCTTCCAGATCCACTTTTATGATATGGTCTGAAGCAATGCCCTCATTTTCAAGCCATGAAGCGAATATCTCAAAAAGAAGATAGGACTTGCCGCATCTGCGCATACCCGTTATGACCTTGATCATACCGTTATGTCGCAGGGAAACAAGTTCATCCAAATATTTATTCCTTTCTATATGTGCCATGCTAATCGAATTTTATGTCAGTTTATGACCGGTTTTTCGACTACAAAAATAACTGTTTTCAATCGCACGGCAAAATCCTAATCGGAAAAACTGTCATTGATGACACATTTTTTGGTTAGAATATTTTTTTGAGAAAGCTTCTTGCCTAATTATACTCTTTTACCACGTGTTGCACCCATTCAGCCCTGCAACCTTCAGGGACTTATTTTGCTGCGAAAGTATCCGGCCGTCACAATCCTGCCAATGCCGGCATACCGCTGGGGCGTGAAAATCTTCCTCTCCGTTGTCGAGCGTATTTTCCCGTCCGGGCCTTGTCCGGTTGCTTCTTGCCGCCTTTCCGATGCAGAAAAATAACCCCGACGGTCGCACATAGGGCGAGCAGAGGGAAAGAAACAAACTGATGTTGAACATTAAAATTGAAAGATTATGACGGAAGAAATCAGGCAGAACGGCTGCACGGTGCTGGCAAGTTGCAGCGAACACGCAATCCCTATGATTTTCAACAATCTGTGCGGGAAGAACTTTTCGGGCAAGGAATACCGGGACTATATCCGGTATATAGCACTCGGTGAGATGGGCTTCAAGCCCGGACGTATCGAACTTTACAGGGATGGAGAACTATTGAAGACTGGCTACATCCCCAAATTCTGACCCATGTTTTTAATAACGAATGACCATTAAATCATAAACAAATAACTTTATAAAAATGGAATTGACTAATATTCATCCGGCAGAAGCCTATCTCCGTAACGAACAGAACCCATCGTTTTTGTATATCAGGATTTACGGGGAGCGTAGGAAATTGTTTATCAACCGGGGTGGTGAAAATGCCATCGGTATCATTGCCAAGGGAAAACGCAAGCGTGGCTACATCTTTACAGACTGGGACAACATCGAAAAAATCTACACCCCCTCACAGGATAATGAAAAGGATAGGAACAGGAAACTACTCCTTAAATACCAGCGGCTCGCACGCCTTGCCACGCATACCAACAACTGGCTCCGGAAAATTGCCGTAGCCGACCCGGAAAAGTCCCTGTATGAGAACCATATTACGACAGGAACAGTAATTGACGGAATGTGCATCAGTCTGGCAAGAATTGAAAAGTATTGCGGCAGCACGAGCATGGCCCTTTTCAGAAAGGCATTGAAAGATGGCAAAATTTTCTCTACCAGTCGTTTTGATTTTTGCGGTTATGACGGTACGCTTTGGTGCGAACCGGATGGTGAGGGAGGCATGAAGGCCGGCTTCAGCAAGGAATACCGGGATTGTGGAAACGGTTATTACTATTTGCTTATCAATGACAAGTTCATGATTGGGTACGACATCGACTAATCCATCGGAACAATGTTAAGCCGTGTCGGGCAAAAAGGCTCGGTACGGCTTTTTATTTTTCCGGTCTGCCGACGGCAATGGCCTTTATACTTTTCCATTCCCTTTTCTACCTGCCGGGCATCCTCCCTTTTCTATTCCGGCGTTTCCGCCCCATTCAGCCGTGCGACCTCCTGGGGAACTATTTTGCTGCAAAAGTAACCGACAGTCCCAGCCTTTGCCAATGCCGGCAAGCCGCCGCAGGGGTGAGCCGGGAAAATCTTCCTCTCCGCTGTCGAGCGTATTTTCCCGTCCAGCCTTGGCCGGTGTTCCTGCCGACTTTTCGGAGCAGAAAAATAATTCCCGGCGGCCGCAAACAGGCCGAACAGAGGGAAAAAAATAAAAGGTTAAGCTATGAGTTACAACAGATTGAAATCACTGGCGGCAAATGTGGCCGCCATAGAAACAGCGGTGACTGTCCACAAACAACACAGGAAAGCCACACAAGAAGAGAAACAGGTATTGGCGCAGTATTCGGGCTTTGGAGGTGTCAAGGAAGTGCTGGCCATCGGAACGCAAATCCCCATGCCCGAAGAACTGGCGGAGCAGACAAACCGCTTGCAGGAGGTTTTGAGAACTCTTGCAGGAGGGAGCGAGGGGGATTACGACTTGCTGATGAACAGTATAAAGGCTTCCGTGCTGACAGCTTTCTATACGCCGAAATTCATCATTGACACCGTGGCAAATCAGATACACACCAGATTCAGGGAGAACGGACTGCAGATGCGCAGCTTCCTCGAACCGAGCGCAGGCATCGGAGGTTTCCTGCCTGTGGCTATGGGCGGCACACACAGCTACGCCATTGAAAAGGACATCATTACCGGGCTTGTGCTTTCTCTTTTGCATGATGAAGCAACCACCATGACAGGAGGGTTTGAAGCAATAGACAGGCAGGAGCTGGAGCATCGGAAATTCGATGTCATTGCATCCAACATTCCATTCGGCAATTTCCGTGTGTTCGATACGGATTTTTGGAAGAAAGGCGGTATTTACGAACAGGCCACCAAGACCATACACAACTACTTTTTCGTCAAGGCGATGGAACTGCTTAACGAGGGCGGACTGCTGGCTTTCGTCACTTCAAGGGGCGTAGCCGACACGCCGGGCAACAAGTTCGTGCGAGAATACCTTGTCAGCCATGCTGACCTTATCAGTGCGGTAAGGCTTCCCGACACGCTTTTCATGCAGACGAGCGGTATCGAGGTGGGCAGCGACCTGCTCATATTCCAGAAGCACACGCACAAGGCATCCCTCTCGCTCCGGGAGAAATATTTCCTGCAAGTCACAAAGGAAAATGTAAATGCGGACGGTGCGATGACGGAATTTGCCAACAAACTGTTTTCCATGCCGAAAACCGTGCTGACAACAGACAGCCGCATCGTGAAGAACCAATACGGCAAATATGTACGCAAACATCACTGGCTCGGCTCTGATACGGCAATGGCACAATACCTTTCCGCTTTGGTTAAATATGACTTTGACAGATATTTCCACAAGAGCCTTTTCATCGGACAGGACGATGCGCCTGTGCAGATATCGCTTTTCGGTGGGGCGGTTGCCGCCGTGCCGGACAAAGGCAGGAGGGCATACACCGGGGATATGCCCGGATGGATGAAAGAGGGGGCGATAGTGCTGTTCGAGGGACAGGTAGGAACGCTCCGGTTCCGCAGGTCAAGCCACTACGAGGAAACGGCGGTGGATTTCGTGCCGTTGGACGAGGGCAAGGTCAATGTGGAGAGGGCGGCGGACTACTTGCCGCTCCGTGAGGCGTATTTCGAACTTTCAACGAAAGAGAGGGAGCAAGAAAAGGAACAGGCGGCTTTGCGTGAAAGGCTGAACACCCTGTATGATGCCTTTGTCACCAAGTGGGGATATTTCCACGAGAACGACAACAGGGATTTCATCATGCAGGACAGTCTGGGCATGGAGGTCTATACCATTGAAATGCAGGTCGGCGACAACATCTTCAAGTCAGACATCATGCGTGAGCCTGTGGCTTTCAAAAAGATAGACACAGGTGTAAGACTGGCACCGTTCGAGGCATTGGCAAGCAGCCTCAATTTCTACGGCAGGGTGGATATGGGCTACATTATGCAGTCCACAGGCACGGATTGGGAAGAGGTCATGGAAGCTCTCAAAGGGGAGATTTTCTACAATCCCGTTGCCGGATGTTGGGAGCATAAAGGAAAGTTTCTTGCCGGGAATGTCGTAGCCAAGCACAAGGAAATGGCTTCATATATTCCCTCTTTATGCAACACCGAAAAGGAATGGACGGAGGCATCCGTGAGGGCGTTGGAGGAAGCCATACCCGAAACGATACCTTACGAGGAGCTTGACATCAACATGGGCGAGCGGTGGATTGACACAAAGATATACGCCGATTTTGCGGCGGAGCTGTTCGGCGTGGAAGCCGAGGTGATGTATTTCGATGTGAACGACACCTACCTTGTGAGGCTGAAAGGCTATTCTCCGGCGGCGTACAACACCTATTCCGTGCGGAATTACAACGGTGAAGACCTGTTCGTCCATGCCTTGCACGATACCGTGCCGGAGATAACGAAAGAGATTGATCGCAACGGCGACAAGGTGCGTGTGCCGGACGAGGAAGCCATACAGGAAGCCGCCACCAAGATACAGGAGATTAGGGAGCGGTTCAACGAATGGCTCGACAGGCAGCCGTTGGAGGTCAGGGATGAACTGGTAAGGGTCTATAACGAGCGTTTCAACTGTTTTGTAAGGCCGCACTATGACGGTTCGGCGCAGACCTTTCCGGGGCTTTCATTCGAGCACTTCGCCTACAAGGAGCTTTACCCCTCGCAGAAAGATGCTATCTGGATGATTAAGCAGAATGGCGGCGGGATCTGCGGGCACGAGGTGGGCACGGGCAAGACGATGATAATGTGCGTGGCGGCTTACGAAATGAAGCGTCTCGGACTAATTAGGAAACCGCTTATTGTCGGATTGAAAGCCAACGTGCACGAGATAGCCGACACGTTCCGCAAGGCTTATCCGTCTGCCAAACTACTCTATCCGGGCAAGGAAGACTTCACGCCTGCCAACCGGAAAGAGGTGTTTGCTAAAATCAAAAACAATAACTGGGACTGCATCATCCTGACACACGACCAGTTCGCAAAGATACCGCAGTCGGAAATAACCATGATGGAGATTTTCTCCGAAGAACTTGCCGATGTGGAGCGCAGCCTTGAGGTATTGGAGAACTCCACCATGCGCTACCGCAGCAGGCAGATGCAGAAAGGACTGGAGAAGCGGCAGGAGAATCTGAAAGCGAAACTCGCCGAATTGCGGATGAAAATCAATGAGCGGAAAGATGATACCGTGGATTTCCATTCGATGGGCATAGACCATATTTTTGTGGACGAATCGCACATGTTCAAGAACCTCATGTTTCAGACACGGCACACGAGGGTAGCGGGCATCGGCAACACCAAAGGCTCGCAAAGGGCGATGAATTTGCTTTTTGCCATCCGTGACATACAGCACCGTACAGGCCATGACCTCGGTGCGACATTCCTCTCCGGCACGGTGGTCGTCAATGCGCTGACCGAACTTTATGTGATGTTCAAGTACCTGCGTCCTCATGAGTTGAGACGGCAGTCCATCAGTTGTTTTGATGCGTGGGCGGCGATATTCACGAAGAAAACCGCTGATTACGAGCTGAACGTGACAGGCTCAATCAAGCGCAAAGAGCGTTTCCGTACCTATATCAAGGTGCCGGAACTGGCGATGTTCCTGCGTGAGATTACCGACTACCGCACCGCCGACATGATTAACCTCGATGTGCCACAAAAGAATGTGCGTTTCCTGTCATACGCCCCGACCATCGAGCAGGAGGAAATGATTGGGCGGCTGGTCTCCTTTGCGCATGGCGGACAATGGGAGGATTTGGGACTTGACATCCCCGAACCGGACAACCTCGACAAAGCGAAGATGCTCGTTGCTACCAATGTGGCACGCAAGATGGCTCTCGACATGAGACTGCTCGGAGACAAGTTCCATGACGATGCGGACAACAAGGCTTCTGTCTGTGCAAGGACGGTATATGACTATTATGTACGTTCCAATGCCAACCGGGGTACACAGTTCATATTCAGCGACCTTTCCACCTACAAGACGAATGAGTGGAACATCTACACCGACATCAAGGACAAACTGGTGCGGCTCGGTATTCCGGCGGACGAGATACAGTTTATCCAGTGCGCCCAGACCGAGAGGGCGAGAAAGAAACTCTTTGCGGACATGAACAGCGGCAGGGTGCGTGTGCTGTTCGGCTCGACTTCCATGCTCGGCACAGGTGTGAACGCCCAGCAACGGGCGGTGGCGGTGCATCATCTTGAGGTTCCCTGGAGGCCTGCTGACTTGGAACAGCGCAACGGCAGGGCGGTACGCAAGGGAAACACCGTCAAGCTCTGGGGCGGCAATGTGGTGGATATAGTCATCTACGGTACGGAAAAGACTTTGGATGCCTACAAGTTCAACCTACTGAAAAATAAGCAGATGTTCATCAATCAGATTAACAACGGCACGATTGCCGTGCGCCGCATCGACGAGGACAGCATGGACGAGGACAACGGCATGAACTTTGCCGAGTTCGTGGCCATTCTTTCCGGCAATACCGACCTGTTAAACAAGGCCAAGCTCGACAACAGGATTATGCAGTTGGAAAAGGAGCACGCCATATTCAAGAAAGAACGCATCCGTGCCGAACACAAGATTTCTGCCAACAGGCAGGAAATCGAAAAGGCGGAACGGTTCATCACCCAGGTCAATGCCGATAGGAAATACATCACGGCTTACACCGGAGAGCGGACGACCCTGCTGTTGAACCTGCCGCAAGCCACGGCAGAAGAAACCGGGCGTGAACTGCACCGCATGGCGAAAACATACCGCAGCGAAGCATACGCCACCATAGGCAGCTATATGGGGCTGAACCTGCTGGTGCGCAGCGAATACGACTTTTCCGGGACATTTGACCGCAACACGTTCTATGTCGAGGGCAGAAGCGGATTGAAATACCGTTGCGGCGTGTCGGGTGCGTTGCCGTTGGGGTTTGTCGAGTCGGCGCAATATCCCAAAACCACATTAGACAAGCTACCGGGCATCATTGACACCCAGCGGAAGAAAATAGTGAAACTGCAAAGCGAGTTTCCCACCTTGCAGGAAATCGTCAGCCGCAGGTGGAGCAAGGCGGACGAACTGGCACGGCTCAAGCAGGAGTGCCGGGATCTTCAGCAGCGGATAGACGAGAGCCTGAAAGAGGCGGAGCGTGCGCCGCTTTCAAGTCAGGAAGACATCGACAAAGCCGCTTGACCCTAATTCATATTTTAACCTTTTCCCTCTGTTGGGTCGGGATGACCGGACAGAGGGATTTTCATGTCATGTCTTGAACGGCTGTCTGCGCCGTTCCCCTTTCTACGCTGCATGACTTTTATAACCGATGCTTTCCACCCTTTACATCCGGCTTCTCCCGCCCATATATCAAGGTAGGATGTCTGTACCGCAAGTCCGCTCTCCAATCCAAGGTACGGAAGGCTGTGCCGGAGCAACGGCAGTCCGCTTCACGCCGCTCCATGCCGGAGCTTCGGCCTGTCAGCCGAAACAACACGGTATTCCGCTTTATGAGGCATCCTGCTTGTCGTTGCTCTGGCACATACCGCCTTTTATCCGTATCTTTCCTTTCCGGGCCGACAGCGGCATGGGCAAACGGGAACACATCCCGCTTTGCGCCGGCCTGCATATATTCCGGCAGATCGCAAGGCGGAAAGAGTCCCCTTGCTGTTTGCCCGGCAGACCAATATTTTTCACCCGCCCAAGCCGTTGCTCCCGTTATATCATCCTTTCCCTCTGCTTTTATCCCCGGCAGGGCCGTCCGTACAGTTATAATCGGTGCGACTTTATGCTTTCTCCGGATGCTTTCTGGCAGTCACCGGTCTGGTTTTACCGCTGCAAATATAGGCCGTCGCGCCTGTCCCTTACGTTTTGAAGTGCATTTCTTGCAAATTCTTCCTTGACAGCCGGGGCTGCCAAGAGTAATTGGCAAGAAAAAACGACGTGTGCGGCTTTGCCGACAGCCTTTGGTTGCAGCATAAAATCCCGACAGCGGTTCAGACAGAAAGGAACCGAAAAGAGGGAAAATAAAAAAAGGTAACGGCAGGACCAACCACCTTGCCACAAACAATTTTCTATTATGTTACATGTTCACACT
>ENA-ORSS01004537-ORSS01004537.1-human-gut-metagenome-genome-assembly--contig:-NODE-4537-length-10264-cov-5.859340_pt1 | contig 10264 bp, 10 predicted proteins | sample MGYA00241899_ERZ509162 | MGnify/ENA primary metagenome ERZ509162 (study PRJEB26280, sample SAMEA2338641) | human gut metagenome | biome: human gut; feature: human-associated habitat; material: faeces... | reverse complement strand
TGATGCTATTGTAGAAAAAGACTTCTGGGTATGCTTTACCCTGGATTATTTATTTCACCGCTGTCCATGGCTTGCCTGTGGGTAAATTATCTCTTATCGTAATATATTTCTAATCAGCTCTATGTAGTTCAATTTTACAGTTTCATAGAAAATATTGTCAGAAATCAGTTTCATAGTTGAATCAACATAATCGTCAGCATAAAAATCTTCTCGTATGAGTTCTTCTGCTACAGCCAGCAGATCAACATCCTCCCTTGCGGATGGGGTTATTTTAATATCCATTTCTGCTCTATGCTTTCTAACATCTGCAAAGAGCCTCTTGAAATCATCATCTATTGAAATATAATTTTTTAGTTTAAATATATCATATAGGTGTCTGGAATTTCTCGTTTCCCTTCCTGCCATATAATAATCACAAACAGCAAAAATTTTATCTATAATTGTTCTGGATAGTGCCTGTGTCTTCATTTTAAATGGTTCTAATCCATAGTCTCTCAAAATCTCAGATTCTTCTGTTGCAAGACAATCAAATATTATACTCGTAATTTCCTTTTCTTCTGTTGGATAAGAATATGACATTAACGCTGTCTCCAGCTTCACATATGGTCGCAGACCTTTTCTATCTTCTGAGCAAACAGAATCATATAAGAAATCATAGTGATTATAATCCTTATCGCTTTCGATAGACTTCCAATTATCAATTGCTAAGTCTAAGTCTTCGCTGATTGGTTGTAGTAACTGATATTTGATTTTCTTCCTTCTGGCTTCTCCCAAATGCTCTTCAAATGTGATATCAATGTCCTCTGAAAAACGGTCTATTACATGATAAGCCTTGGAAAGGGATGTTCCACCCTTAAACACCACATTGGGATTTCTCTGTACCAGTTCTTTTAATATCATTGTCACATAGTAATCTTTTTCAACGATACTTTCATCTATGCCCGTTCTTTCTGATACCGTTACAATAATATCCCTCAACAATTCTTTATCATCTTTATGCAAATACATCATCCAACCTCAATTCATAATAATATTTAAATATTGCAATCGGAAACTCTCTTATATAACTATCCACATCATTTTTTGTGATGCCATGTATCTGCACAAATTGAGATACTTTGTCATGAGCCACATCATAGCTTTCATCCAGATACACATCCAGATTCTTTAATAAGTCAAGTAACTGCAGCACATAGACATTTTCTTCATTTACCGGAACCACTGGTCTTCTTACTATGAACGTTCTCTTTCCAATTGGAACTTCTCGTACTTTTGCCGCCATGTTATTGCTAACAATCTCAACTTTATTGGGAACCTGCGTTGAAATTCCCAGCTGATTGGCAAATGTATTACCAGAATAGAAACCATCTACTTTTCCACCTCTGGAAACATACTTGTATCTGGCAACCATATCTGCATTTACGCCTACATTTGTCTTTAATCGTGATTTCTTAGGCAAATAATAAATGCCGTTCTCATATTTTTGTAGTTTTCCCTCATCGCACAGCTTTTTTAGCTGCTGGTTTACTGCAGATTTTGTAATTCCCTCAATCACTATATCAGAAAAGAATATAGGCTCTGCTTCCTTATAATTATTTTTCAAGAATTCATATAACATAAACCTCATTCCTTTCCCTAAATTTTTGTAACTATAATGGTTACTTTTGTTAATAATATTCTATTCCTGTTTTTAAAATCTGTCAATGTTCTTTTGATTGCTATGGTTAGTATATCCAAAGCAGAATAAAATATAAAAAAGAACTGTCACCCTTAGGATTCCTCCCAAAGCCAACAGATCTTAAATTTCCTCTTACATCTTCATACTCTTTGCCAAACTCGTCAGCAAAGCCGCCATCTCCGGATTGCCAAGTACTTTCATCAGCAGTTCGGGATCTACTCCCTCCGGTATCAGGCACCAATGGTCTTCATTACTGATACCGACTTGTGGTTCGCTACACTTGGCGGTAAATACCCGTGACTGGACTTGCACCAGTAAGATTAATGCCATGCTCGGCACACAACATAAAGGGACTAGCATATGCCAGTCCCTCTTAAAAATAGTAAATTTTCAAAAATTTCATTAACTATCTTTCTCACTCGTTTAGAGCAGATAAATATAACATTACTTTTACAACAAATCTATTGTTGACCCATATAACTTGCATTTCTCCTCCTTGTTCTTCAACAATCATTTTTACATTTTTTAAACCAATCCCATGGCTCTCTTTGTTTTTCCTAGAAGTCACTATCTCATTTTTGTGTAATTGGATACTACCATCATAGCTATTTTCTATTGTTATAAATAAAAGACCTCTTTTAGTTCGAATATCTATGCCCAAATATTTCTCTTTTGAATTTTGAGCCGCCTCAATGGCATTATCCAATAAATTCCCTAAAATCACATTTATAGAAAAAGTATGAACTGATAAGTTCTCTGGTAATACAATACTTATTTTGGTATTATCAAGTATTTTATCGGCCTTTTGTAATAAATAATTAAGTGTACTATCAATCTCCTTATTACCGGAATCTACATACTCATCTGAATTTAACATAAATATTCCCATGCTATCAATATATGATAAAATTTCATCGTATGCACCTTTTTTGACCAGAAATTTTAATTCCATCATATGATGTTTCATATCATGCCTTAAACCTCTTATATTATAATAAGATTTTTTCATAATTTCCAATTCATTTTCATACATATTGATCTGTTGTTTTATTAATTCTTGTTCCTTTTTTTGAATGTAAAAGTTTTCCAATGCATTATATAAATAAAAAATAATTAGATTGATTACTAATAAACCAATAACTTCAACAACAATCAAATAACTTTTTTCAATTTCATTCCGAACAAGAACCACCACCATACCAATGCTTACAATTGGAATTCCTAATAATACTACCCATAAAAAGCCCTCTATCTGAGAATTCTTTCTTTTTACAGATATAGTTTTTTCTAATAAAACTACTATTAACAAAATCCCCATACTCGTTATGCATTCATATACTGATACCCAAAAAATATCCGTCTGCATATCATATGAAAAGATATACAAAACTCCACTTTCAACAATTATATTAATAATATATATTAATACAACCATGAGCAATTTCTTTAAAAAATTACATTTATACAGTGTTGTTATAAAAAGGAGACCTATTATATTTGTACTTATATTAATGAACATATTGTTAAATAAATAATATCCAACACTATTTACAAGAACAAATCCCGTATACATACATATTTTGCTTATTTTATTTTCATCTTTACTTAAAAAAAAATGCTCCATACATCTATATATGGCATACATTCTAATTATATTTGCAAATAATGATAAAAATATAGGTTCCATTAAATTCATTTATTGTTACTGTTCATATTGCATCAATTGACTTCTTACTTCTTTTCTATGTGCTTTAGATATATTTAAAATGTCACCATTGATCATTTTTACCCATTCATATGTATATTCATTTACGTATTCATAATTTACCATATATGATTTGTGAATTACTAAGAATGAATTTTCTGGAACACTCATCCTTATATCTTTTAATTTTCCATAAAAAGATATTTCTTCACCGTTCGTTAAAATAATTCTAATTTTCTTATCATCACTTTTGAAATATAGAATTTCAGAAAGAAATACTCTTCGAGATACTTTATCTACCAAACACTCAAAATATATACTTTTAATTCCCTTTTTTTTTACAAAAATATCCATATTCATTTCAACTGCAGAATATTTGACTGGTTTAACCAGGAAATCCATTGGACGATTTTGAAACAACTGCATTGCATAATTTATTTTAGATGATATGTATATAATATCCATTTTTTCATCGCCTAATGATGTTCTTACAAATTTCCCTACTTCTATTCCATTGATCGCTGGTAATTCAATATCAAGAAAAAGTAAATCAAAAAAGTTTCCCTGTTTTACGTATTCACAAAATGCTTCTCCTGAATAAAACACTTCAATCTCATTTCGTATAAAGCGCAATTTGCTATACATTAGAATATAACTTTCAATTTCTGCACATGTACTTTTTTCATCATCACAGATTGCAATCCTGTACATTAACATTCCTCCATCAGTTTTTTTAATACTAATTCATTTTTTAGTATAATTCAAGTTTTCTCCCACATAATAATATTCCAAAACACAATTAACTAATTTAATTAGTTATATTCAAATTATTTTGTCAATATCAATATTATTTTTAGTCATATAGTCTTTCAAAAACATTTACAATAATTATTGTCCAGAGATAATTTGGAGGTAGCATATGTACGAAGATTTTATCAGACAACGAATCGAAGAATTTCGCAATAAAGCAAATGTTTCCGAATATCAGCTAAGTCTTAATCTTGGACGTTCGAAAGGATATATACAATCTATATCCTCTGGTCGATCACTTCCATCCATGAACACTTTTTTAGATATTTGTGATTACTTTCATTTAACGCCACGCGAATTCTTTTCACCAGAAATAACAAACCCCTCATTATTACATGAAGTAATTTCGAACTTGGAAACTTGTTCTGAAGATGATCTAATACTTATCAACGAAATCTTACTGCGCCTAAAAAAAAATGAGTCATAGAAAACCTCACTAATCTGCAAGTTGCTCTTTGCTAAATGGGTACATCTAATGCATATTATCTTTAGCTAATAAGTAATTCATTTTTATCTGCTTCAACAGTATAGTTATTTACCATTTTAAAAATTGATTCTTGCAATAAAAAAAGATTTATCGACCAAATTTTTAATAATTTAGTCGATAAATCTTTTTCTATCACCTTGCTTTTATCACCTTATTTCTATTCTTTCCGAATCCTTTCAACAATGCTTTCCCGACTCATCTTTTCAAACTGATACTTTGGTATCACATACGCAATCCCAACCAAAATTGGAATCATAAGCACACATGGCACTATCGTAAGATGCAGCCGGAAGAAAAATGCTGTACCGAGCGTATTTACTAAAATTTGCTTTGCTCCAAACACAATTAGCAATACTGCAATCACAAATGCGCCTCCCAAATATAGGAATCCCTCAGCCACCAACATTTTCGATATCTGCTTTTTCGTCATTCCCACAACTTCCAAAAGTGCCAGTTCTTTTTTTCTGCTAATTACAGAGGTTGCTGTTGTATTAAAGAAATTCATAATGCCAATAAAAGCTAAAATAACGACAAGAAAACTACCGATCATATAATATTTGCTGACATACCGCTGAAAACTCTCTTTCATGTCCAATACAGAAAACACATTGATCATATCATTTTCTTTCAAAATATTTTTATCAATGTATTCTTTTATCTGCTTGTCCTCGCCCTTCTTTGCATCAATGGCAGCATACATGGCTGATTCATTTCCTGTCTGGGTGATATACTCCTCTTCGGGAACCAATACCGTGATATAGATACAGTCCGCATACGGATAATCCAATGCATAGCTTTTCTCTCTTTTTCTATTCTTCTGTTACTGTTTTCATATAAAGTGCTTGCATATTTTGTTCCCGAACACTCATTCCTGCATGTTTAAATTTATATCGTAGCAATGCTGCTTTTGTCTCCTCATGTGTAGACAGTACAATTTGTCCTATTCCCTGCTGTGTCAACAAATCTGCAAGCGAAATGGCACTAATATCATCAATTGTTTGAAGTGGATCATCTATCAGTAAAATATCTAATCCTTTCGTATCTCCATACACATTTTTTATTGAAAGTAACAGCGCAATTGAAAGTCCATTTAATTGTCCTGTACTCAAAATATTATAAACATCACTTCCACTCTTAGACGCTGCTTCAAATACTAATTGATTAGTTTTAATAATCGCTCTGATTCCCAAACCCAGCGGATAATTTTGTATAATCCTTCCGCTATATACCATTAAAGGAATTTTAATCGCATTAAGAAGCTGTGTTTGATATTCTTTATTGGCATCTTCATATTTACTAATCAATATTTTTATTGCATCTGTCATATCCTCTGTTTTCTTTTTGTATTCTTCACAATCTCTTTTTAATTTTCTTAGTTGAGTCTCTTCCGTTGAAAGTTGCAGAGAAAGACTATCATTAAATAACTTCGCAACATATTGTTCCTTACTTTGTAACTCTCCCACTGTGTGATACGGTTTTTCATTATGATAATAGGTTCTGTGAATGGATTTATACAATTCAACTTGCTTTTCTTGAAAAATAATTTTATTTGGAACTTCCTTTTCTTGAAGTTCTTTTAATAAGTTTTCATATTGTTGAGAAAATTCTTCAATATCAAATTTTTCTATTCCTTGAGATTTAAATTCTAATATTTTTACCCTATACAACAACTGTTGTAATCTTTCCACCGATAGAGCTTTACATCCTGATAAAGTATCGTCTATTTTTATTAGTATTTTATTTTCCTCAAGAAATACCTTCAACACAGGAATAATCTCTTTTTGAAACAAATTTATTATTTGTGTTTCAATTTCTTCTATTATTTTTATCCCATCTGTGTGAATATTTTTAATAAATTGTTCTGTCTCTATAATAGCTGAATTTATATCTGAAAAATTTGTTCCACATAATGGACATTTATTTTTATCAAACTTTCCAGACTCCGCAGCATTATAAAATTCTTTAATAAGTCCCCTTCTTGCTTTTGTCATCTGTGCCAGAACTTTATCAGCATCATCCAGTTGACTTTGTTCTTTTTTCTGGTTCAACAATAATGTTTTTATTTCAGTTATAATTTCTGGTTTTATTTTAATCTTATTGAACAATGTTTCATCAACTGACCAAACATTGTTGCTATAATTCGCTAATAACTCTTTGCTCTTATTTAACGCTTTTATGAGACTTCCTTTTTTATTAAGTAATTCAATCTCTTGTCGATAAAACAATGCCATATATAACTGTTTCGGTAATGCTTTCAACTCCCTTATGATAGCATTATCTTTGTATCGAAGGTACTCATCATAATTTTCTATAAATCCTTCAATTTGTTTAAGTTGCTGAATAACGGTCTCATATGTAAGACCCTGATCTAATTTTATGACATCAAATTCATATTCAACTTCGTCAAATAATCGTATATTTTCCCCAGGCAGTTCCGCATTCATAACAATGTGATCTGTCTGACGTTTTATCTCATTTACTTTTTGACTTATTTCATCTATTTGTTTTTCTTTATCCTTAATTTCTTTTTCTACTCTTCCAAGAATATGCTCTTGAACCGATTTTAACATTTGAATTTTATCAGTTATCTCGGTGTTATCTAAAAGAGAAGATACAGCATCTTTTCTATTTTTATACTTATTTTGTAAGAAGTCCAAAGATTCACTTTGAGAAATATATGTCCCTATATCAAACATATTGGAACTCAGATGAAATTTGTCATACAATTCTTTTTGACTAACTTCTTGATTATTAAGTGTGATAATACTCTGAAATTCATTTTTGCATAAAAGTTTTCTTTCTACACGTATTTCATCTGAAACATCAGAGACTAAAATTGCTGAGATAACTATATCTTTATTTACATCATTTGCCAGTATTCCTAATGTTTCTGTCTTTCTATTTTGCAAACTAGGGTTAAAATGCTTTATTTTCCCAGTCACCAAAACTTCAATAGCATCAAATAATGTCGTCTTACCATATCCGTTTTGACCATCTAAAATTACAATATTACTATTCATAAAATCAAATTTTAAAGGTTTATTATTTGTAATATACTTAAAATTTCTAATACATAGGCTCTTAAATGTGTACCCCATCCAATTACTCCTCCAATATTTTTTGATATATCATATCGGACAATACTTCTACATTAAAAGATGTTTCTTCTATTGATCGTATAAACATATCATTTATCATTTCAACATTCTTTTTTTGTTTCCGTATTCCATCTATCTTTTGATTCACCATTTCACCAAAGTCATTCATAACTGCTTTTGGAAAGATTGGGTTAAAAAATGGAACTTTGCTTAATAAACGCGTCAGAAATTGTACTTGCTCCGATTCATCCTTCAACAACTGTACTTCTTCTAATACTGTATCAAGCATCGGTTTTCCATTAGTTTTCAATGAGCTACACCATTTTTTGAAACATTGCAGTTCTTTTTCTGTATAATAGAACACATATTTTTTATAAAAGAATTCATTTTCTTCAATTTTTATGATATCTGGATATAGTCTTTCCTCTATACCCCCCACCTTCCAGAATAATATCATGTAAGAATCGCTTGGTGTCGGTTTTTCTATGACTGTGTATGCATCGCTATTTAATGCCACATCTTCTATCTCTGCTAAATTATCCTGATTTTCATCATCTATCTCAAATTCCGAAAAATAGTAATACTTACTTTTTTCTCCAGATGCATCCACAAACAATTGTACTTTTTCATTATTCAAGTCAATCTTTGTATCTTCATCTTTTTGCATCGGTACAATACTTCCATCGTTTAATAAACGGATTATATCCAACATAGTATTAATCATGATTACCTCCATTTTGCTCAAATTTTCCCTTCAATTCCTGAGCTGAAATCAATTCTATATCTCTATAATATTCACCCACTTTATTTGGAGCACTACTTTTCCAGCCAGATGTAATTTGTGCTTGGGATAAAGTTCCTGAATAGCTTCCCGGAATAACCGTAATACTATTTCCTGCCAATATATCAATAATGTCTGTATTATTAATAATATTTTGGAAAATATTCTGTAATGCCCGCTCTTTTCTAGCACCACGTGTAAGATCTAAAAATGTAGGTATGACCTGTTTGCTTGGCGCTTGTGAATACTTTGATTGTAAATATATTCCACAATTATCCCCTATAACTTTTTCTGGAGTACCGCTTCTATACAGCAATTCATAGATTTCACTTTGAATTTTATCAACTGAAAGATTTTCTACCAAGTTCAATTCGTTATCCCACTCATCTACTTTACTCGGATTGAGTAATTTACAAAACCGACCATAATCAACAATTCCGGTCATTTTTTCATATCCACATTTAGCAGCACATACTCTATTACAGTTTTCTAAAGAAGTGTCACATTCATCTTGACATAAATTATTTAAAGCCTTCTCAATATTCTGCATAACATATTCATAAATTTTTTCTTTCAAAAAATATTCTTTTCGCACATCTTCTTTGTCAATAGCAGACTCCATAACTCCTACAATATCTGAAAATTTTATTATATATTTTCTTTTTTTAGAATCCTGCTTGTGCATTCTTGCGATACTATCATCTAAAAACAAACATAGTTCTCCATATACAACTTCTTCTGTCTTGTCCGAATATCCTTTACTTCTCAAATATTCTAAGATCTCCGTATTTATTTCATTTCTAACATCACATACACCAACTATTTTTGATGCCCTTTTATATAGTTCAACACTTACATTGTATGTATTAGATGCATCATCCCAATCCTTTATCTCCCTTGCAACTGTAAGATAACATTTTGCTGCTGGATTATTTGATTCAGCCCTATGTTTCAACAATTTGTCCATCGCTTCACTATAACTATTCCATTTATCTTTAGACAAATATGCCTTAACCTGATGAAATGATCTATATTCCGAATTGCAAATAATACAAAAATCTTCCGTTTTTTCTAATTCAACAGAATAGGTGCCTATATCTTTATTTTTATCTTTTGCTATTTGATTTATTAACTCTAAGACATACAATAGCATCATTTTTCCTTGATAATTAAACCCACTCCATGTTGGTATTGCATCATTCCCTCTACCCACGACCATGACTCCTTATAATTTTTATGCTTTCATTATACGACAAATAAATAATAAGTCGAGTCAATCATACAAAAATCGGCAAATAGTTTTGGTATAGATGCTACACCTTTGTGTATTCTAGCACCAAACTCTCAAAAACTGGCATTCAAAAAGGGCCAGTCCCTAACGACTGACCCTCAATTAGTTCGGCAAACCCTCAAGACCATTGATTATACCCAAAAGCTCCCGAAGGAGCTTTCCACACTTTAAATATAAATCAATTCATTTAACACAATCTCTTCTGCCATATTACGAATACCATTTACCGCTCTGACCCATTCCATCTGGTCACGAGCTTTCATTTCTTCCGTAATGCCCTGCCTCTCCATCATCTGACGCACCAGAATATTCATTCTCTCCTGTGCTTCATCGTCCACAGCATTCAGATGTTCTGTCAGTCTGTCTTCCAACATATACAGTGAATACATTGCCGGACGATGCTCTTTCAGATAT
>ENA-ORSS01004535-ORSS01004535.1-human-gut-metagenome-genome-assembly--contig:-NODE-4535-length-10265-cov-4.397062_pt1 | contig 10265 bp, 10 predicted proteins | sample MGYA00241899_ERZ509162 | MGnify/ENA primary metagenome ERZ509162 (study PRJEB26280, sample SAMEA2338641) | human gut metagenome | biome: human gut; feature: human-associated habitat; material: faeces... | reverse complement strand
ATAACTTCGTCATTGCAGTGGCCGAGGCCGCACACGGCGATACCGGCGAGAAGGTCAATGTATTCTTTGCCGTCGCAGTCCCAGAGACGTGAACCCTTGCCATGGTCAATGGCGAGGGGGTAGCGGGCATAGGTCTTGAGGAGATAGGTTTCTTCGTCGTTTTTGATGGAATCGAAAGCTTGGGACATTGTATCTGCTGCCTTGGATGTTTTTTGTTCGGGGGGGCAATCAGCGGCCGGTGTGTCCGAAACCGCCGGCTCCGCGCTCGGTGGCCGTCAGAGAGGAGGCTTTCCGGAAGCGGGGAGACGCATAGGGTTGGAAGATCAGCTGCGCAATGCGCTCGCCTCTCTGAATTCGTCGTGGTTCGGCGGACGTATTCAGAAGGTAAACGGTGACTTCCCCCGTGTAGTCGGGATCAATGACACCCACGCCCTGGGCCACTACGACGCCGTCTCTGGCTCCGAGTCCGCTGCGTGAGTAGACGAAACCGGCCCATCCGGGAATTTTCGGCTGCACGTGAAGACCCGTACGCACCCTGAGCCGGCCGCCAGGAGCGATTTCTGCGCTGTCTTCTTCAAGCCACGCGCGGAGATCCACACCAGCGGAGAAGGGTGTACTGGGTTCGGGGAGTTTCCCGCCGTAAAAAGCCTCAACGTCAGGAGCGTCAAAGACCAGATCGACGGGCAGTTTCTGGAGGTCTTTCATTTCCATAATCGCATTTTACGCAATGCAATGGAAAGGGGCAAGTGACAAAAGTCTCGGAATCCTTCTTGATTTTTACCGTCTTTCGGGCAATCTCGCCTCTGGCGGTATATCCGTCCAAGGAGAGAACAATGCCGGATCGTGACAAAACCGTAGCTGTGGTGGGAGCAGGACTCGCCGGATGCGAGTGCGCCCGCGTTCTTGCGCGCGCGGGTGTTCCCGTTGTGCTTTTTGAACAGAAACCGGGAAAGCGCTCGCCCGCGCATGTGGCCGACACTTTTTCTGAGCTTGTCTGCTCCAATTCCCTGCGCTCTGATGAACTCGCAAGCGGCATCGGGCTCATAAAACAGGAACTCAGGGATCTTGAAAGTCCCTTCATGGCCGCGGCGGACGCCTGCCGCGTGCCTGCGGGCAAGGCCCTGGCTGTGGATCGGGAGAAGTTTTCACGCCGGATTACAGATGAAATCCTGGCAGAACCGGGAATCAGCCTTGAGGAGCGGGAGATAGACGGGCTTGACGATCCGGTGCTTGATGGCTTTGCTTATGTGGTCATTGCGGCGGGCCCTCTGGCCTCGGAAGACCTTTCTGCCTCTCTCAGGGCAAAGGTCGGCATGGAGCACTGCTATTTTTACGACGCTATCGCCCCTATCGTGTGGACCCATTCCCTTGATATGTCCGTGGTCTTCCGGGCTTCGCGCTATGGCCAGGAAAAAGGGGAAACGGGAGGGGATTATCTTAACTGCCCCATGACGCGGGAAGAATATGATCGGTTTTATGACGCCCTCGCGGGTGCGCAGAAAGTACATGGCCGCGACTTCGAGAAAGAAGTTCATTTTGAGGGATGCATGCCTATTGAAGCTCTGGCCGAGCGCGGACCGAAAACCCTGTGCTTCGGTCCGCTCAAGCCCGTGGGCTTCACGGATCCGCGCACGGGCAGGCGGCCCTGGGCTATCCTGCAGCTGCGCGCCGAGAATCTGAATGGCGAAACCTGCAACCTGGTGGGCTGCCAGACCAAGCTCACCTATCCCGAGCAGGAGAGGGTGTTCCGGCTTGTGCCGGGACTCGAGCACTGCGAGTTCGTGCGCTTCGGCAGCATGCACCGGAATACGTACGTCAACGCGCCGGAAGTGCTTAATGCTGACAGTTCCCTGAAGGCTGATCCGCGGATTTTCCTTGCGGGTCAGATCAGCGGCGTGGAGGGGTACGTGGAATCAGCTGCCCATGGACACTGGGTGGGGCTTGAGCTCGCGGCCAGACTGAAGGGAGGGGAAATAACCCTGCCGCCGGTGACGACGGCCCTTGGCGCGCTGCTCAATCATCTGCAGACGCCGGCCAAGCATTTTCAGCCCAGCAACGTGCATTTTGGCCTGATGCCCGAGCCGGGTTTCCGTCTGCCGAAGAAGGAACGCAAGGAATGGTATGCCGGGCGGGGAAGGAAGGATTTTGCCGAATGGAAGGCCGGACAAAACTTTTTTCAGAAAAATGAAAAAAGTTGTTGACCGGCATCCCCTCTTCGTTTATACCTCCACTTGTCCACTTTGGAGGGGCGTAGCTCAGGTGGCTAGAGCGCTTCCCTGACACGGAAGAGGTCAACAGTTCAAGTCTGTTCGTCCCTACCATCCAAGAAATTAATTGGGGCAGAAAGCCCCAGCGGCGAAAGGCGGTTAGCGCACCCGTCCTTCAAGGAATATAACTCTATGGGGAGGTTTTCGCCTCCCCATTTTTTTTACTTTCTGAAGTTTTCCAAGGAGTTTTTGCATGGAAGTCCGCATAGAGGGCCAGAATGTTGAAGTTGCATCCGGGTCCGATATTGCTACGGCGTTGAAGGCAGCCCTGAGCGGTAAAAAATTCAAGTCCGTGGTTGCCGTCCGGATTGGTGAAAAAGAATATGACCTTTCCGCTCCTGTTCCTGAGGGGACTCAGGAAATCGAGCCGATTTTCGCTGAAACTCCCGCAGGTACCCAGATTATCCGCCATTCGACTTCCCACGTTATGGCCCTTGCCGTGAAGCGTCTGTTCCCCAAGGCCCTCGTGACCATAGGACCTTCCATTGACACCGGGTTCTACTATGACTTCGATGTGGAAACTCCCTTCACCCAGGGCGACCTTGAGAAAATCGAAGCCGAGATGGCCCGTATCTGTGAGGCCCGTCTGCCCTTCACACGCAGGGAGATGAGCAAGGAAGAAGCCGTCAGGCATTTCGACGAACTCGGGGAAAAGTACAAGGTCGAGATTATCGAGGGCATCGACGCCCCCACCGTCTCTCTCTATAAGGAAGGCGAGTTCGAGGATCTCTGCCGCGGCCCGCACGTGCCCCATACCGGCTTCTGCAGGGACTTCAAGCTGCTCAGCGTGGCCGGCGCCTACTGGCGCGGCGATGAGAAGAACCGCATGCTTTCCCGCATCTACGGTACGGCGTTCGCTGATGCCAGATCCCTCAAGGATTATCTGAAGCAGCTTGAGGAAGCTAAGCGCCGTGATCACCGCAAACTCGGCCGTGAGCTCGGGCTGTTTACGTTCTTTGAAAATGTGGCTCCCGGTATGGTCTTCTGGCTGCCCAAGGGCATGATTATCAGGACCATCCTCGAAGACTTCTGGAAGCGCGAGCACCTGAAGCGCGGTTATGATATCGTGCAGGGCCCGCAGCTTCTCAAGCAGGAAACCTGGAAGCAGTCCGGCCACTATGATCATTACCGTGAGAACATGTATTTCACGAAGATCGATGAAGAGATGTACGGCATCAAGCCCATGAACTGCATCGGTCACATGCTCATCTACGGCAATTCAGTGAAGTCGTACCGCGACCTGCCCCAGCGCTACTTTGAACTGGGCATCGTGCACCGCCATGAGAAGAGCGGTGTGCTGCATGGCCTGCTCCGCGTCCGCCAGTTTACACAGGATGACGCACACATTCTCTGCAGGCCTGATCAGCTGGAGTCCGAAATCATCAGCGTCATTCATCTGATTCAGGATTTGATGAATCTTTTCGGCTTCAAGTATAAAATTGAGATTTCCACGCGTCCCGAGAGCAGCATCGGCACGGACGAAGCCTGGGAACTGGCCACCAACGCCCTTATCCAGGCCGTGAAAGAACTCAACCTGCCCTACGATATCAATGAGGGCGATGGCGCCTTCTACGGCCCCAAGATCGACGTCAAGCTTCTTGACTGCATCGGCCGTGAGTGGCAGTGCTCCACCATTCAGGTGGACTTCACGCTGCCCGAGCGCTTTGATCTGACCTACGTGGGCCAGGACGGTGAAAAGCACCGTCCTGTCATGGTGCATCGCGCCATCATGGGCTCTGTGGAACGTTTTATCGGCGTGCTCATCGAACAGTACGCCGGCGCCATGCCTGTGTGGCTGGCTCCTGAACAGGCCCGCATTCTTACCGTCACGGAAGCCTTCAACGACGCGGCCAGCAAGGCCTGCGCCAGGCTTAAGGCGGCCGGCGTGCGTGTTTCTGTTGATGACCGCAACGAAAAGCTTGGATTCAAGGTTCGCGAGGCCCAGATGTCCAAGATTCCGTACATGCTGGTCATTGGTGGCAAGGAAGCGGAGAACGGAGGCGTCAGTGTCCGTCTGCGCAGTGGAGAAGATCTTGGCATGAAGACCGTCGAGGAAGTCATCGAAATGGTGCACACCGAGGCGGCCGAGCCGTTCAAGAAAGGAGGGATGAGCTATAGCTTCGCCTAATTTGAGGCCTCGCCGGCGTATGCCGGATGACGGGGTTCGTCGTAATGAGCTGATTCACGCCAGGGAAGTGCGTGTCATCGGCGCGGAAGGGGAACAGCTGGGTATTCTGCAGCGCAATGAGGCCATTGCCATGGCCCGCGAAATTTGCTGTGACCTGGTTGAGGTTTCTTCCAACGCCACGCCGCCTGTCTGCCGCATCATGGACTACGGCAAGTTCAAGTACGAGCAGCAGAAAAAGAAGCAGGACGCAAAAAAGCGTCAGGCTGTCGTGCAGGTCAAGGAAATCAAGGTGCGTCCCAAGACGGACGAACATGACTACGAGACCAAACTCAAGCACATCCGCTCTTTCCTCGAGGATGGCGATCGCTGCAAGGTGACCGTGTTCTTCAGAGGCCGTGAAATCGTCCATAAGGATCGTGGCATTGAAATCCTGGAAAGGATCGTCAAGGATCTGGAAGACGTGGGCAAGGTCGAACAGGAACCCCGTGCTGAAGGCAGAACCCTGCAGATGCTTGTGGTGCCCAAGAAATAACTTGCTCTGAGCTGGAATTTCGTGCATAATTCCTTTCTTCCTTTAACAGGGAAGAGTTTTCGATTTTTAAGGAGATCCATCATGCCGAAGATTAAGACCCGGCGTTCTGCCGCGAAGCGCTTCGAGATGACCGGCAGCGGCAAATACCGCCGTCACCGTCAGAACCTTCGTCACATCCTGACGAAGAAGGCCCCCGGCCGTAAGATGCGCCTCGGACAGATTGCTCTCGTTGACAGCGCCAACCTCAAGGCTGTGCGCCGTCTTCTCCCCAACGGATAGTTTCTGGGGATGCGGCCAGCAGCGAGCCGTTTGTTTCCAATCACTGCTCTGATTACTTCTGAAAAATTTTTTCTGAACCTCCCGGCGGGCATGACCTACGCCTCGTCTGGGACAAGGAGGATACGCAAATGCGTGTGAAGAGAGGTCTCGCCGCACATCGTCGGCACAAGAAATTCCTGAGCGCCGCTAAAGGCTTCCGTGGTGGCCGCAGCCGCCTGTACCGTACCGCCCGTGAGGCTGTTGAGCGCTCAATGCAGAACTCCTTTGAGGGGCGCAGGCAGCGCAGGCGTGATTTCCGCCAGCTGTGGATCTCCCGTATCTCCGCGGCCGTCGCTCCCTACGGCATCAACTACAGCCGTTTCATCTACGGTCTGAAGAAGTCCGGCATCGAGATGAACCGCAAGGCTCTGAGCGAGCTCGCCATCGCCGATCCCGAGGCGTTCAAGGTTCTCGTCGAGACCGCGAAGAAGGCTCTGTAAGCAAATTTTATGGCCGCCATATGCAATATGGCGGCCTTTTTCTATAGATAAGGAGAGTTTTATGGCCTGGAAAGCAGTTTTATTCGATATGGACGGCGTGCTGATCGATTCTGAGGAATACATGGCGAAAACCGGCGTCCGTGCGCTGAAGAAATACGGCATTGACGCGAAGGAATCCGACTTCGCCGAGTTTGTCGGCTGCGGCGAGAACCGCTATGTCGGCGGTGTGGCAGAAAAATACGGCGTGCCGTACCGCACGGAGATGAAGGACTACCTCTATGCGTGCTACGGCGAGCACGTGAAGGAGGAAGCCAATATCCCCGACGGCGTTCTGGACGTGCTGCACACGCTGCGCGCGTGGGGCTACCGGCTGGCCGTCTGCTCGTCGGCAGACCGCGTGAAGGTTCTCATGAACTTGTCCGCCATTGGAGCAGACGAAGCGCTGTTCGACCAGCTTGTGACCGGCACCGACATCAAAAATCCCAAGCCGGACCCCGAAATTTATCTGACAGGCGCGGCCAGTCTCGGCCTTGCGCCGTCCGAATGCATCGTCGTTGAGGACGCTCCCAGCGGCATCCGTGCAGCCCACGCCGCCGGGATCGAAGCCATCGGCCTCGCCACCAGCTTCCCGGCAGATTATCTGCGCCAGCAGGCACAGCCCGACTATCTTCTGCCGGATCTCAAGTCGATCCTGACGCTGCTGTGAGTCCCATGCCGGAATTTTTACCGATTTCCCGCGCCGATATGCAGCGGCGCGGCTGGGAACAGTGTGATTTTGTCTACATCATCGGCGACGGCTATGTCGATCACCCGTCGTTCGGCCACGCGATCATCTCGCGCGTGCTGGAGGACGCGGGCTATAAGGTCGGCATCATCTCGCAGCCCGACTGGAAAAATCCCGCTTCGATCAACGCCCTCGGCGAACCGCGCCTGGGCTTTCTTGTCATGGGCGGCAATATGGACTCGATGGTCAACCACTACACCGTCTCCAAGGCCCACCGGAAAGCCGACGCCTATACCCCTGGCGGCGTGATGGGCAAGCGGCCCGATTACGCCGTGACGGTCTACTGCAACCTCATCCGCCGCACCTACCGCCGCAAGCCCATCATCATCGGCGGCATTGAGGCAAGCCTGCGCAGGCTTGCGCATTATGATTACTGGTCAGATAAACTCAAGCGGTCAATTCTGCTCGATTCGCAGGCTGATCTTCTGATCTACGGCATGGGAGAGCGCGCCGTCGTCGAGATCGCGAACGCGCTCAACGACGGCATGGACGCGCAGGACATCACGTATATCGACGGCACGGTCTATAAGACCCGAGAGCCGGATACATCCGTCCCGTCCATCATGCTCCCGGCCTTCCCGGATATGCAGAAAAATCCGCGCGTCTACGCCGAGAGCTTTTCCATCCAGTACCGCAACACTGACCCCTTCTGCGCCAAGCGGCTCATCGAGCCGTATGGCGACCATGAATTTATCGTCCAGAACCCGCCGCAGAAGCCGCTTTCGCAGAAGGAAATGGATCATGTCTACGATCTTCCGTACTGCCGCACGTTCCACCCATCGTACAAAAAGCTTGGCGGCATTCCGGCCATCGCGGAGATCGAATTCAGCCTGACCTCCTGCCGGGGCTGCTTCGGCGCGTGCAGCTTCTGTGCGCTGACGTTCCATCAGGGGCGGATCATCCAGACCCGCTCGCAGGAGTCGATCCTCCGGGAAGCCGAGGGCATGACGCATTCGCCGGGCTTCAAGGGCTACATCCATGACGTCGGCGGCCCGACGGCGAACTTCCGCCAGCCCGCCTGCAAAAAGCAGCTGCAGCGCGGCGCGTGCCCGACAAGACAGTGCCTGTTCCCCTCCCCCTGCAAAAACCTGATCGCCGACCACACGGATTACCTGTCCCTGCTGCGGAAGCTCCGCAAGCTGCCGGGCGTCAAGAAGGTCTTCATCCGCAGCGGCATCCGGTTCGACTATCTGCTGGCCGACCCGAGCGATACGTTCTTCAAGGAGCTGGTGCGCTATCACATCTCCGGCCAGCTGAAGGTCGCGCCGGAGCATGTGTCCGATCAGGTCCTGCGCGTGATGGGCAAGCCCCCGCATGCCGTGTACCAGCAGTTTGTGGAGAAATACAAAAAGATCAACGAGCAGGAGGGCATGAAGCAGTACGTCGTACCCTATCTCATGTCGTCCCACCCCGGCTGCACGATGGAAGAGGCCGTAAGGCTGGCCGAATACCTGCGCGATACCAACCACGAGCCGGAGCAGGTGCAGGATTTCTATCCCACGCCGTCCACGCTCTCTACTGTCATGTACTATACCGGCCTCGACCCCCGGACGATGGAGCCGGTCTACGTGCCCAAAAATCCGCACGAAAAGGCGATGCAGCGCGCGCTGATGCAGTACAGAAGACCGCAGAATTATTTTCTCGTGCGCGAGGCGCTGCAAAAGGCAGGCCGGACGGATCTCATCGGCTTTACACCGAAATGCCTCATTCGCCCCTACCCGCCGAAGGAGAAAAAAGCCGGTGCGCCCGACCAGCCGCCGGAGCGGAAATCCGCCCCCGCAAAACCGGCCAAAAAACGCCCGCCCCGCCGGTAGTCTATTGCACGGTTTCCCCTCATATAGTCTTCCATACGAAGAAAAGATGAGGTGGAACTATGGAAAACACAGCCAATCACATTACCCTGACCGGGATGCTGGCGTCCCTGCCGGAATATTCACACCAGAACCACGAGCGCAGATTTTTCCGCTTTCTGCTCGCCGTGGAGCGGCTGAGCGGCACGGAGGATCTGCTGCCGGTTCTGGCTGCAGAGGACGTGTTGGAGCAGGCGGAGCTGTTCGAAGGCGAACGCTTCACCATCGAGGGCCAGATCCGCTCGTTCAACAACCGCGAGCCGACCGGCCGCCGTCTGATCCTGTGCGTCTACGCGCTTTCCATGACGACGACGGACGCGCCTATGCAGAACGAGGCCGTCCTGACCGGCACGGTCTGCAAGCCGCCCGTCTACCGGCAGACGCCGCTCGGACGGCAGATCACCGATCTGTGTCTGGCCGTGCCGCGCCTGTACCGCAGGACGGATTATATCCCCTGCATTTTGTGGGGCCGGACGGCGCTGGCCGCCGCCGAATACCCGACCGGCACGGAGCTGACGCTCACGGGCAGGCTCCAGAGCCGGACGTATCTCAAAAACTTGGGCGAGACGAGCGAGACGCGTACCGCGTATGAATTCTCCGTCAGCGCCTGTGAGCGCGTCCCGGAGCTCGCGATTTTTTAGAAATTTCTTTCCATTCCGCGCAACCAAGCGTCCGAAATTCCGTCTTTATAGGCAGAACACAAAAGAAAGGGGAACCCAACATGAAAAAGCAATCGATTCTTGCCATTCTCATTGCCGCTCTGCTGGTCCTGACTGTTTTTACCGGCTGCGCGGCAAGCTCCAAAATGGCGGCAGCGGACACTGCGTCCGCGCCCAACGGCTATTACGATTCCAAGCAGGAGGCAGCCGCCGCCGAGACGCCCATGGAGGCGCCCGCCGAGCCGGAGGAGGAATTCGCCTACGACACCGTTGCCACGACCGAAGCGGGCAGCGGAGCCGCCGAAACGCCGGAGCCGGACGATTCCGTTGCCGACTACACCGCCAAGATCATCTACACCGCGTCCGTCTCCATCGAGACGACCGAATTTGACAAGGCGGTCGCCGCGCTGGAATCGCAGGTGCAGAAGATCGGCGGCTTCGTAGAAAGCTCGAACGTGACAGGCGACACGCAGTACAATTCCGACGGCACGACCTCCATCGTCAACCGCTGGGCGTATTATACCGTCCGCATCCCGTGCGAGCAGTTTGAAGCCTTTCTGCACGAGACAGAGGGCTTCGGCAACGTAATCTCCACCAGCCGCGACGCGCAGAACGTCACGTCGGCCTATACCGATTACGAAGCGCGCCTGTCCAGCCTCAACACGCAGGAGGAGCGGCTACTCGATATGCTCTCGAAGAGCGAGGACGTGGAGACGCTCATCGCGCTCGAGCAGCGGCTGTCCGACGTGCGCTATGAGATCGAGTCCATTGAGCGCAGCCTGCGCAACTATGATATGCAGATCAGGTATTCGACCGTGGAGCTCGATCTGCGCGAGGTCGAGGTCTACACGCCGACCGTCCCGGTCCGGCGCACCTTCGGCCAGAAGCTGTCTGATTCCCTGTCCGACGGCTGGACGGGCTTTGCCCGCGGCATGCAGAACGTCATTCTGGGTCTGGCCGCCGCGCTGCCCGCGCTGGTTCTGCTGGCCGTGATCGTCATCGTTGTAATCGTGCTGGTCAAAAACGCCCGCAAAAAGCGCAGAGCAAAATTTGCCGCCCAGCAGGAGCCTCCGCAGGACCCGAAGCCGTGATCCGGCTATTAAGAACCCGCTAAGATACGCCCGGCCCACTTGACGGCCGGGCATTTTTCTGCTTTAATAGGCGCGATAAAAGGGAGTAGCAGGCGGTTTCCCCCGCGTCGGCTGCGTCAGTACGGCAAAAATGCCCGCAGTCGACTGAAATTGTGAGACTTTTACCGAAGCATCGCGTATGCTTGGGTAAAGGTCT
>ENA-ORSS01004534-ORSS01004534.1-human-gut-metagenome-genome-assembly--contig:-NODE-4534-length-10265-cov-7.578452_pt1 | contig 10265 bp, 7 predicted proteins | sample MGYA00241899_ERZ509162 | MGnify/ENA primary metagenome ERZ509162 (study PRJEB26280, sample SAMEA2338641) | human gut metagenome | biome: human gut; feature: human-associated habitat; material: faeces... | reverse complement strand
TTGTTTAATTTACAAGGTGCACGCTCCATTCGCGGAACAGGTGTTATCTTAGCACCTACCTGCCCTTTTGTCAACACCTTTTTTCACTTTTTTCAAATTATTTTTTCAGAGCCAGATAGAGACAAATCCATCCATAGATGTTATAATAGGAAAACCGTTTCATTTTGGAGGTATTTCCATTGGATTTCCAACATATTGAGGCAACTTTCGGGAAGCTGGAGCACCGTTCGCTCTCGTTTTCGAAAGGTCTTAATATTATAGAAGCGCCGAACGAGTCCGGCAAGTCGACGCTGCTCGCGTTTCTTCGCGTGATGCTCTACGGCTTTCCGCCGCGGGAACGTGGGGCGATGGCAGATAAGAACCGCTACGCTCCCTGGTCGCTCTCGCCGATGCGCGGCACGCTGGCGCTCACATGTCAAAAGGGCGACATCACTTTGCAGCGCGACACCGCGCGCGCGAACAGTCCCATGGGGCGCTTTTCCGCCGTCTACACTGGCAGCGGCGAAACGGTCGACGGCCTGACCGCCGCCGACTGCGGTGAAACGCTGCTCGGTGTCCCGTGCGAGGTCTACGAGCGCAGCGCGTTCATCCGCCAGAGCAGTCTGACGGTCGACGCGAGCACCGAGCTTGAGCGCCGCATCGCCGCGCTCATCACCACGGGCGAGGAGGGCCAGTCGTTCAGCGAAGCGTCCGCCGCGCTCAAAAAGCAGCTCAACGCCCGCAAATACAACAAGTCCGGCCGCATCCCCGCGCTCGAGGCCGAGATCAGCGCACAGGAGCGCGCGCTCGAGGAACTGTCGCAGCTCACGCGCAGCAAGCGCAAGGCCGAGGAAGCCCTCGCCTCATTCGATGCCGAGGAAGCCTCGCTGCGCGAACAGCTCCGCGCACACGATCTCTGCGATGCGCAGGACGCCCGCCGCGCCGCCGCGGAAGTGCAGCAGGCATGGCAGAGCACCGAAAGCAAAGCCGAATATCTTCGCCGCGCGCTGATTGAACAGAATGTGCCCGCGCGCGACGCACTGGAGCAGGGCCGCGCAAGGCTCAACGCGCTCTCTTCCCTCAAGGTTGAGGCCGCGGACGCGCAGCAGTGCTGTGACACCGCCGAAACCGCTCTGTCCGATTTTGACGCAAAGCCCGCCGAGCGTCCGCGCTCACTATTACCTTATATAATAGTAAGCGCCGTGCTATTGCTGCTCTTTATATTTGTTTCCGCATTGCCCAGCCCTGTCACTCTGGCCGGGTGCATCGTCTCCGGCGCTGCGCTGGCTGCACTTCTTATCTTAAACTGGAACAACGCACGCAAAGTTCGCGCCGCACACGAGGAAAAGCGTGGTGTCTTAGAGCAAGCCCTGCGCGATGCGCGTTCCGACGCCGCCGCACAGCAAAAGCTGTATGATGCCGCCGCGCGCGAGCTGCTCGTGCTCATCCCCGCGGGCGACATCTCCCGCGTTGGCGCATATCTCGACGCCGCGCTGCAAAAATACGCCGAGCTGGACGCCCTGACGCGCGAGGCGCGCGACCTGTCGCTGCGCTGCGAGCTGCTTTCCGCCCGCGCGCCGAAGGGTGACGTTCCCGACGAGCCAGTTGTGCGCCCCGCACGCTCCCGTGCGGAGCTGCAAACTGCGCGCGACGCGCTCGCACGGTGCCGTCGTGAAGCGCAGAGCACCTTTGACTACACCTCCGGCCGCTGCCGCGCCATCGGCGACGCCGCCGAGCTTGAAGCCGCACTCACGCAGAAGCGCGACGAGCTTGCACAAAAACAAGCGGAATACGACGCCATCGCCCTCGCGATGGAATCGCTGCAAAGCGCGAACACCACACTGCAAAACCGCTTTTCTCCCGCGCTCAGCCGCCGCGCCGGCGAGCTTTTCTCCCGCCTGACGGGCGGCAAATACGAAAGCGTCCTGCTTGACCGCACGTTTTCCGCGCAGGCGGGCGAAACGGGCGAGAGCGTTTCCCATGACGCACAGCTTTTGAGCCTCGGCACGCTCGACCAGCTGTATCTTGCCGTGCGCCTCGCCATCTGCGAAAGCGCCCTGCCCGCGGACGATCCCCCGCCCATCGTGCTCGACGACGCACTTGTCCGCTTCGACGACGAGCGCTGCCGCGCCGCGCTCGAGCTTTTATTAGAGGAAAGCAAATCCCGTCAAATTCTGCTTTTCACCTGCCAGCACCGCGAGAGCGCGTATCTCTCCGGCCGCGACGGCGTCACATTCCTGTCCCTATAATTCCAAATTGATAAAGGAGAAATTGAATGACCACACTGCAAGCCCTTCCCCTGCCTTCCAACTTCGAAGACCTCTGCGAGCTGTTTTTGCTCTACATCGCGTACAGCACCCTCGGCTGGTGCGGCGAGATGCTCTACTGTTCCATCCCCAAGGGTCACATCTGCGAAAAGAGAGGCTTCCTCAACGGCTTCCTCTGCCCCATTTACGGCCATGGCGCGCTGCTCGTGCTGTATCTTCTGCACGGCGGCTTCCAGAATCCGGTGCTCACGTTCATCTTCGGTGCGATCGTCACATCGATCCTTGAATACTTCACGAGCTGGATCATGGAAAAGCTCTTCCACATGCGCTGGTGGGACTACTCCCATTATAAATTCCAGATCAATGGCCGTGTGTGCCTTCTGAACTCCACATGCTTTGGCCTTGCGTGCGTGCTGCTGTGCCACCTTGTCCAGCCCTGGCTGTGGGAGCACATCGTGAATCTCGGCCCTACCATCACCGTGCCGCTCGCGTCCTTCATCTTCGGCATCTATCTGATGGACACCGTGCTCTCCATCCGCAGCGCCATCCAGCTCAGCTCTCAGATGGGCAAGCTGCGCGAGCTGCAATCGGAGCTCAAGGACTATGTCGCCGAAAAGCGTGAGGAGAGCCAGGAGCGCAAGGCCGAGCGCCGTGCCGAGGTACGCGAGCGCGCCCGCATGCTGCGTGACGGTGCGGATATCTTCGAGCGCCGCCTGCTCCACTCCCACCCCGACATCCGCAAGTCGCGTGAAGACCTGCTCGCCACGATCCGCGCCCGCCTGAACGAGAGCGAGACCGAGGCCAAGAAAGCTGCCGACGAGCTCTTCGGCGATGAGCGCAAGGCGTAATTTGCCAAGCCGCGCGCGGTTGACTTCCGCGCGCAAACGGTATAAACTAAGCGCGCCGTCGTTAAGCTGACGGCGCACCATGCAGCAAAGGAGAATACTGATCTATGAGCGAATGCACCCATAATTGCTCTACCTGCGGCGAGAGCTGCGCTGAGCGTGCAACGCCGCAATCCCTGCGCAAAGCGCCGCACCCCGAAAGCCGCATCGGCAAGGTGTTCGGCGTTGTGTCCGGCAAGGGCGGCGTCGGCAAGTCCATGGTCACGAGCCAGCTCGCCGTCACGCTGCATCGCCGCGGTTACAAGGTCGGCGTCATGGACGCCGATATCACCGGTCCCTCCATCCCGCAGGCCTTCGGCGTGCACGACAAGGCCGTCGGCACGCAGACCGCGCTCTACCCCTGCGTCAGCCACAGCGGCATCGAGGTCATGTCCATCAACCTGCTTTTGGAGGATGAGACCGATCCCGTCATCTGGCGCGGCCCCGTCATCGGCGGTGTCGTCCAGCAGTTCTGGACGGATGTTGCCTGGGATGTGGACTATCTGTTCGTCGATATGCCCCCCGGCACGGGCGACGTGCCACTGAGCGTCTTCCAGTCCATCGCGCTCGACGGCATCATCGTCGTCACCTCCCCGCAGGAGCTTGTCTCCATGGTCGTGGAGAAGGCCGTGAAGATGGCTGAAAAGATGGACGTCCCCATCGTCGGCGTCGTGGAGAACATGAGCTATGTCGCCTGCCCTGACTGCGGCAAAAAGATCTATCTCTTCGGCGAGGGCAAGAGCGAAGAGGCCGCAAAGCGTCACAATCTTCCCCTCCTCGCCCAGATGCCCATCGACCCGAAGCTCGCCGCCCTTGTGGACGCGGGCAAGATCGAAGAGTTCGAGGGCACATGGCTGAACGCCGCCGCCGATGCGCTCGAAAAGACGCGCAAGCGCGCCGAATAACAAAAAACAAGCGCAAAAAATCGCACCTCGAACGAGGTGCGATTTTTTATATTCTGTTTGGGGCTTAGTCGTTGGAATAGTTGTCGAAGTAGCCCTGAATGTAAACGATGGGCGTGCCCTTGTCGCCGCTGCCGCTCGTCAGGTCGCAGAGCGAGCCGATCAGGTCGGTCAGGCGGCGGGGCGTCGTGCCCTCGGACACCATGTTGCCGACCAGGCTCTCGCTGGTCTTCTCGCGGATGCGCTCTTCGATGGCTTCCTTCAGCGCCTCGCCCTTGAGATCGCCGAAGTCATTGTCGGCGAGGTACTTGAGCTTCAGCTCGTTCGGCGTGCCGACAAGGCCCTTGGTGTAGCCGGGGGAGACAACGGGATCAGCGAGCTCCCAGATCTTGCCGACGGGGTCTTTGAACGCACCGTCGCCGTAGACCATGGCCTCGATGCGCTTGCCGCTGGCCTTGCTGAGTCTCTCGCCCAGCTCCTCGGCAACGGCCATGCAGTCGCGCGGGAAGAGCTTAACGGTCTCCTCGGTCGCCTTGTTGGAGCCGAGCAGTCCGTATTCGGCGTTGTAGCCGCTGCCGTCGACGCTTCTGTTGAGCAGATCGTCGAGGCCGAGCACCACGCGGGCGCCAGCGGCCTTGAGCAGGCGCTTGCTGCGCGCGCGGGTGTGGATGTCGCAGGTGATGACGGCGTCGGTGTAGTCGCACAGCGTCTGCACGCGATTGCCGAAGATGACCTCGACCTCAGCGCCGGCGTCGGTGATGATGCCGGAGTAGAAGTCGATGTAGTCGACGCCCGTGAACGGGTGCACCGCCGCGCCGAATTTCTTGCGGAATTGTTCGAGCGTCAGAACATCGCTGTACGGGTCGACGCCCGCCTCGTCGAGCTTGTCCCAGTCGACAAGGCCGTTGCCCACCTCGTCAGAGGGGTAGGAGAGCAGCAGCACGATCTTCTTGCAGCCCATCGCCATGCCGCGCAGCAGCAGGGAGAAGCGGTTGCGGCTCAGGATGGGGAACGCGACGCCCACGGTGCCGCCGCCGGTCTTTTCGCGCACGTCTTTCGCGATCTGGTCGAGCGTTGCGTAGTTGCCCTGCGCACGCGCCACGACGGATTCCGTCACGGCGACGACATCGCGGTCGCGCGGCTCGATGCTCGCTTCCTTCCACGCTTCCATCACGGAAGCGGCAGCGACCTCAGCAATGTTATCTCCCTCGCGGATAATGGGTGCGCGCACGCCGCGCACGACAGTTCCGATCGTTCTCATCTTGATCTCCTTTTTATTTTATAGTCAGCGCACAAGGCGCTCTTGCAAAGTCATACAGTTTAGTATTATAATCACGGTATAGGGATAAGTAAAGCATCGTTTTTTGATAATAAATATAAATCATTCTTATGGTTTAAGATCAGGAGGATTTGCCAAATGGTCAAGCTGGAGCTTTACCGCGTCTTCCGCGAGGTCGCCGAGGCCGGGAATATTTCCCTGGCAGCGGAGAATCTCTACCTTTCGCAGTCCGCCGTCAGCCAGAGCGTCAAGCAGCTCGAGCAGCAGCTCGGCACGCGTCTTTTCCTGCGCTCGCCGCGCGGCGTCACGCTCACCGAGGACGGCCGCCTCTTATTTGAATATGTACGCAGCGCCATGGGTCTTCTCGAGACCGGCGAGGACAAATTGCAGCAGTCGCGCACGCTTCAGGCCGGCACGCTCGTCATCGGCGCGAGCGACACGGTGACGAGCCAGTTCCTGCTGCCGCATCTCGACACCTTCCACCGCCGCTATCCCAACATCCACATCCGCATCATCAGCGGCCGCAGCTATAAGGTGCTGGGGCTTCTCCGCGCCGGAAGGGTCGATATCGCCTTTGCGAGCGCCCCCGGCGACGCGGACGACTTAGAGCACATCCCCTGCTTTGAAACGCATTCCTGCTTTGTCGCCGCGCCGGACTACCCCTGCGACTTCACCCGCGCCTACACGACCGAGGAGATTGCCGCATTCCCGCTCATTCTTCTTGAAAAGAAGGCCTCCTCGCGCACTTACCTTGAAAAATACTTTCTCCAAAGCGGCGTCAGGCTCACGCCGGAGATCGAGCTCGGCGCGCGCAGCCTTCTTGTCGACCTGGCGAAGATTGGCTTCGGCGTTGCGGGCGTCACGCGCGAATTCGTCCAGGGCGAGCTCGCCGCGGGCGAGATCCGCGAGCTTTCCACCGCTTTTTCCATCCCGCCGCGCACCGTCGACCTCTGCATGCTGCGCAACGTTTCGCCCAGCGCCGCAACCGAACGTTTTGCCCGCGATGTGCTTGAAAAATTACAGGGCAAATCCGTTTCCAATTAACGTTTGCAAGGTTTCTGTCATTTTGCACATCGAATCTGCACATTTTTTGTCATTTTCGCCGAGGTCATTTTCTTGACAAGATTTTTACGGCATGTTACCCTCTTTTTCGCTGCAACGAGCGAAGATACACGGTTTTCGGGATCTTTTTGAAACTGAAAGCGCTGGAAAACTCTGGAGAACTCATTCAGTTGGGTGCCGAAGGGGCAAGACCTTGGCTAAAATTGTTAAGGCTGAATCTCTCAGGCAAAAGGACGGAGAGCATCGGCACCATGCCGGTTTTTCCGTCCTCACTTTTTCTCTCTATTGTTTTTTAAGCTGTCGATCTTCTGTTGGATCGGCAGCTTTTTATTTTTTGCATTTTCGACTTTACAATACAAGGAGAGCATCATGGCTTCATCATTCGAGACCACCCTTTTCCCTATCGTTCAGACCATCAACGAATACCTCAGCAACTACGTTTTGGTCATCCTGCTGCTCGGCGTCGGCATCTGGTACACGATCAAAACGCGCTGCGTGCAAGTCCGCTGCTTTAAGGAGGGCTGGAACCGCGTGTTCGGCAACATCACCCTCAACGGCAAGAAGAGCGGCGGCGGAATGAGCTCGTTTCAGGCGCTCGCCACTGCCATCGCCGCCCAGGTCGGCACCGGCATCATCGTCGGCGTCGCGGGCGCGATCCTCACCGGCGGCCCGGGCGCGGTGTTCTGGATGTGGGTCATCTCGTTTTTCGGCATGGCCACGATCTACGCGGAAGCGACGCTCGCGCAGGAGACGCGCATCGTCGAGCTCGACGGCACGATCAAGGGCGGTCCTGTCTACTACATTACGACAGCCTTCCAGGGGAAATTCGGCAAGTTTCTCGCGGGCTTCTTCGCCGTCGCCATCACGCTGGCGCTCGGCTTCATGGGCTGCATGGTGCAGTCCAACTCCATCGGCGCAACGATGGAGACCGCGTTTGGCATCCCATCCTGGGTCGTCGGCATCGTGCTGATCGTCATCTGCGCCTTCATCTTCCTCGGCGGCGTGCAGCGCCTTGCGTCCGTGACGGAAAAGGTCGTGCCGCTCATGGCGGCGGTATTCCTCTTCGGCGGCCTCATCGTGCTTGTCGTTCGCATCAAGTACATTCCCGAGACCTTTGCCATGATCTTCCGCTACGCCTTTGAGCCGCAGGCCATCGTCGGCGGCGGCTTCGGCTACGCCATCAAGCTCGCCATCTCCCAGGGCGCGAAGCGCGGCCTGTTCTCCAACGAGGCCGGTATGGGCTCCACGCCCCACGCCCACGCGCTCGCCAACGTCAAAAATCCGCACGAGCAGGGCACCGTCGCCATCATCGGCGTGTTCATCGACATGTTCGTCATCCTGACCCTCAACGCCCTCGTCATCATCTCCACACTTTACGCAGGCGACGGCCCGCTCGCCGGCTGCGGCGCAGCGGCGCTGAGCAGCACCTTCAATAAGACGAACCTTGCCCAGTGCGCGTTCGGCACGGTGTTCGGCTACAAGGCGGGCAGTATGTTCGTCGCGATCTGCCTGTTCTTCTTCGCGTTCTCCACGATCCTGAGCTGGAACCTGTTCGGCAAGATTAACATGGTCTACCTCTTCGGCAAAAAGAGCGCCAACGTCTACACGCTGCTCGCGCTGATTTTCATCTTCCTCGGCACCACGATGTCCAACGACCTCGTCTGGGAGCTGAGCGACATGCTCAACCAGCTCATGGTCATCCCCAACGCCATCGCCCTGCTCGCCCTGACGAGCCACGTCGTCAAGCATTCCCACACGCCCGACCGCCTGTCCGGCCGGGAAAACGGCTGATATTCCCCAAAAAAGCGCAAAAGAGCGCGGCTTTTGATAAAAGCCGCGCTCTTTTTTCATGCTCCACCCGCATTTTTTAATGTTTTGCGGCGTGATTCCTTTTCGGAATGGTATTCCATTTTCCATTTATTAAAAATATAAAAGTTCATCATCAATTTGCATAATATTTTTGATGAATCTTTGGCGGTTTTGAAGCCGCCGCTTCTCTTGACTTCTTCTTTACGGCATGTTACGCTTTTACTGCTGAAACAAACGAATATCTACCGATGACGCTTTCGGGATCTCGCAAACCGGAAGCCGAGGAAACTCTGGAGAACTCATTGAATTGAGTGCCGAAGGTGCAAGGCCATGGTGGTCGAATCTCTCAGGCAAAGGGACAGAGAAGCAGGACGTTTTTACGTCGTCGCACCGTTTCTCCTCCCCGCTCAACTGAATGCTACTTCCGGAGTTGCTGATTTTCGTATCGGCAACTTCTTTTGTTTTTAGAGGAGAGAGATAACCATGTTTGAATCCATCGAAAGCACCCTGTATCCCATTGTATGCAACATCAACACCTACCTGAGCAACTACATTCTCGTGTTCCTGCTGCTCGGCGTGGGCCTTTGGTACTCCATCAAGACCCGTTTCGTGCAGCTGCGCTGCTTCAAAGAGGGCTGGAACAGCGTGTTCGGCAACCTGTCGCTGCGCGGCAAGAAGCATGACAGCGGCATGAGCTCGTTCCAGGCGCTCGCCACCGCCATCGCCGCTCAGGTCGGCACGGGCAACATCGTCGGCGCGTCCGGCGCGATCCTGACCGGCGGCCCCGGCGCCATCTTCTGGATGTGGATCATCGCCTTCCTCGGCATGGCCACGATCTACGCGGAAGCGACGCTCGCCCAGGAGACCCGCATCGTCGAAAAGGACGGCAACGTCAAGGGCGGTCCTGTCTACTACATCACGACGGCCTTTAAGGGCGGCTTCGGCAAGTTCCTCGCCGGCTTCTTCGCCGTCGCCATCACGCTGGCGCTCGGCTTCTTCGGCTGCATGGTGCAGTCCAACTCCATCGGCTCCACGATGCAGACCGCCTTCGGCATTCCCTCCTGGATCGTCGGTATCGTCCTCGTCGCGATCTGCGCGTTCATCTTCCTCGGCGGCGTGCAGCGCCTCGCCTCCGTCACGGAGAAGGTCGTCCCCATCATGGCCGCAATCTTCCTGCTCGGCGGTCTCATCGTTCTCATCGTGCGCATCAAGTACGTCCCCGCCACCATCGGCATGATCTTCAAGTACGCTTTCCAGCCCCAGGCCATCATCGGCGGCGGCTTCGGCTACGCCATCAAGACCGCGATCTCCCAGGGTGCCAAGCGCGGTCTCTTCTCCAATGAGGCCGGTATGGGCTCTACGCCCCACGCCCACGCCCAAGCCAATGTGGCCCACGCCCACGATCAGGGTGTCGTGGCCATGATCGGTGTGTTCATCGACACCTTCATCGTCCTGACCCTGAATGCCCTGGTCATCATCTGCACCCTGTACACCGCTGACGGCCCTCTGGCCAACGGCTACTTCGGCGACATCACCGCCACCCTGGGCAAGACCAACCTGGCCCAGACGGCTTTCGGCTCCGTATTCGGCGCCAGCCTGGGCGCCAAGTTCGTGGCCATCTGCCTGCTGTTCTTTGCCTTCTCTACCATCCTCAGCTGGAACCTGTTCGGTAAGATCAACGCCAACTACCTGTTCGGCAAGAAGAATCCCCGCCGCTGCACCGTGGTGTACAGCCTGATCGCGCTGGTGTTCGTGTTCATCGGCACGCTGGCCAGCAACGATCTGGTGTGGGAGCTGACCGACATGTTCAACAACCTGATGGTCATTCCCAACGCCATCGCTCTGTTTGCCCTGACCGGCATGGTGGTCGCCATGTGCAAAGAGGGCAAGCTTGCCAAGAAGAAGTAAGCAAACCTTTGCTTTCTGACATTGCTCTCCCATGAGAAAAGGCCCGAACCGGCATGCCAGTTCGGGCCTTTTCGTTGACAAGTGTACCCTGTTGCTATATAAATATAGGTAAGAGATCATAAGAGATGAGCAAAACAGTTGGAAGGAACTGCCCCCAAACAAGGCAAACGGGAAT
>ENA-ORSS01004532-ORSS01004532.1-human-gut-metagenome-genome-assembly--contig:-NODE-4532-length-10271-cov-4.674628_pt1 | contig 10271 bp, 10 predicted proteins | sample MGYA00241899_ERZ509162 | MGnify/ENA primary metagenome ERZ509162 (study PRJEB26280, sample SAMEA2338641) | human gut metagenome | biome: human gut; feature: human-associated habitat; material: faeces... | reverse complement strand
GGAAACCGCTGAAAAGCGGCTTTCCCTATACTACACGTCAAAATTGGACGCTAACGGAATGCCCTAAAATTGGAAACTTACAGTCGTCCCAATTCTTTCTTCCACCCAATTTTTAACCATCAACCTTTATCATGAACCTATCTGTTGACATTTCAATCATTACCCCTGTATACAATACAGAACCTTACCTTGCTGAGTGCATAGAAAGCATACTTGACCAAACTTTTACTGACTTTGAACTGCTATTGATAGACGACGGCAGCCAAGACCACTCATGGGAAATCTGCGAACACTATGCCAAAACCGACTCACGCATCCGTATCTTCCGGCAAGCAAACAGCGGTGTCAGTGCAACCCGTAACAAAGGACTGACAGAAGCCCGTGGCAGACGAATCACTTTCATAGACAGTGATGACCGGATAGGTAGAAACTGGCTCCAATCTTTCCATGACAATATGGAAGAAAGCGACTTCGTAGTACAGGGATACACCCGATGGGAAAAAGAAAAAAAGGAACGCATTTGTCCCTATCCCCGAAAAAGCGACCAAATAACGGAACTGTTAGTCATTTTAGAAAAAATGCAGGGAACTCCCATACGATTAGTTTGGAATAAGCTATTCGATAACCGCCTTATTCGGGAGCATAATCTACGGTTCAATGAAAAAGTACCTTACGGAGAAGATTTCTTATTTACCCTACAATATATTTCCTATTGCCACCAAATTTGCATATCGGACTGTTGTTCTTACTATTACAGAATATTGCCTTCTTCGTTAGCAAGAAAAGAGTATCCATTGCAAAAAAAATCACAATATTTCTCCTTAATATTGGATGCTGCTTCGAAGCTGAAACAACTACACTCAAGTAACAAGTTTTATAATTTCTTAAGAAAACGCTTCTACCAGAATTTGATTACAGATACCTTTTTCTATCGTGTGTCTGTATCCGAAATCGACTACAAAAACCTGAAAGAAGCCATCCGTATCAATCGGCATTTCCAATCAATGAAAAAAGGATTGTGGAAACTACCCTCTGCTTCTATTTACAATAAAATAAAACATCCTATATTCTTTTATTTCCACTTCGTAGTCAAAGCATTACACAAACTACGTTTAACGTAACAACAGAACCCGCATGGCTTTTATATTGTTTTTTCTGATTCTGCTTTTTTTGTCAGGCAAAATTCTCTGCAATACAGGAAGGCTGCGCCTCCAGTATGTCTGTACGGCCGTTATCTTGTTCCCTTATGACTTGGTTTTATGCAACAGCCCGCAAATTTCATACATGGTTGTTATATCCTGCCTCTTTTTCCTGTCTTTTTTACGACATAAAGAATACAAAAGAATACAGATAGACAAAAGAATCATTTTTTTTCTTTACCTGTTGTTTATCCTACACATCTGTGTCGGTATTTTTGACTCCCGCCTTCCACTGTTTACAGGTATATGGAAAGGAGGAATCCGATTCATTAAAATGTTTTATCTTATTGTTATCGGAATGCTTTCCTATGAAAAAAACTTCAACTACCTGAAGTTCATGAAATATATAACCAATCTGTCCATCCTTATCGGACTTTACGGTTTGGTAACTTTCGCTACAAGAGTAGATCCTTTTGCTCAACTGATTCACCAAGTCAGTGGAATAGAATCCGATTTCAGCTTCGATGGAAGAACTAGGATTTGTTCCTTTTTCTTTAACAGCCACGACTTAGGTCTCAATGCTTCTATCTTGGCTCTGTTTTGCATTACGACATATCAGTATTGGCGCAACAGCTCCATCCGAAAAAAGATGATTTGTGCCATTCCCTTGCTTTTTATCATGATTGTGCTTTCCGGATCGAGAAGTTCACTGATGGCTTTTGCCATCGGAATAGCTTTCTTCCTGCTTGATTTTTCAAGAATGAAACGAATGATCGCATTGGGCAGTACTTTTGCGGTTTTTATTTATTTATTCCTCTTCCACACAGAAATGGGGCATAATATCCTTACAATTTTCAAACCCGGAGAAAGTGAAGGCAGTTCTATTGAAATGCGCCTCACCCAATTAGCCGGAAGTCTTTATTTCTTTGAAAACAATCCCGTTTGGGGAAACGGTTTCGACTACTTCTCGGAAGAAATCAACTCACTTCAAGAATGGAAAGGAATTTTGTTTGGCGCGGAAAGTTTCCTGTTTGTTTTACTGATAGAATACGGAAGTGTTTTAGGAATATCAATTATTTTCTATTTTATTGTTTTGTTCCGAAAAATAGGTAAACTTAGCCTCCCTTTGTTTGCTACAGCCCGACCTATATACGTCTGTTTTCTTATCAATATATTTATTACGGGAGGCGGACCTTCCAAATGGACTTTCAGTTTTATCTTTATAGGATTACTATTATCCATGAACTACAATCAGTTATATTCAAAATCTCTTATTCAAAAAAAATGAATCAGCCACTTGTTTCCATCATAATGCCGGTATACAACGGCAGCAAGCATCTTCGTAAAGCAATGGAAAGTATGCTAAACCAAACTTATACAAACTTTGAACTTATCATCATCAACGATGGTCACACGATTCGGAGAGCATCATTCAGTCATACAAAGATGATAGAATAGTCTATATTAAAAATCCTCAAAACTTGAAACTTATACGGACCTTGAACAAAGGAATCGAACGCGCTACAGGAAAATACATTGTTCGGATGGATTGCGACGACATTTCGTTGCCAAACAGATTAGAAAGACAAGTTACATTTATGGAAGAGCATTCTGAATATGGTTTCTGCAATGGAAGAGCTTATGAAATGTCAGAGAATGGCAAAATTCTCCGAGAGTCTTATCCGGCGGTATATCCGAAATCCATGAAACTGATTTCATTGTTTTATGCTATCATTATTCATCCCAGTGTAATCATCCAGACTGAGATTCTGAAAAAAAATCCGTATCGAGATGAAACGAATATCCTCCATATCGAGGACTACGAACTATGGAATCGATTACAACAGCAGGGGTATTCTTGTTATTCAATGGAAAGGCCTGTCTTAAAATACCGTTGGACAGCAGGAAATATCAGTTCCACCCAATCTTCTGCCCAGCACAAAAAACAAGTGGAATATATTGTACAGCATATAAAACAATGGTACGGCATTACCATACAGAAGAAAGAAATACTTTATTTCTTTTTAGGAGAAACGGAATATTATTATCCCGGAATTCTGAAAGAACTAGATGACTTATTCGCCCTTTATATCCGTAAAAACGTGAGCACATGTACCCAAAAAGAAATAGCTGAATTTAAGAAATGGAAGAATTTAATGTTGCTACGTAGAATCAAAGAAACCGCTTTCATGCAATTCAAATCAAAAGACTATACGAAAATGGTATATACAATCATGAAAGGTAAAAGATATTTTTATCTGCTACCTTTTATAGCCTTCAAAAAACTCAACTATTTTTCCATATGAAAATACTTTACTTCATCAACAAAATAACCAATAGCGGAGGTATGGAAAGAATCATTATTGATAAAATGAACTTTCTTGCCCAACAGAATAACTACACGCTATTCTTAGCTTATTACGGTACAAAAGACGATGTATCATTTTATCCACTGGATAAAAAAATAAAAAAAATGCCTATACCGATAAATGCAGACAGCCTATCATTCATCAATAAAAGTATTAATACCATTAGGCTGGTTCGTATTATCCGAAGCACCATAATACAATGCAAACCTGATATTATTATAAATGCAAATACAATATTAGTAAGTTGGATTCTGCCTTTTATGAAAAGAAAAATTCCTAAAATTATAGAACTACATTTTTCTTATGATGGCATTAAGCAAATGAATACCGAACTGTATAAGAGTCCTATCAAAGGTAAAATATTGGACTTACTTCGAAAGACTATTTATCCGCTTTACCATAAGATGGTAGTACTGACGGAAGCAGACAAAATAGCATGGGACCTTAATAATATAAGTGTCATCCCCAATTTTACTTCCCTTGAGCTTTCGACTCAGTCCTCTCTCATCTATCCTAAAGCGATATGCGTGGGACGACTTGAGATTCAAAAAGATATACCCATCCTCCTTAAAGCATGGAAAATCGTATTAAAGCATGAACCACAATGGACACTGGATATTTGGGGAGAAGGAAGTTTGAAAGAACAATTACAAAATGAAATATCAACTTTAGGGTTACAAAACAGCGTTACTCTAAAAGGAACTTCTCAAACAATACAAAACGAATATCTCAATTCCTCCCTATTCATTCTCCCTTCTCTGTACGAAGGTTTTCCCCTTGTTCTAATAGAAGCCATGAAAGCCGGCCTACCCTGTATAGGATTTGACATTACCGGGAACAGTGAAATCATCTGCAACGGAAAAAATGGTTTCATCGTAAAAGAACGCACGCCACAAGCTTTAGCTAAAACTATCCTGCAAATTATCAGCCATCCGAAAACCTTACCAGATTTAGGACATAATGCCTATCAAAAAAGTTTACTATTCGACAAAGAACGAATCATGTTACTATGGATGCAATTATTTAACACATTATCCAATAAACAATAACTATATATTTATGCTTCAGAAACATGCCTATTGTATCATCGCCCATAATGAACCAGATTTACTAAAAAAACTGGTAAAGGCTATTGATGACGAAAGAAATGATTTGTTTATTTTAGTAGACAGCAAAACGGACATTTCTATCTACTCCGAAATAAAAACTTATAAGAGTAAAATGATTTTCGTATCCCGAATAGATATTCGATGGGGAGATATCTCACAAGTAAAAGCAGAATTGATACTTTTTGAGTCAGCATTAAAACAAGATACTTATGCCTATTACCATCTATTATCGGGCGTAGACTTACCTATCAAATCGCAAAATTATATTCACAACTTCATGCAAACTCACAATGGAATCCAGTTCGTGGGTTATGCCAAAGAAAACTATGATGGCGAAGATTTAAAGCAAAGAACTAATTATTACCACATTTTCACGAAATATTACAAAAATCCAAAACTACTTGAAACATTGACAAAAATTGCAAGAAAAACCTTTCTTATCATGCAACAAACCTTAAAACTTGAACGTAAGTACGATTTGGAACTCCGTAAAGGAGCAAATTGGTGCAGTATCACGCACAGTTTCTGCCTTTATCTGATAGAAAGGAAAAACTATATCCTCAAAACATTCAAATATATACCTTGTGCCGATGAAATATTCTTACACAGCATTTTATGGAACTCTCCCTTTCGAAAAGACATTTATAATCCAGAAAACGAATATGATTCATGCTTAAGAGAAATAGACTGGAAAAGAGGTGATCCATATATATGGGGAAAAGATAGTGAAAACGATCTGAATATCTTATTAACCAGCAATAAACTCTTTGCGCGGAAATTCTCATCCCTGTACATGGAATTCATAGAAACTTTACTTTCAAAAATCACCGAAAACAATGAAAATCACGATTGATTTAACTCCTCTCTACGGAAGGAAAAAAACGGGAGTGGAAATGTATGCAATCGACCTTTATAAAGCATTGCTATCAACAACACATAAAATTATACCTATTTTCCATCAAGAAAACGAGATAGATAATAATGAGAATGCCGTAATCATACCTTATACACAAAGATTATTACTAGAGAATTGGAAACTATCATGCATTATACGAAAAATTAAACCCGATATCGCCTTGTTTCCTATCTTCCCTCCTCCACTAGACATCTATTTCTTTTGTAAAAGTAAGATAGTACCTACCATACACGATGTAGCTTTTCTTAAATATAGGAATACCATCAACCGGGCAGCCAAATATTATCTAACTCCTAAAGCCTTACTAACTTTTAAAAAAGCAAATGCTATCATCACCATTTCGGAAACTGTAAAAAAGGAACTGCAGACGTATACTGACAGACCCATATGCAACTGCGGTGAAAACATCTCAGCTGAATATAAAGACTGTACATCAAAAGCCTCAACCAAGTATCTAAAAAGATGGAATTTAGTACCCTATAATTACATTATTTCTGTTTCAACCATCGAACCTAGAAAGAATTTTAAATACCTATTAAAAGTCATTAAGCCATTATTGGAAAAGAAAAACATGAAATTGGTATTAGTAGGACGCAAAGGATGGGGTAAAGACGAAGAATTGAGACAATTAATAAAAGATTCAGAAAACCATATCATCTTTACTGAATATGTCAGTTTAGACTGTCTAATATCCCTTTATCATTTTGCTTTTTCATTTGCTCTATTATCATTGGACGAAGGCTTTGGAAGAACTCCATTCGAAGCAGCAGCATGTGGATGTAAGAAAATTATACTTAGCGACATAGCCATTTTTCATGAAACTTTCGAAAAAAACGCTTTATTTTTGCCATTAGATAATGTAGAAATCTGCCGAAATATCCTACAAAGCAACTTTGACAAGATGCCTTCCATCAAAAACGACTTCGATATACCTTTTTCCGCAATAGAAAAGAAAATACATTCTCTCTTCTCAATTTGTTGAATCCAACAAAATAACTATTTATGTTAAACTACGCATTTCTCCCCAACTTTCTCAAAAAGAAAAAGCTACGAAACATCGACTATATCTTTGTCGATTACTTCGATACCGTTGCTTTTAGATATATACATTCCTCGCAAATATACCTGCAATGGGGAAAGATACTGAGAAAAAAGTTTCCCGAATTAGAAACAGACTTCACATCAGAGCAATTGGCAGAAATCAGACGTTCAGCCATCCACCACTATTCTAAGGAATATGAAGAACCTCCTTATGAAGTAGTCATCAAAGAATGTTATAAAAAAATAACTGCAATAGGAAAAGGAAAATTCAAGATTAGTGAAAAAGATTTTATCAGATATAGCTTAGATTTGGATATCAACCTCGAAGTAGGCTGCCAATACCCCAATCGTTGCTTAATTGATTTCCTCCGAAAAGAAAAACAACAAGGGAAAAAGATTTTCCTTGTGTCCGACTTTTACCTGCCTCCTTCTGCCTACCAACAATTCTTTATCAATCTGCAATGTGAAGGGCTTTTTGACAAAATTTATATCTCCGAAGCTCATAACAAGACGAAAGCATCGGGCACACTCTACGCCCACATATTAGAAGAAAACGGCTTATCACCCGAACGAATTGCCATGATGGGAGATAGTAAACACTCAGACTATCGTAAATCGAAAGAAAACGGTTTACAGGGATGCTGGTATTTCCCATTGAGGCACAAGCTGTGGACTAATTACAGCCGTCTTACCAAATGGGATTTCAGCAAATATGCTACTACCCAAAAGATGAAATATCTGTACAAACATTCTCTGTTGGGAGAATACGTTCCTGTATGGTTTTTCTTTATAACCCGGCTTCATCAACGGGCACGAGAGATGCATGCTGAGGAGCTTAATTTCCTTTCGCGAGGCGGATTCTTCCTGCACAAATTATTTGAAATATATCAGCAACTTGCAATCCCAGAAGAACAGCAATTGAAAGCCACTTATTTCCTGAACTCAAGAAAAGTAACTTACAAGGCAAGGGATGCTTACGAAAACAAGCCGGAAGCAAATCCAGACGACTATAATCTGCTAAAAGAATACCTGACGCCACACTGTCACAATAATCGTTTCTTTATCGTAGATGAAGGCTGGTATAATCATACGCAACAGACCATGACTACCATATACGGACTCGACACATACGGATTTTACATTGGCAGTTGTGCTAAAGATCCGATGCCAGACACACCTGTCTGCCATCGCGAAGGAATATTGTTCGACCGTAATGAGAATGGGACAAACAGTCCTTACTACGGTGTATTCTGCACCAACCGTTCAGTTTATGAACAACTGTTGACCGCACCCGAAGCAAGTGTATCAGCATATATTCGACAAGCCGATGGAAGCATCACTACCAAGGGAACATGGGATGAAAGAGAAAAAGCTCTCTACGAAAACTATATCGCCAGATTACAAGCATTTTATGCCTGCGTATTCGGAGGGCTTACCACGTGGTGTACCGAACCGCCCCATCGACGGACATTAGCCAAAGTTCTTCTTAGAAGTGCCATATTCAATAATAAAGACCGGCTCCAGTTTCTAAATCAGCTGGAACAGAATATGGTAAATAATTTTGCCATTAACAAGAACCAGACAAAAGGGTTGAAAGATGCCCGTATCAATTTCCGAAAATTATTACTTCACCCTGAGGAATACGTCGGCTATATTGCTAAAGTACAACCGCGTATATATCATAACCAGCTCTTTAATAAATTGTATTACATCGGAGCCGGAATATTTTATCTGTATGTTAGAACTACGCTAATATTTGAAAGGAAAAAATCATGAGAGACCAAACATTAGATATAACGAAAGGGATAGGAATCCTACTTGTCGTTGTAGGACATATATATACCTACAATCAACTGATTTATCTATTTCATATGCCTCTTTTCTTTGTCTTATCGGGGGCGGGCCTTTCCTATTCCCGACATCCATTTTCCATCAGAAAGAAATGGCAAACACTGATGATTCCTTATTTTCTGTTTTCTTTCCTCTGTTTTCTCTACTGGTTCAGCATTGAATCTCGATTCCGGCCAGAAAACAACTATATTCTGTTCTCTGGTGTATTAAGTACATTAGATACCGATGCACAGCAGTTTATCAATATTTTTTTAGCAGAAAATGCTTTTTATGCTTTTCCCTACAATGTAGTGCTATGGTTTCTCCCCTGCCTATTTGTAGCAGAATGCATATACAACGCAATAAACCACTGCAAATCAATATATTACATAGGAATAGGGGGGGTATCATATTATATTATTGCCTGATACCTTTACTCCCTAGTCTGCCATGGGGAATTGATATTGCCTTATTGGCTATTCCGTTTATCGCCATTGGCGACAAACTATATAAGCCACTCAATAGATTACTGAGACCAAGACCACAACTTGTATTGCTCATTACGACAGTAACTTTCGCATTGTTTGTTTCATTGTATTGCTTATTACATCCTGTTACTAATATGGGGAAATATATCATACCCAATGTATTTGTGTTTTACGGTATGGCATTGATTGGTTGTTTCATAGTTCTGACCTCAGCCACACTAATCACCCATTTTAGTCGATACAGCAAACCTCTAGCCTATATAGGCAGAAATAGTCTGATCATCATGTGTATACACGAACCTGTCAAGCGTATCGTACTAGCATTTTTTTCTAAACTGTCGTATACCGATGTATCCGTATTCAAACAATCGCTTACCTGGAGTATATTCATTGGCATTATTACAGTACTTATCTGCTTACCCAGTATACCACTTATCCACAGGTATTTCCCGTGGCTAGCTGGTAAAAAAAGAATTTCTTCAGAAAAGATAACTCATCTAGATACTTAATCTAATTATTCTCATATATAATGTTAAAATCAACCGTTTCAATTCTAAATATCAACATTCTGTCAATCACGCAGAAGAAACTACTCCGTCAGCTTACAAGCGGAATTCTTATCACCCCCAACGTTGATCATCTCATAAAGCTACAAAAGGATAAGGAGTTCTATGAAGTATATCAACAAGCAGATTGGATAATTTGTGACAGTAAAATATTGTATCTACTATCCAAACTGCTGAAACATCCACTACCCGAAGCGATTCCTGGTTCCAGTTTCTTCACCGCTTTTTACGAATACCACAAAGATGATTCTAACTGCAAAATATTCCTATTAGGAGCTGGTGAAGGCATTGCTGCAAAAGCCCAAAGAAACATTAACAAAAAAGTAGGGCGCGAGATTGTAGTAGGTGCACATTCTCCTTCTTATGGATTTGAAAAAAGGCCGGAAGAATGTGAAGAGTTGATTCGCATCGTAAACGCAAGTGGAGCTAATGTCCTATTGGTTGGTGTAGGTGCACCCAAACAGGAGAAATGGATTATGAAATACCGTGACCGTATGCCCAATATTGACATATTTATGGGATTAGGCGCTACCATAGATTTTGAAGCTGGTACTTTAAAACGCGCACCAATATTTTGGCAAAAAATAGGAATGGAATGGTTATACCGTTGTTTAAAAGAGCCTAAGCGCTTATTTAAGCGCTATTTCATTGATGACATGAAATTCTTCTACTATTTTGGGCAACAACTATTAGGAATATATAAAAATCCATTTATTAAATAATTCGATAAAATAACTAACACAATATTTTCCACGGGGATTAAACAATACAAAAACCAGCATGCAAAATCATATAGTTATCATGGCAGGCGGC
>ENA-ORSS01004531-ORSS01004531.1-human-gut-metagenome-genome-assembly--contig:-NODE-4531-length-10272-cov-3.343545_pt1 | contig 10272 bp, 8 predicted proteins | sample MGYA00241899_ERZ509162 | MGnify/ENA primary metagenome ERZ509162 (study PRJEB26280, sample SAMEA2338641) | human gut metagenome | biome: human gut; feature: human-associated habitat; material: faeces... | reverse complement strand
CGCGCATATTCTGATGTGAAATATATCGGTGAAGCTGTAAAGATTGCAAGAAAATATTTCAAAAATATCGGAATTGAGATTTATCCTGTGAATGTAGACGAATATCAATATCTGCATGAATGTGGTGTGGATTACGTCACGGTTTTTCAGGAAACTTATAATGCCGACAAATATGAAACGCTTCATCTCATGGGACACAAACGTGTCTTCCCATACCGCTTTGAAGCACAGGAGCGCGCTTTAATGGGCGGTATGCGCGGTGTCGGATTTTCCGCTCTGTTAGGTCTGTCTGACTTCCGTAAGGATGCGCTTGCCACGGCACTGCACGTATATTATCTCCAGCGCAAATATCCGCATGCGGAAATGTCTTTGTCGTGTCCGCGGTTACGGCCGATTATTAATAATGAAAAAATTAATCCGCTGGATGTACATGAAAAACAGCTCTGTCAGGTTTTATGTGCATATCGCATTTTTCTGCCATATGCCGGAATTACCGTATCATCAAGGGAATCGGCTTCTTTCAGAAACGGTATTATTAAGATTGCCTGCACCAAGGTATCTGCCGGTGTCAGCACCGGTATCGGCGATCATGAAGCCAAATATGAAGGCAGTGAAGAAAAAGACTGCGGTGACGAGCAATTTGAAATTGCCGACACCCGCAGCTTAAAACAAATGTATGACGATATTAAACAGCAGGGTTTGTGGCCGGTCTTAAATGATTATCTGTATGTGTAGTACCTACGGATACACCGGTACTTTCCGACAGGAAAGCATTTTTCCAATCTTCCTGTATATCATCTGTTTCGTCTGCCGGTTCGGCAGACGAAACTTTTTTAGTCTGTTTTTTCTTTTCGGCATCTTCCTTTGTTTCGGGAAGTTCCTGATAATCCGATGTTTTCTTAAACTCCTTTAAAACATCATCATATGCGGCATACAGCATCTGCTTTGCCGGGTCATCATCGCTGATATGAAACATCGCTTCACTGTAAACGTCCTGCACTTCCTCTTTTGAATGACAGTGCTTGATTCGCTCCTCCAGTGCCTGCCGCTGAATCTGCACCCGCTCCACATACGGATACAATGCCGGATAATGAATTTTGATATAACGCATTTCCTCAGCCGACAGCTTCTTGCCGGAATACACTTTATTCATTACTTTTCTGTCATAAGAGCTTTTTTGTGCATCTGTCATGCCCGAAGTGGGATCTAGCATATCCTTAATTTTTTCTGTTATCGCACTGACCTGTTCATAAGCACATTTTTTTAACTGCAAACCGGCAACCCATCTGGCACTTTCCGCATCCGTAACTCCGGTCTGTCCTGTGGAAACGGTCGTCTTTTTCTTTGTTCCTGCGCTTTCTCCGGTACTTTCTACACCTGACACCTCTGTATTCTGTGTATTTTGTGCCTTATTTTCTGTCTGCATCTGCACGTTGGTTTCCTGTGTATCGGTGTTTAAAACTTTAAACTGTACTGTCTGCATGGCTTTCTCCTCTTTTTTGTAAACTGCTGTTTCTGATTCTCACTTTTATATAAAAAGTATCGGCGGAAATGACGATTTTCTTGAGTTTTTACGGCAAAAGCCTTATACTTTGAAAAAACAGCTTACACAGCAGAATGGAGTTTTTTATGGATACTCAGATTCAACAAACCTTTGAACAGTTAAAACAGACCATTTCCGTTTCCACTTCCCCGTTCCATACCGCAAAAGAAGCCATGCGCAGGCTTAATGAAGCTGGCTTTGTAACACTGGACTGGGACAGCACATGGGAACTGGTTCCGGGCGGAAAATATGCCGTCTGCCCGTTTGGCACAACGGTTTTCGGCTTTCAAATCGGCACAGACCTTTCCGATACCCCGGTATGGAAGCTTTCCTCTTCACATATTGACAATCCGGGATTTCGTATCAAATACAATCCGATCGTTTCCTCTAAAAACGGCTGCCGCTTAAATACAGAAGTTTACGGCGGTGCAATTTACAGTACATGGCTTGACCGTCCACTCTCAATTGCCGGACGGATTGCGTTAAAAAATCCACAATCTGCACACCCGCGCCTGAAACTGGTGGATTTTAAACGTCCTGTGGCAGTTTTGCCAAATCTTGCCATTCATTTAAACCGTGCCATGAATGACGGTGTCGCCCTCAATGCACAGACCGATTTGCTTCCAATCTGCGGCATGGACGAACACATGGACACCGATACATTTCTTCAGATTCTTGCCAATGAAACCGGCGAAAAACCGGAAGATATTTTATGCTTTGATTTGTCTGTGTACCACTATGCGGAACCGGTGCGTACCGGATTTTCCGGCGATATGTTTATGGCACCGCGCATTGACAACATTTCTTCGGTGCAGGCATGCCTGACCGGACTGATTGAAGCTAATCCATCGGACGGCATTTCCGTGGCGGTTCTGTTTGACCATGAAGAAATCGGAAGCCGCAGTAAAAACGGTGCCAACGGCAATCTCCTTTCCTATACTTTGGAGCGTATCTGCAATGCCCTTAATATTTCAAGAGAAAACTTTTTGCAAAGCCTTGTACACAGTTATTATCTTTCTTTGGACGTTGCGCACGCGATACACCCGGCGCACCCTGAAAAATCGGATATTACATCTGCCATGCCGTTAAACCGCGGCTTTGCCATTAAGGCTTCCGCAAAACACGCATATTGCAGTGATGACAATATGACCGGCGTGATTTTACAGCTTGCCGCCCGTCATCATATTGCCTGCCAGCAAAATCATATGCGCAATGACTATCCGGGCGGCAGTACCGTCGGCCCAATGGTCGCCGCAAATCTTCCGATGTGCAGTGCCGATATCGGTATTCCAATTTATGCAATGCACTCTGCCATGGAAACTGCGGGAATGAAAGACCAGTATGACTTAGAAGCTTTTATGAAAGCATTTTATAAGGAATTGTAATGATTATAATTTACTTTTTGATATGTTTTGGGACTTTCTACATGATAATAAAACACTGTTATCGCAAAAGCCATTACAAAATGTCTTTGCGGTAACAGTCTTTATCTTATTATTTATCATATCATTTATAATATTATTCACGATGACAGACTGTCATCGTAGATAAAAGATTTAAAATATAAAATTTACACAGGAAGAATAAACCTTTTTCCGTCTATATCCGATACTTTTAAAGTGACGTCATACACTTTTTGTATGAGTTCACCCGTAAGTATCTGCTGGGGACTTCCCTGCGCAATACATTTTCCGGCTTTTAACGCAACAATTTCATCGCTGTAATACAACGACTGATTGACGTCATGGAGTACCATAATAATCGTAAACCCATATTCTTCATTTAACCTGCGAATCAGCCGCAGAATCTGAAGCTGATAGCGGATATCCAGATACGTTGTCGGCTCGTCCAACAGCAGAACCTTTGCATCCTGCGCCAGTGCCATTGCAATCCACACACGCTGTTTCTGTCCGCCGGAAAGCTGACTGACCGTCTTATCCTTGTGCTTTGTGGTATTGGTAATTTCAAGCGCCCATTCAATCCGCTCCATATCCTTTGCTTTGTCAAACGGAACGCCCATTTTGTGATATGGAATCCGTCCGTAAGATACCAGCTTTTCCACAGTTAAATCCGGCGGCGCCGTATTATACTGATGTACCACGGCAACCGACTGTGCAAACTGCTTCTGCCGTATCTGCGCAATATCCTCTCCCTGTAATAAAATCTTTCCACCTGCCGGTTTTAAATTTTTCGTCATCAACTGGAGCAGCGTAGACTTTCCACAGCCGTTTGGTCCAATCATCGTTGTGACAATGCCTTCATGAAATGACAGATTCAGGTTGTTAAGCACCTCATGCTTATCATAGGCAAATGACAGATTTTCTATTTCAAATACGTTCTTTTTCTCTTTATTATTTTGCATATCCCTGCTTTGACCTCCTAAGCAACAAGATAAAAAACGGTCCGCCCACAACAGACATAATCACAGAAGCACTGATTTCATACGGTGCGGCAATCGTTCTTCCGACTGTATCCGCAAGAAGCAGTACGACCGCACCAAGCAGGGCTGAATACGGCACGAGCGTTTTGTGGCTGCTGCCCACCAGCAGTCTTGCAATATGCGGAACAATTAACCCCAAAAAGCTGATTGCCCCGATAACAGCTGTTGAAATCGCGGCAAGCAGTACCGCAATCACGGAAATCACCATACGGCTTTTTGCCACGGATACGCCGATAGAACGCGCCGTCTTATCCTCTAATGCCAGCAAATCGCACTGTCCCGAAACAACCACTGCGGCAATCAGTCCAACCACCACATAACCGATTAACGTTTTAAAATCTGTCCACGTTTTCATCGTGATATTGGCATTGACAATGCTTGCCGCTCCGGAATAACTGCTGCCCGTGCCTGAATTAAATGCACTCATCAGTCCCGTAAACATTGCATTGACCGCCACACCGACTAAGATAATGCGAAGCGGCGATAAACCGTCCTTCCACGACAGCGCATATACCAAAAAAAATGCGGCAAGACCGCCTAAAAATGCCGCCGCCGGTGTGAAAAAGTACAATGACGGACAAAATGCCGTAAGCAGTACTGCCGTAAGACTCGCACCCGAACTGACACCGATAATACCGGGGTCTGCCAGCGGATTTTTCATGACTGCCTGCAAAAGCACACCGGATACTGCTGTTGCCGCGCCGCCCGCCATTGCAATAAAGATTCTCGGAAAACGCAAATCATAAATTGTTGCGACATTTTCATCATACGCGACAAACAGCCCGCTAAATAACTGTTTTGCCGACACCTTCAGACTTCCCGTATTTGCCGCCCACAAAAACAAAAGCAAGAGTGCTCCTGCTGTCAAAATATAAGACAACACTATTTTTTTCTTTTCCATTTTTTTCTCTACTTTCCGCTGTATTTCCAGCATTTTAAAATAACAGTGTAAATATTGCCGTACTCTCCGGCATGTGCATAATCCCCACGGAGCAGGTCATTTTCAGACACACACTTCCGTGAAAAATCCTGCCGGAATCGCTTCCGATATTGACAAATTCAAGCACGCTTGCCGGAAATGAAATCAAATCGCCGTTTCGCTGTGCTTCACAAAATTTTGACCCGTCAAAATATTTCAGACATTTAATCTTTCCGCTCATTTTTCTTCCCGTCATCGCGGAATATTTCTCGACCCGCTGTGCCTTTAACAAAATCATGCCCCTGCCGTCCGTGACCGACAGAGTACAGGGATGTATAAAGCCTTCGTTGGACATGGAAATGTTGCTGCCGTTTTTCACGGTTTCCCTGTATATAATAAACGGAAGCAGATATTGACCGTCCCGCAGTCCGTTGCACAAAATCGTGCCATCAAACCGTTCATATGTACGAAGCAGATGCTTCATGCGGTACTGTTCTTCCATACTGCGAATCACTTCAAAAGTTTCATCCGAGCAGTACATGGATAAATACAGTGCGTCATTACATGCCTGCGCCTCTGTCACGCCTTCATAAATCAGATGATTTGTTGCAATGTCCATCCGCTCCGCGTATTTACGCGCCGTCTGTTCACCCAGCTTTTCAAGCCGCGGATGTCTTGAATCCGTGCGATTCAAATAACCGTCCTTCTCCAGCGCCGTAAATACCCGGCTCACCGTATATTTTTCTACACCGAGTGTCTTAGACAGATTGGTTACATTGCAGTTTTCCGGTGACATTTTTAATAAACTGACTAAGATTCGTATTTTTAAAAATTCTATCGAATCCAGCTTTCCCACTTCCCCTCTGATTGATTATTTGCGAATTTACTTATTGGCTAATTTGTTGATTCATTCATTTGTTCATTGGTTGATTCACTTACTTGCTGTTTATTGTTATTGCAGTTGGCAACGTAAATGAAAAGTCACCAAAATAGCTTGCTGTTTAGTGTTTGTTGTTGTTTTCTACTTTCTGCTTGTGTATATTTTGTTTGTCACTGCTACTCTATGTTAGCTACCGCTAATCTATGAACAAAAAATAAAATTCCCGATTTGGGAATTTCTGTCTTTAAAATAAATGTTAGTTTTAGCTAACTTCTATAGTATAAATGTCTGAATTTCAACTGTCAATGCGGCTTTTGAGAACTTTTCTCATTTTCTATTCTACATAACAAAAACTGCCGCATAAACGCTTGTTTTTGTCCTTGATGACATTTACAACGCTTTATACGGCAGTTTGTTTTTATCTCTGATTGTTTTTACTCTGCAATTTTCTTATCTGTTTCCAGAATGTGATGTACCAGCCAGTCTGTTAAGAATGTAAGCACTTCCTGAATGACTTCTTCAGAATTTTCATCTAAATGCTCTAAATCCAGTTCATCTAACTTCTGGCAGAACTGGTCGTGCTGTACCTTCTGCATGAACATTCCCTTGTAATTAATGCTTTTCATATATTCTTCTTCATGCTGGAAATGTATCTTGGTATAATCTCTCAGTTCATTTAAAATCTTAGCGATATGGTCATACTTATCCGGTATAAATTCATTTTTATATAACTCATACGCTTCATCTGCGATTTCAAAAAGCTTCTTATGCTCCTCGTCAATCTGGGCAATTCCTGTATAATATTCCGGTTTCATCTCGTACATTATCTTTTCCTCCAATTCCGGCGGCTGTCAGGCTATTGATGTATTTTTACATTTATACAGCCCATCTTTACCTGCCTCTTAATGTTTTTATTACAATAACATAAATAGCCGGTGATGTCGAATGGTTTTTGTAAAAATAGAGGGTATGTTGTTTTTTATTGTTACATTTCATCAAATAGTGTTTTATTCCTTATGTTTTGGACGTTCGTGGCTTTTAATACATCTCATGTTAAAGTTAATCAATGCAGAATGCCTCTACCGCATCTACTGTGACATGTTTCAATACATCTCATGTTAAAGTTAATCGGTGCAGATACCCATGCAGTGATTAGCTGTCGATAGTTTCAATACATCCCATGTTAAAGTTAATCTATAATCAGCGTGATTGCCACCAAAGGACTGTTCATGTTTCAATACATCCCATGTTAAAGTTAATCACAGTAACTCAGAGTGGTCTTGTTATAATTGGTAGGTTTCAATACATCCCATGTTAAAGTTAATCCGTATATTCCTTTGCGCCGTCTACAATCAAAATTGTTTCAATACATCCCATGTTAAAGTTAATCAAGCCCGTAAACTGGTATACGGACAGAGTTACGCTGTTTCAATACATCCCATGTTAAAGTTAATCCAGTACCCGCCATTACATGCACTAAATCGCCCTTTCGTTTCAATACATCCCATGTTAAAGTTAATCCAACGTATTTCCTGCATTCCATACAATACACTATACCAGATTTCCCAGTATTTATCAAGGTTTTTAAAATTTTTACCAGCCACCGCGCCATTTGCCAAAAAATTTACAAAATCACCGCAATGCCACTGTTTTTGCGGATTCACGCAATTTTGCACTGATAGGCGGCTGGTAAATTTTTATTGTATTACAAAATCAACTGCTCACCATTTTCCCTATCCTTCTTTCCAAGCACCTCCTCGCCAAACACATTTTCATTAAACAGCTTAATAATACAGATAAAATCCTCGTCTTCCTGTATCACCTTCTTTAAATCCGTCTTCAACCCGATAAGCTTTGAAGGTGTAATCTCTCCACGGAAAACAGAATTTTGATAATGCGATAAATATTTTTTGCAAATTTTAAAGACCTTCTGCACCCGCTTTTCATTGACATCGTAAAATACAAATGCATAATTATAGTTCAATTTCTTTGCCATATATTCTCACTTCCTACCGATTATCCTTCAGCGAAAACGGAATAAATTCCTGCCCTTCTAATATATACTTAATCAATTTGTAGCAGTCCAGCTTTAATGCCGTCCGGTAAGTTACCTTTCGTTTCAGCCGGTCATGCACAAATACCGATTCCATGCGCGCTTCAAATGCTTCAATAAATATTTTTCGTCCTTCTTCATTCAACAAACAATAATTGACTTTTTTGTCAAAATGCTTTTCAACCTGCAATTTCCGGTTATTTACTAAATCAAATATCGTCCGGTACACAATAACCGGCTTAAAAACCTCACTCATATCAAGGCTTAATGAAAAACGCCCTTCTGACGGCTCATGTAAAAAACTGATGCGCTGATCTAAATGTGTCTGATAAATCGCTGAAATCGTCTTTGTATACAACAGCGTATTTCCATAAGAAATCAACGCATTGATCGGATTATCCGGCGGTCTTTTCACCCGCTTATTCATCACAAAATCCTCCGGCAGAAAATACCGAAATGTCCCATAAAAACGCATCCACACTTCACCTTCATATGCCATTAACTCCTTTACATCTTCTGCATGTTCAACAGATTTTAAAAAATCACTTTTTATCCAATCTATTGTTTCCTTAACTTCTTTTTTATTATGCTTATAATAATGATAAAGAAGTTCATAAATATTAAGTCCAATTCCTTTGACTATCGGTCTTGCAATACTCATTCTGTCATCGTTATATTTACCAACCTGCTTTACCAAAAGCTTTCCACTAAGATAATGGTCCCTCGGATAATATGTACCGCTATATCCCCCATAATAATTAAAAAAATGTACTATAATATTATTTTGTGATAAAAAATCTAACAGCTTTGTATTAATACTAACTTCATTAAAACAAAATATTTCTTTCGTATTTTCTACTGGAATATACACATTTTTTCCATTCTTACGGAAACATAATGAATTATCTTTTCTTGTTAATTCTCCCATTGACATTATATATCTTGTACTTCCCATAACACGCCTTTCCTATTGCATCAGATATAACAATATTCATAATATGCACATTTTTTACATTTGCTGCTATTAAGTCTTTCTGGTGGCTTATCACTTGCAATTAACTCCTGTATTTCATTAACATACCCATCAAGTTCATTTTCCAGTTCTTCTGGCAGTTCCAGGACTTTGCCGCTGGTCAGGCCTGTGTATTCCTTTTCCAGAGTGTCCTCTTCCTTCTCCAGATTTCTGCGAAGTTCTTCCAGTTCCCGCAGCTTTCGTCCTGAAACGTCAAGAATCCTTTCCCGATCCAGGAGATAGCGTTCTTCCATATCCAGATATTTGAGAACCGCTTTTCTGTCTTCCAGTTCTTTTTCATAGGTCTGATATCTGCCTGTCTGCTTCTGAATTTTTATTTTCTTGTGAATTAAAGCTTCTTTTTTATCTTCTAATCTGCGCTCCTGACCACGGATTGTTTCCTTGTCTGCTTCCCATTTTTTCTGGCTTTCGGTGCGCTCCCGCACTGCTTTTTCCAGATCCTGTTCGTAAATCTGCTGACAGATCTGAAGGGTTCCAGCTTCATAACTGCCAAGAATATTGCGCCTTAATTCTTCCTGATATTTGGAATTGTACTGTTCTTCCACGCGGCTGTATGCTTCAATCTGGCTTTCCAGTTTTCCTTTTTTTCCAAAACAATCACGTATTTTTTCTTCCAGCTCCTGAATTTTTTGCGCTTTTTTGTCTGCCTCTTCTCCTGCCTTTTTTGCACTTTCATTCTGTATGTTTTGCTGCCCGCGGTTATCCCGAAGCTGTCCCTCCAAAAAGCATTTCAGTGAAAATCCAAGTGCCCTGCGCTCTGGCTCCAGATTCTCTCCCTGCTGCCTTGCCACCGCAATTTTTTCCCGGAGAAGCTCTAATTCCCCTTTCTCCTCATTAACGGACTGCTGTCCTCTGGCACAAGCCAGAATATGCAGCTTTTCCTGTGTCTTAGCTGCCTCTTCCTGAAGATTTTCCCGTTCCATATCAATCATATCACGGTCACTAAGATGAAGGTTTTTCTCTTTTTCACTTTCATAAACCTTGCTGGAAAGCTCCTCATATTCTACTCTTGCAACAGCCTTATCCAGACCTTCCAGCTGTTCTTTTGACGCACTGTATTCCTTTTGGGTGTCATTCAAAAGAGCGTTCACATCGTGGATAAACCAGGCAATTTTGTTCTCCTGCTTTCCCTCTTCACGCTCAGCTTCCTGATATTCTTCTGCCCTTGTGCGGATAGACTCTGCCTCTTCTTTAAAGGCACGGATATTGTCTCTTCGCTTGATTTTGGAACGGTTATCCTTGTACTGTCCAGCGTATTTTTCCAGAATAGACTGGAACTCGCGGATACGGTTTTTGTCTTTATTCAGCTTGCTCTCAATGGCTTCCAGAAACCACTTTTCTGTCAGGCCTTTTTCATCTCTGCAGTCGGAAAAAAGATCGGATAAGCCAGACTCTTTCACATTA
>ENA-ORSS01004522-ORSS01004522.1-human-gut-metagenome-genome-assembly--contig:-NODE-4522-length-10290-cov-8.003517_pt1 | contig 10290 bp, 9 predicted proteins | sample MGYA00241899_ERZ509162 | MGnify/ENA primary metagenome ERZ509162 (study PRJEB26280, sample SAMEA2338641) | human gut metagenome | biome: human gut; feature: human-associated habitat; material: faeces... | reverse complement strand
TAAAGTGTAAAGGATGTCCTTGCACAAAATGTAAACGATGTTATTCTTGACAACATGGGCGCCCCTACGCATTTAACAGGCTAGTGCTGCGCATCCATGAACGCTTCAAGCTTCTCTCTTGTCGGCAATCCTTCGTTATCTCCGGCGACCTGGATGGCCATGGCGCCGATGGCGGCACCCCGGCGGGCAGCGTCTTCCAGGTTCAATCCGTCGAGGATGGCGCTGGTGAAGCCGACGGCAAAGCCGTCACCGGCACCGACGGTGTCGACGATGTGGTCGACGTGATAACTCGGCACGCGGTATTCCTGGCCGTCGGCCGTGCGGATATACGTCCCGTGGCTGCCGCCCATCTTGATGACGACGGTCTGGACGCCGCGCTGCAAGTAGTACCCGGTAATATCCTTTTCGTCTTCCATCCCCGTCAGGATCCGGCCTTCATTGAGGCCGGGCATGACGATGTCAGCATACTGGGCGGCGTCGTTAATGACGCGGGCCATGATTTCCTGGGATTTCCAGAGCATGGGCCGCAGGTTCGGGTCGAAGGAAATGTGCACGCCCTTGCTATGGGCCCGCATCATCAGCGTATAAATCGTTTCCCGGCACGATTCCGACAGGGCCAGGGGAATCCCCGTGACGTGCAGGTGGTCGACGCCGGTCCAGTCGATACCGGCGAGGTCTGCCGGCTGGAAGTGGGAAAAGGCCGTATGTTTACGGATATTGGCTACCTTCGGGTCCCCTTCCAGGACCTTTTCCTTCATCTGGAAGCCCGTCATATGGTCGTCATCGGTCCAGACATAATCGTCATGGATATCATTGGCCTTGAGGAAGTTGCAGATGCACTTCCCAAAAGGGTCGACGCCGACCTTGGAAATATACGACACATCGTTGCCCAGACGAGCCATGCCGACGGCATAATTCAATTCTGCCCCGCAGACATGGCGGGAAAAATGTTCCACTTCTTCCAGCGGTCCCATTTCTTCAGCAATCAGCAAGCCCATGGCCTCGCCGATTGTAAACACTTTACTCATGGTCTGCCTCCAATTGTGCCTTTATTTTATCAATCATGTCCTCATAGGCGGCGTCCGTCAAGTAAACGCGGTCCGGGTTCATGACAAAGGTACTGTTCCATTCAAAATCATCTTTGTATTTCGGCACCAAATGAACGTGGAGATGATGTCCCGTATCAGCATAGGAACCATAGTTTACCTTATTCGGATGGAAAGCCTGATGAATCGCTTTCGCAGCCTTGGCGACGTCGGCAAAAAAAGGCATTGCGTTCGTCATCGCTCAAGTCCGTCATTTCACTGACATGGTCCTTATAGGCGACGATGCAGCGGCCAGGGTGGCTCTGTTCCTTGAACAGGACCAGCATACTGACCGATAAGTCGCAGATGTAAATACCGAATTTAGCAAGCGGTTCGCCTTTGACGCAATAACCGCAGGTGTTATCTTTCATGATAAAGTCTCCTTATTCAATCGTACCGTGTTCCCACTTACCATGGTTCAGATCATCGGCGATTTTTTTGAATTTATCGTCGGTCAGGCCATAGAAGAAATAGAGAATGATAGCGGCAATGCCCAGGGCAACGCCAGGATACAAGGTCATGGCGGCATTGATTCCCATCAGCGTCATTTCACTCTGGACGGCATTGGCGACATAGCCCGTCAGGACCAGGATGCCCGAACTTACAACAGCGACCAGGGCCTGTGCGATTTTACGGGAGAAGTTGAAAGCCGCATAGGTAATGCCTTCTTTACGGATGCCGTTATGCCATTCGCTGTAGTCGATGACGTCAGAAACGAAAGCCCAGGTGACGCCGTTCGGAATAGCCAGGGCGACGTAGCCGATGGTGACCAAGATGATGAAAGTGTAAATATTGGTCGGAATGACGAAGTTCAGGAGGTCCGCAGCACAGCCGATGAGCAGGCCGCCGATGGCCGTCTTTTTCTTGCCGAACATCTTGACCAGTTTGGGAATGAGCAGGATACCGACGACGGAGCAGCCCATCATGATACCGTTTACAATCGGCTGTAAACCCATATGGCCCAAGTTATACTGGCAGAAGAAAATCATCATCTGGTTATTCGTATTCATGGCCGAAATAGTAAACAAGGTCATCAAAATGATGCACAGAAGCGGTTTATTAGTAAACACGAGTTTAATGTAGTCTGAGAATTTCGCTTTCTGTTCATTCTGAGTATTGCGTTTGACCGGAACATGTTCATGGCAGTTGAAATAGCAAACAGCAAAGCCGATGACGCCGATGATGGACATGACGATAGACGCGGCAAAGAAGCCTTCATGAGGCGATGCGAACATGAGGACGACCGGTACGAAGGCCATGCCGGTAATGAGCTGGGCCCCGATAGAACCGGCCTAACGAGTCGTCGCCATCTGACTTCGTTCTTCGACATCGCGGGTCATGACGCTGGCCAGGGACGAATACGGAATGTTAGTAAACGAGTAAACGAGGCCCCAGGCCATATAGGCACCATAGGCAAAGAGAATCTTACCCGTCGGTGACAAGTCCGGCATGGTAAAGGTAATGACCGTCAAAATGGCCAGGATGACAGCCGAAGCCATCATGACCGGGCGGAACTTGCCGCGGGGCCCGATATTCTTCCGGCCGTCGATGACGGACCCGGCGATAGGATCCATGAAAGCATCGAAAATTTTCGTAAAGGCGAAGATGCCGGCTACGGCGGCTGCCGGAATGGTGCAGACGTCGATCCAGTATTTCGTCAAATATGCCTGGCCTAAGTCGAACATGAAACCGTTGCCAAAGTCACCGAAACCATAACAGATTTTTTCACGCCATGATAATTTCACATGGCCTTCCTTAGAAGCTGCCGTTTCAGTCGTTACGCTCTTGTTCGGCAACGTCCCTTCTTGTGTGCTCATTGCACTCCCTCCTTATAAAGTAACTCCGTTTTTAAATATAGCCAGTTCGTGCTTGTCCAAGGCTTCCGATTTCGCATGGACACGACCTGACGCTACGTCAAGGATATATTGGAAAAGGCGGTCCGCTGCGGCTTCCCGCGATTCCCCTTCAGCAATGGTCCCGGCGTTGAAATCGATCCAATTCTGCTTGAATCCGGCCAGGTGGCTATTGCTGGAAATCTTGATCGTCGGTACCGGGCAGGCAAACGGCGTGCCCCGTCCCGTCGTAAACAGTACCATATGGGCTCCGGCAGCGGCTAAGGCATTGGAGGCGACTAAATCGTTCCCCGGTGCCTGCAGCAGGTTGAGGCCTTTCTTCGTTGCCCTGTCGCCATAGGCCAGGACGTCTTCGACGAGCGCCCGGCCGCCTTTCTGGACACAGCCCAGGGACTTGTCTTCCAGCGTCGTAATGCCGCCGGCTTTGTTGCCGGGAGACGGGTTTTCATTGATTTTTTCGCCGTAACTCATGAAATATTCTTTGAAGTGATTGATGAGGCCCACCGTCTTATCGAAGACTTCCTGGTTGCGGGCCCGGTTCATGAGCAGCGTTTCGGCTCCGAACATTTCCGGCACTTCCGTCAAAATCGACGTGCCGCCGGCTGCGATGAGGCGGTTGGAAATCTCTCCGACCAGGGGATTGGCGGTAATGCCTGAAAAACCATCGGAACCGCCGCACTTCAGGCCAATCGTCAGCAGCGAAGCGTCGCAGGGCTGGCGATGGAACTGGCTGGCATAGGCGCAAAGTTCCTTGACAATGGCCGTCCCGGCTTCGATTTCATCTTCCACATCCTGGCAGACCAGGAATTTGACCCGGTCCGGATCATAATCGCCGATGACGTCTTTCATCAAGCTGACCTGGTTGTTTTCACAGCCCAGGCTCAGGACCAGGACGGCGCCGGCATTGGGATTGTGAATCAAGCCACTTAGTATCTTTTGTGTATGGACTTGGTCATCGCCTAATTGCGAGCAGCCGTGGGGATGACTCTAGGCATAGATGCCATCGATATTTTCTGTTTTATAGCTTTGCAAAGCCGTTTCAATGGCCCGGGCAATGTTGTTGACACAACCGACGGTCGGGATGATCCAGACTTCGTTGCGGATGCCGGCACTGCCATCTGTCCTCTTATAGCCGAAAAATTCGTATTTTTTTTCACATTTCCAGGGAGAGCGATCCGCCTTTTCCGGTTCGTAGGTATAGTGAAGTAAATCACCGAGTTTACTTTGGACATTCTGCGTGTGGACCCAGGCGCCGACAGGAATATCCACTTTGGCCGTCCCGATGGGGAAGCCGTACTTGATGACGTCTTCGCCTTTGGCAATGGGCTGCAAAGCCACTTTATGCCCGGCCGGGATATCCTGGCAGACCGTAAAGGTCTTGCCGCCTGCCGTGACGACGCTGCCTTGGGCAACGGCGTCGACAGCTACGGCGACATTATCATGAGGGTGGATTTGGAATACGTTCATCGTTTACTCCTTTGTCAATTCGGCAATATGGGCCTTGACGCCGATTTCAGCCATGCGGTCTAAATGAGCCGTAACGGCATCGGCAAAACCGTCGATAGCCGACAGGTCTTCACCCCACCAGTCACTGCGTGCCATAATGGCCTTGACGTAATCAGCCGTGCCCTTGCCGGCCTGTTCTTTGACAAAGGCCAGTTTATCTTCATCGTCATGGATTTCATAAGTATTGCCCGGACGCGAGCCGACGAGGCAATGTTCCCCGGCCTGGGTCGTCCGATAGAAGCCCAGGAAAGCCGCAAAGGAATAGGTCAGCCATTTCGGCAGTCTCCCCGTCGCTGCCAGACTGTCCTTAAAGGTCGGCAGGACGCGGGCTTTCCATTTAGAAATAGAATTCAAGGAAATGGCAAGCAAGGCGTGCTTGACAAAGGGATTTTTAAAACGTTCGTAAACGGCCTTGGCAAAGGCGACGGCCTTTTCTTTCGGCAGATGGACGGTCGGTACGATTTCATCGAAGACCGTCTGGTCCAGGGATTTGCGGATAATCGGGTCTTCCATGCACTGGCCGACATAGTCGAGGCCGGCCAGATAGGCACCGAGGATCATCGACGTATGAGCGCCGTTGAGGATGCGGACTTTCTGTTCCTTGAAGGCCTGGATGCTGTCCGTAAATTCGACATTGAATTTACTTGAGTTTAAGGGCAGGCGCGAAGCCAGGGCAGGGGCACCGATGACCCAGAGGGAGAACGGTTCAGCCTGGTCAAGCAGGTTGTCTTCATAGCCGAGTTCTGCCTGCAGGGCGTCGATCGAGTCTTTCGGATAGCCGACGACAATGCGGTCGACGAGGGTATCGACGAAAGAGCAGTGCTGGTCCAGCCAGATCTTGAAGCCTTCGTTCAATTTCCACGTGTTTACATATTGGTTTACACAGTCTCTGAGGAGCTTGCCGTTGTTGTCGTTCAGTTCTGTCGGCAGCATGGTCAGGCCTTTGTCGGCTGCGCCTTTATAGAAAGTATAGCGTTCATAGAGGAATTTCGTCAGTTTCGCCGGGAAAGTCGTCGGCGGGCAGTCCGTAAAGGCATCCTTTTCATCAAACGTGATGCCGGCTTCCGTCGTATTGGAGACAACGAATTCCAGCGAATCTTCATGGGCCAGAGCCATGAAGGCGTCGTATTCATCGCAGGCGCTGATGACGGTCTTGACGGAAGTGACGACGCGGTTTTCTTTGTAAACTTTGCCGTCCTGCTGACCGCGCAGGCAGACCGTGTAAATGTCATCCTGCTTGGAGAAGCGGTCCGTCTTGCCCGAACGAGGCATGATGACAGCTACGCTGCCGTCAAAACCGTTTTCTTCATTGGCTACATCGACGGCGTAGTCGACGAAGGCACGCAGGAAGTTGCCTTCACCGAACTGCAGGATACGCACGGGATGCTGCGTTTTTTGATAAAGTTCACTTACATTTTTCATCGTTTACGCCTCCGTTTACATCTGAAACTGGAAGTAATTAGCCACGTTGTTATAGCAAATATCTTCGACGAGCTGGCGAAGTGCCTCTTCATCATTCGGATATTCGCCATTTTCTACCAAATTACCGATCCAGTTGCAGAGGATACGGCGATAATATTCATGGCGGGCATAGGACAGGAACGAACGGGAATCGGTCAGCATCCCCAGGATGTTGCCGAAGACGGACAAGTTGGCAATGCTGGTCATCTGGTCGATCATGCCCTGTTTCGTATCGTTGAACCACCAGGCAGCGCCCTGCTGGATCTTGCCGCGGGCTTCAGGGCCCTGGAAAGCGCCGATAATGGTACCGATCATGGCGTTATCGTTCGGCGTCCCGGAGTAGAGAACCGTCTTAGGCAGGATATGGAGTTCGTTAAGATGGTCCAGGAAAGCGATGAGGCCTTTGCAGCAGTTGCCTTCGGCGATGCTGTCAAAACCCGTATCCGGCCCTAATTTGCGGTACATTTCCGAATTGAGGTCGCGCAAGGTGGCGAAGTGAAGCTGCATGACCCAGCCGCGTTTGTAATATTCACCGGCCAGGTAGGTGAGGACAGCCGTCTTATAAGCTTCTGTTTCTTCTTTGCTGATGCTTTCGCCCTTCAAAGCTTTGGCAATGATGGCATCGACCGTCTGTTCATCGGCTTCACGGCAGAAAACATATTCCAGGGCATGGTCCGTAGCCCGGCAGCCCATTTCTTCAAAGAAGGAGATGCGCTTATCCATGGCTTTGCGGATATCGGCATACCCAGCTTTATCGACGTTCATCAGCTTGTCCGGGCGCATAGCCGGATAGACTTTGGCACTGCACGTATTTTCATCCTTCAATTTCTGGTGCCATTTCAGGTCGTCTGCCGGGTCGTCTGTCGTGCAGATGACTTTGACGTTGGACTGTTTAATCAAGCCCTGGACGCCCATATCTTTTTCCTGCAGCTTGGCGTTGCAGCGATTGAAGATATCTTCAGCATTCTTTTCGCTCAACGGTTCGGTAATGCCGAAATAGCGCTGCAATTCCAAATGACTCCAATGATAGAGCGGATTGCCAATAGCTCTTGGAAGAGCTTTCGCATATTCGACGAATTTTTCCAGGTCTGTCGATTCTGTACCGGTAACTTTTTCTTCCGGTGTCCCATTGGAACGGATGAGGCGCCATTTATAATGGTCACCGCCGAGCCATACTTCAGTAATGCTGCGGAAGTGGTGATCTTCTGCGATTTCCTGCGGGGAAATATGGCAATGGTAGTCAATAATCGGCATATGTTCTGCATAGTCGTGGAATAAATGCTTGGCTGTCGCCGTATCCAATAAGAAGTCTTTGTCCATGAATTGTTTCATTTTGTCCGTCTCCTCCTAAATATAAGGCCGTTATATCATCGGTCATTCTCAACTTTTATTGTAAGATCTTACAATTATCTTTACCGAAAGAATACCATGTCATGCTTCAAGCGTCAATGCGATATGATTTTTATGTATTAATTTTGAAAAATTAGCCGTTTTTCATGTTTTTAGCTCATAAATATGAATTAAAAATTTACCTTCCTATTCCTTTCGTGCCTAGATATTGCTATTTTTCTATTCCAAATGGTTAAGTGCTTACATTTAAATCGTGGTGATTTCTCATTTATCCAGAAAAAAAGTATGCTATAATGTAAGCAACACAGATTTTTTTACACAAAGAGGAACGATTGCTATGAACATCACCATTTACGACATCGCCCAGAAGTGCAATGTATCCATTGCCACCGTCTCTCGCGTCCTCAACGGCAGCACACGGGTCAGCGAAAAGACACGGGCAAAAGTCCTTCAAGTTATGAAGGAAATGGGTTACAAGCCCAATCCCTTCGCCCGGGGCTTAGGCCTCGATTCCATGAAAATCGTCGGCGTCATTTGCACCGATGTGGCCGATATTTTCTATGCCCATGCCGTATCCTTGCTGGAAGACGGCCTGCGGAAACACCATTTCGATGTCATGCTTTCCAATACAGGCAGCGATACGGGCCATAACGGGAAATACCTCTCTGACATGGCCGATAAACACGTCGATGCCATCATCACTATTGGCACGCCTTTTTCATCTGAAACCGACGTCCGTCTCCTCTGCGACACGGCCCGGCAGATTCCCGTCATCACCATCAACAGCGACTACCATCAGCCCAACATGTACAGCGTCATCTGTAACGAAAAAGAAGGCATGAAAATGATCGTTACTGCCTTGGCTGCCAAAAACTGCCACGACATCCTCTATATCTACGACTCCCTCACCTACAGCGGGCGCCATAAGCTCGACGGTTTCCGGCAGGGAATACGTGATTTGAACTTAACGGAAAAGCCGGAACTCATCCAGCAAATACCACGTACCCTGGATGACACAGAAGTGCTCATCGACCGCTTGGTCGCAGACGGCATCTCATTCGATGCCATCGTCACCTCAGAAGATATCTTCGCCATCGGTGCCCAACGGGCCGCTTTGCGCCACGGCAAAACCATCCCGGTCATCGGCTGCAATAACTCCATCCTGGCCCAATGCGCCACGCCGACCATTACCAGCCTGGACAACAAACTGACCAGTCTGTGCAATGCCGCCGTCCATATCGTCACCGAACTGACCGGAAAAGAACCGGATTCCGTCCCAGTCCGCACCGAATTTAGTGCCAACCTCGTAGAACGGGAAAGTTTCAGGAGGTGAGAAAAGGGCTTGTCGCGTATGCGACAAGCCCTTTTTGAGTACTAAGTTTGCAGTTTGTAGTTTTTAGTGAACTCTGTACTACAAACTATCTTTACCGGAAATACTCTGGATATTCTTTTTTCAATACTTCTACGTCGCCCATGACCTTATTGATGTGTTCGGTCATGATGCGTTGCGCCATTTCGGTATTGCCGGCAAAGATGGCTCCGACAATGCCTTTATGCTGTTCATAAAGAAGGTTCATCTGCTCAGCGGCATCGCTGACGTTGAGGACGCGGGCCCGGGCATAATCCAGGTTTGATTCCTGGACGATCTGCCAGATATGGGGCTTGCCGCAACCTTCATAGAGCAGGGAGTGCAACGTATTGTCACTCTTGAAAAAGTTTTCTGCATCTTTCGAGGTAATGAATTTCCCCTGCTCGAAAATGCAAAATTCTAGTTTCGTCCGCCACGGATCCGGAAAAGCCTGACAGGCCAATTCTATAATGGCCCGTTCCAAGGTAACCCGGAAAAAGCGGAACTCTGCCAGCTGTTCCGTGTGAATCTTGGATACGAAGGTCCCGCGCTGCGGTAAAATCTCGAGCAGTCCCTTTTGTGACAAACGGATAAAGGCTTCCCGTACCGGCGTCCGGCTGACATTCAGTATGCCTGACAACTCTTGTTCCGACATAGCCGTACCCGGCGGAAGCTTTAAAGACATAATATTTTCGTACAACACGCGATAAGCATATTCCCGCACCGTTTCATTCGGTGCTTTTTCAAATAATTCTAAATTTTCCATAACCACTCCATCATCCTGAAAATCAATGCCTGTTTCTCTCAAATTCATCTTATCACAAAACGGGCGCAAATTGTATATTTCCAGAAGAAAAAAAGCACCATTTCCAGCATTGGTAAATTAATTTATTTTGATTTACATATTTACAAACGGCTTAATATACACGTTTCTTCTTTGTAATATCATGAAATTTAAACATGTTTAGTGAACAAGTAAACTAAAAAGCCACATACTATAAAAAACGGGACTGGCGCATGATGGCATATACCTTCGTGCGCCAGTCCCGTTTTAAAAGCAACCTCTCAGACCGCCTTCGGCGGCCAGCTCTCCTATTAGGAGAGCCTTTCATCAAACGTCAAACATCATACATCAAACTTTCATTTCCGAGCGGTTTGGACGGCGGCGATGAATTTCTTGGCCGTATCCGTGATTTCATCGGCCGTCTTGCCGCCACCGGTGAGGGCACCGCCGGCACCGACGGCGACGCAGCCGGCTTTGATCCAGTCGCCGGCGTTTTCGACGTTGACGCCACCTGTCGGCATGAGCGGAGCCTGCGGCAGGGGGCCGTGGATGGCAATGCGGGCCGTAATAGCATCGAGGACCGTGCCGGCACCGATGATGACATCCGGGTTGTCGGCGTACTTCTTGGAAAGGGCTTCGATGACTTCATGAGCCCGCGGCGTCGTGAAGGCCAGTTCGATGGCCGTGACGCCGCCTTTGATGCAGGCTTCGGACATCATGATGGCTTCTTCCGGGGTCTTGCCGCGGACGACAGAAACGACGCCGATTTCTTTAATTTTATTGACAACATCAAGTTTATCCATTGTTCAGAACTCCTTTTTCACACACTTCAGGCGGGCGCCCCACATGTGTTATGTGCAATAACATAGTTTACATAAATAGGGGTTGTTATGTGCAATAACA
>ENA-ORSS01004520-ORSS01004520.1-human-gut-metagenome-genome-assembly--contig:-NODE-4520-length-10297-cov-2.491115_pt1 | contig 10297 bp, 8 predicted proteins | sample MGYA00241899_ERZ509162 | MGnify/ENA primary metagenome ERZ509162 (study PRJEB26280, sample SAMEA2338641) | human gut metagenome | biome: human gut; feature: human-associated habitat; material: faeces... | reverse complement strand
TTGAGATTTATCCGAACGGCACGCTGGGCGGCGAGAGCGATATGCTCGATTCCATGAGCACCGGCATGCTGGATATGGGCATCATCACCAGCGGCCCGTTCGTCAACTTTTCGGAGATGATGGGCGTTCTGGATATGCCGTACCTGTTCGCCAACAACGAGGAAGCCTATAAGGTGCTTGACGGCGAAATCGGCCGCGAGCTGCTGGATACGCTGGAGGACGCGGGGCTGAAGGGTCTGGCCTACGCCGAGCGCGGCTTCCGCAACGTGACCAACTCCGTTCGCCCGGTGACGTGCGCCGACGATCTCGCCGGCCTCAAGCTGCGCGTGATGGAAAACGAGGTTTACACTGCGACCTTCAAGGCGCTCAAGGTCAACGCCGTTCCGATGGCTTGGGCTGAGGCGCTGACCGCCATGCAGCAGGGCACCATCGAGGGCGAGGAGAACCCGATCAATGTCATCTATTCCTACAGCCTGTGGGATTACGGCCAGAAGTACGTGACCCTCGACCGCCACAGCTACTCCACCGCCATCATCACCATGAGCCTGGATGTGTTCAACAGTCTGGACGAAGCCACGCAGGCGATCTTCCTGCAGAGCGCGCAGGAAGCCGCCGAGTATGAGCGCGCCTGGGTCGCCGAGCAGGAAGCCGATCAGCTCGCGACCATCAAGAGCCACGGCGTTGAAGTCGTCGAGAACCCGGACGTCGATTCTCTCCGCGCCGCGGTGCAGAGCGTCTACGACGCTTATCCGCAGTACGCGAACTACATCGCCCGGATTCAGGCGCTGCTGGCCGAGTAATTCAGCCGCTCCCGCGTTTCCTCTCCCGCGAGGGGAGGAAACGTTTTTTTACCCTTTGAAATTACGGGAAAAAACGGAGGCATCCCCCCATGATACTCAAGAAAATTCTTTCGCCCGTCAGCGACGCGCTCGATCGGGTGTGCAGCGTGCTCATCGTGGTGATGCTCGGCCTGATGGTCATCACCACCGCGCAGATCGTCTGCCGCACGTTCTTCACCTCCCTGAGCTGGTCGGACGAGGTGACGCGCTACCTGCTCATCTGGTCCACCTTTCTGGGTGCAACCTGCGTCTATCGCCACGGCGGCAACATCGCCATCACCTTCATTCAGGATATGGTGCCCAAAAAGCTCGGCTCCGTCATGCGCATCGCGGTGCATGCGATCTGCTGCGCGCTCTTCGCCGTGCTGCTGTTTTACAGCTGCAAATACTGCGGCAAGCTGGTCAAGACGGCCACCGCGCTGCCCGTCAAGATGAAATACATCTACCTGTGCATCCCCATCAGCATGGGCGTGCTGATGCTCCACGCACTGGTCATGGCGCTGGGCGAGGTTGAAACCATGAAGGAGGTCAAGGGCTAATGGCAGTCATTCTCTTCGGCGTGTTTATCGCCCTTCTGCTGCTGGGCGTACCGGTTGCGTTTGCCATCTGCTCCGCCGCCGCGACGACGATGTTCGCGGGCTTCGGCGACGCCAAAATGATGATCGTGGTGCAGCGCATGTTCGCCAGCTGCGATTCCTTCAGCCTGATCGCCGTGCCGTTCTTCATCTTCGCGGGCGATCTGCTCGCGGGCGGCAGAATCTCCAAGGTGCTCGTCGAGTTCTGCGAGTCCCTGCTGGGCATGATTAAGGGCGGCCTGTCCGTCGTCTCCGTGCTGGCGGGCATGTTCTTCGCCGCCATCTCCGGTTCGGGCGCGGCGACCACCGCCGCCGTCGGCGCGACGCTCGTGCCCGAGCTGAAAAAGCGCGGCTACCGCGAGGATTCCGCCGCCGCGCTCGTCGCCGCCGCCGGTACGATCGGCGTCGTCATTCCGCCGTCCGTGCCGATGGTGCTCTACGCCGTCATCGCGGAGGAAAGCGTCAGCCGTCTGTTCAGCGCCGGTTTCCTGCCGGGCGTCATCATGGGCATGATGCTTATCGCCATCGCCCTCTATCAGGCGTATCAAAACAACTATCCCAAGGGCACGCCGTTCTCCCTCAAAAACGTGGGCAAAACCTTTTTGAAGGCCATCCCCGGCATCCTGATGCCCGCGATCATTCTGGGCGGCATCTTCTCCGGCTACTTCACCCCCTCCGAGGCGGCGGCCGTGGCCGTGGTCTACGCGCTGCTGGTGTCCACGTTCGTCTATCGCGACATGAGCCTCAAAAAGCTCTATACGACGATGCTCGGCTCCGCGAAGACCAGCGCCGTCATTATGATTATCATTGCATGCAGCGGCCCGTTCGGCTGGGCGCTGGCCAACTGGAAGATTCCGGAAGCCATCTCCTCCGCCGTGCTGAGCGTTTCCACCAACAAATACGTCATCCTCTTCCTGATTTCCCTGATTATTCTGGTTGCGGGCGTGTTCATGGAGACGTCCTCCGCAATCATCATCCTGACCCCGGTTTTCCTGCCGCTGGTGCGTGCGCTGGGCATTTCCACCCTGCACTTCGGCATCCTCTTTGTGGTCGGCATCGCCATCGGCATGATTACCCCGCCGGTCGCCATCAACCTGTTCGTGGCCTCGGGCATTACGGGGCTGTCGCTGGAAAAGATATCCAAGGCCGTCGTCCCCTACCTCATCGGCCTGATCGTCGTCTTCCTCGCGATTGTGTATCTGCCGCTCTTCATCCCCGGCTTCATCGGCTGATTTTCTCCGGCCTTTCGTATTCTTTCAACTCATAGAAAGGGCTATTCTCCCCCTTTGGGGGAGAATAGCTTTTTGTCTACAGTCTGGGCGATTCTCCCTCACTTCGGGAAAGAATCGCTTTTTTATCTACTGTCTGCGCGGGGCGTTTTTTATTTTTTTCGTATTTTTTACAATTATCCAAACTTCTCTTAACTTTTGCCGAATCTGTGCTATAATAGACTGTGTATGTGTTTTCTTTTTGGGTTTTGATGTACAGGAGACGCTTATGTTTAAATCACACGCACACCGCACCATGGATATGACGGAAGGCTCCCTTCTGACCAAGGTGCTGTTTTTTTCGCTGCCGATCATGCTGTCCGGCATTTTGCAGCTCCTCTTCAACGCGGCGGATACCATCGTGGTCGGCCGCTTTGCGGGCAACGAGGCGCTGGCGGCCGTCGGCTCGGTCGGCTCGCTGAACAACATGATTATCAGCCTGTTTGTCGGCCTTTCCATCGGCGTCAACGTGCTGGTCGCGCGCTTCACCGGCGCGAAGGACGCGGAGCGCGTCTGTGAAACGGTTCACACCGCGGTGCTGCTCTCCCTCGTAGGCGGCGCGGTGCTGGCGGTCGTCGGCTTTGCGGCCGCGCGCCCGCTGCTTGAAATCATGGGTTCGCCGGAGGACGTGATCGATCTTGCCGAGCTGTATATCCGCATCATCTTTATCGGCATGCCGGTGCAGATGCTCTATAACTTCTGCGCGGCGGTGCTCCGCGCGGTCGGCGACACCAAGCGCCCGTTGTATTTCCTGACGATTGCGGGCGTCATCAACGCCGGGCTGAATCTGGTGTTCGTCATCGGGTTCAAGATGAGCGTAGCGGGCGTCGCGCTGGCGACGATCATTTCGCAGGCGGTCTCAGCCGCGCTGGTCACGCGCTCGCTGATGCTGATGGATGGCCCGACGCAGCTTCACCTCGACCGCCTCGCCATCAAGCCGCACATCATGCGCATGATTATCCAGATCGGCCTTCCGGCGGGGATTCAGAGCTGCATGTTCTCCCTCTCCAACGTCGTCATCCAGTCCTCGGTGAACAGCTTCGGCTCTATCGTCATCGCGGGCAACGCCGCGGGCGCGAACGTCGGCAACTTCGTCTATCAGGCGATGAACACGTTCCAGCAGGCCGTCACCTGCTTCGCCGGGCAGAACATCGGCGCGCGCAAGCCGCGCCGCGTGCTCAGCTCGATGTATGTCAGCCTGTTCTGGGCGCTTTCCTTCGGCGTGGTCTTCGGCGTGCTCTCCTGCGTCTTCGGCACGCAGCTTCTGGAGCTTTATTCGCCGGACCCGGCGGTGATTCAGGTCGGCCTGAACCGCATGTACATCGTCTGCGGCCCGTATTTCCTCTGCGGCATCATGGATGTGATGACCGGCGTTCTGCGCGGCGTCGGCTATTCGCTGCTGCCGATGATCGTCTCGCTGATGGGCGCGTGCGTGTTCCGCATTTTCTGGGTGATGACGATATTCGCGGCCAACCGCACGATGGATTGCCTGATGATTTCCTACCCCGTTTCGTGGGCGCTGACCTTCCTCGTGCTGGTGGTGATCTTCGCGGTGCTTTGGAAAAAGAAAATCCGGCCGCGCTATACGCCAGAAGAATTGGCGGCGCGATAAAACAGCAAAACCGACCGATGGTCATTCGGTCGGTTTTTTATTGGCCTTTTTCGATTGGCAGAGCGCAAAACGCCGCAGGGTGCATGCCGTCCCCACTCGGCGCTTGGAAATGCGTTCCTTCGTTTCTAAAGAGGTTTGATCGGTTCGATAAGCCAGAATTTATCACTCTAAAATAAATGGGAGCGTAATCATAATAATTCCAAACAGGGCAAATGAAATACCACCAATTTTTGCGACTTTTAAGTAGAATTCAGACGGTTCATCTGCCCGATAAGATTTCCATTCTTCTGTCAATTTCCATACTAAGTCTGGCTTCAAAAAGATAAACATACCTAATGCAAAAATTATGATTCCGCCACAAATAGGCCACAACATATTCACCATCTCCTTCATCAAATTCCGCTTTATCGTTCATCTACACATCCGAATTATACCATAAAGCGGGAAACGCGAAAAGCCCGAACAGTTTTCTGTCCGGACTTTTTCGCTATGCTCAAATTGACTTGATCCTTTTCGGCTTTCCAGCGCTTGACCATACGATTTCGCAAGCCCTTGCCAAAGCTTACGCCAGACTGAACGCCGCGAGGAAGAAGAACAGCACGACGGCCAGCACCGTGCCCAGCGACAGCGTGGTGGAAACATACTCCGCATCGTCGCCAAGGTCGGCGAACAGCGGGATGATGAACGGCGCGGGCAGCGTATATTGCAGCATCAGCGCCAGCAGCAGCCCCTTGTCAAACGGAATCACGGCGAACAGAATTCCCGAAACCGCCGCGCAGACGGCGGCCAGCACGCCCAGCCGAAGTCCCATCGTCGTCAGCACCGGGCGGAGAAGCGCGCGGCTGACGTGAAGCTGATAGCCCATGACAATCAGAATCAGCGCGGAGGTCGGCGCGGTGATGAAGCTCAGCAGCGAGGCCACGATTTCTCCCGCCGCCGTGCCGTCGATGGCCTTATGCACACCCAGCGCGCCCAGAACGATGCCCAGCAGCATGCCGATGCAGGCTTTGTTGGTCAGCATGTTTTTGACGATGAACTGGGGCGTCATTTTCTCGCCGCCCGCCGCCTTGAGCGCCGTCAAAAAGACCGTGTAGGCGAACATCGTCTGGCCGATATCGACCATGGCGTATGTCTTGGTTTGATCCGCGCCGCAGAGCAGCGCATAGAGCGCATAGCCGAGCATGCCGCCCTCCGCGCTGGTCATCAGCAGCGGCATGAAGCGGTCATACGGCTTCACGAACCGGCGCAGGCCGTAGCCCGCCGCCAGCGCCGCGCCGTATCCGGCGAACACCAGCACGAACACCAGCAGCATCCGCCTGCCGTATTCGGCGGTGAAAAACGCCTGAAACAGCACGACCGGCAGCAGAATATCGCCGATGATGTTTTTCAGCCCCGCATGCTGGTCATCATTCAAAATGCCCTTTGTCGCGCAGATGCGGCCGAGCGCGATCATCACCAGCACGGGCAGGACCTTGGCGAGAATTTGCGTAATCATGTGTACAGTCCCTTCCTAATTGAAAGGAAAAGGCTGCAAAGCAGAATTGCCTTGCAGCCTCCTTTGTTGTAACTTTGGTGTGAATTACTTGGTGTGGATCGCGTCGGTGTAGAACTCGAACGCTTCCTTATCGGTCGCCTTCTGGTGAACGATCATGCGGATCGCCTTCGCCATCTCGACCGGGTGATTGCTCTGGAAGATGTTGCGGCCCATATCCAGACCGCGCGCGCCGCCCTGAATGGAGCGATACGCCAGCGTCAGCGCCTCATCCTCCGGGAGCTTCTTGCCACCGGCGACGACGATCGGCACCGGGCAGGCCGCGACGACTTCCTCGAAGTTGTCGCAGTAGTAGGTCTTGACGAGCTGCACGCCCATCTCGGCCACGATGCGGGTCGCGAGCTTGAAGAAGCGGTCAGTGCGCTCCATGTCCTTGCCGACGGCCACAACGCCCAGCGTCGGGATGCTGTAGCGCATGCCCGCGTTGATGCAGCGGCTCAGGTTGTCGATGGAGGAGAGCTGGCCGTCCGCACCGATGAAGGTCTGAACCGCCATGCAGTCCGCGTTCATGCGGATCGCGTCTTCCACGTCCACGGCCAGGCACTCGTGGCTCAGGTCGTCGTTAATCATGGAAGAGCCGCTGGTCACGCGCAGCGCAATGCCCTTCTTGAAGGTCGGGGACACGCAGGTGCGAATCGCGCCGCGGGTGCCCATGAACACATCCACCTGCTCCTGAAGCTTCGGGATCACCAGATCCAGACGCTCCAGACCGGCGGTCGAGCCCATGAAGTAGCCATGGTCAAACGCGAACATCACAGTGTTGCCGCTGACCGGGTCAAAGATATTGGAAAGGTGACGCTTCATGCCCCAATCCGTGTTATTCGCGCCCTTCACGTGGAAGCTGCCCTGATTGCCAAACGGAACATCCGTATGATAATCCTTCGCGACCTTCAGTCCGTCCTTATCTGCCATTGGAATCAATCTTCCTTTCTGAAAACGGTCCATTTGTGAGCTTCTAACAGAGGCGAACGCCGCGTCATGCCGCAGCCTCCACCACAAAGGGAGGAGCCCCGAAGGGTTCCTCCTTGGAGATGCCATGTTTGGGATTAGAAGTTGTAATCCGCCACGTTCTCCGCCGTGAAGACAACGCGCTCCGGCAGCAGCACGACGCCGTTGTTCTCCGCAGCAGTCTCCTGACCGGCGACGAGCGCGTCGTTGGCCAGCACTTCGACGGTGCCGATGGACGGGATGTCGATCTTATCGCCGACCTTCACGGTGTTGCCCGCGGAGATGTAAGCGGCGAGGTAGCAGCCCATCGCGCCCTGGATGCCGCAATCCCACAGACCCCAGCGGGTGCAGATGCCGTTCTCCAGGTAAGAGGTCATGCCGGACGGGGTGCAGAAGCCGGTGATGGTGATGTCCTTCGCGGTCAGCCCCTTGTTCTCCGCGGCCTTGCACTGGCCCGGCAGAGCGGTGGAGTCGTTGCAGATGATCGCATCGACGTCAGCATACGCGTCGAGGATGGACTCGCCAACGCTGACGGACTGAGCCGGATCCTGATTGGAGTAGTACGGATCATGCACCGCAACCCAAGTCGGATACTTTTCCTTGATGTAAGCGTCGCCGGCGACGTACCAGGAGTTCTGGTCAGACACGGACGGGTTGGAGAAGTGCCAGACGTACTTGACTTCGCCGTTCACGTCCACGCCGCGCTCCTTCAGGGAGTCAACCGCCATTTCCACCAGCATCGGGCCGAGGACGTCGGCGGTGCCCTGAGAGACCATCAGCGCACGAGCGTTCGGAGAGACGTCAGAGTCCCAGGTGCTGACATAGATGCCCGCGTCCTGAGCTTCCTGGAGCTTCTCGTCAAGGCCGGTCGCATCGACGGAAGAGATGCAGATCGCGTCCACACCCTTGTCGATCGCCTGCTGGATCAGCTCCAGCTGGGTGGTGACGTCAGCGGTCGGGGCGCCGATGTAATCAACGGTCAGGCCCCACTCTTTCGCGTACTTCTGCGCGCCGTCATTCGCGGCCTCGAAGAACGAGTTGCCGGAAACCTTCGGGATGAAGGCGACGGTCATGCCGTCCACCGGGCTCTTGCCTTCGGCAAAAGCGGCGGAGCACAGCGTCAGAGCCATGCACAGCACGAGAAGCATAGACAGGATCTTTTTCATGTTTAGGTTCCTCCTACGTTTTATTTATCTCAAGAGGTGCTCGACGGCGCCCCCTGAAATGCGTGACATTCAGCCTTTCTTCCTTTTGAACAGGTGAGAAAGCATGTGCTGACCGGCGATTTCGCGCCCCAGAACGACCACAACCAGAATCAGGCCGATCGGCAGATCGAGGTTCTGCGTGCTCACGCCGAAGCAGAGCGGCAGGCCGTAGCGCAGGATGCAGATAATCAGCGACGCGAGCACCGTGCCGATGATGCTGCCCTTGCCGCCCGTGTTCAGCGTGCCGCCGAGCACGACGGCGGTGATGATGGCCAGCGTATAGCCGGAGCCGAGGTCGTATTTCGCGGAGTTGACGTTCGCAGTCAGCAGCGTGCCCGCAATCGCGGCGCTCACCGCCGAGAGGACGTAGGTGCTCATAATGGTCGCGCGGGTGTTGATGCCGGAGTATTCCGCAGCCTGCGGGTTTACACCGATCAGGAACAAGCGCTCGCCGTACTTGGTGCGGTGGAGAATCCACATGCACAGCAGGATGAGCACGACATAAATGACGATCTGCGTCGGAATACCGAAGATGTTGCCCTTGCAGAGGAAGCGGAAGCTGACGAATTTGCCCGCCTCGTTCTTCGCCGGGAAGCCGCCGATGCCCTGATACGCCGGGGTCGCGGACATGCCGGAGACCATCAGCGCAATGCCGGAATACAGGAAGCTGCCGCCCAGCGTGACCACCATGGGCTGCACGCCGCAATAGGCGATAAAGAAGCCGGACAATCCGCCGCACACCGCGGCGACGGCGATCGATACGATCATCGCCGCCCAGATGTTCACGCCCAGATCGCTCCACAGATACCCCTGGACGATGCTGGTCAGGCCGATGATGGAGGCGGCCTGGATATCAATGCCGCCGGTGATCATCACCAGCGTGACGAACAGGGCGATGATGCAGACGCTGATGTAGTTGACGATGCTGTTCATGATGGACTGCGGACGCAGGAACTTGGGATTCACCGCGCCAAAGACCACGAACTCCAGAACCAGAAACACCAGCAGGAACATTTCCCAGTGCTTGAAAATCTTTTTGACGGCCTTCATGCCTGATGACACTCTCCTTCCGCAGCGGTTTCCGCCGTTCTGGACAGGAGGCGTTTTCTTCTGGCCATTTCGATGGAACGGCGCTGGGTCAGCGCGTCCACCACGACGATGACGATCAGCATAATGCCGGTGATGGTGTTGTCATAGGTGGACGGCAGGCCGATAAAGACCAGCAGGCGGCTGATGGAGGACATGATGACCGCGCCGATGGCCGCGCCCACCATGTTGCCCAGACCGCCGGACAGCGAGATGCCGCCCAGCACGCAGGCCGCGATGGCGGTCATTTCGTAGCCGTTGCCCGCCACGGTCATGACCTGGCCGTACTTGGAGGCGAACACGAAGCCGCCCAGACCGGCAAAGACGCCGCAGAGCACATAGGCCAGGAGCTTTGTGCCCGTGACGGAAATGCCGACCAGGTTCGCGCCGCCCGCGTTGTCGCCGACGGCGATGAAGTACTTGCCCTTCCTGGTCTTGGTCAGCACGATATGGGCCACGGCGACCAGCAGGATCGCAATCGCATAATACAGGGTGATTTCGGCAAAGAGGGTGAGGTTTCCGTAGCTGGCCAGCGAGCCGCCGAAGTTTTCCACCGTGCGGCCGTCGGAGAGGATGTAGATCATGCCGCGCACGACGCTGTTGGTGCCCAGCGTAAAGATCAGGGAGGGAACGCCGAAATAGGCGACGCCCACGCCGTTGACTAGGCCAATGACGGCGCCGGTGGCAACCACGGCCAGCAGCATGAACGCGATGCTGCCCTCCTGCTTGGCGATCAGGCCGGTCATGGCGGCGGACAGCCCCAGCGTGGAGCCGATGGATACATCGATTTCACCGGTCATGATGACGAAGGCGATGCCGATGGCCAGGAGCGTGTACATCGTGGCGGTGTTAAAGCAGCTGATGATGTTGGAATAGCTGAGGAACTCCGGCTCCGCGATGCCTGTGATCAGAAACAGCAGCAAAAGGAAAATCAGGCTGGACATCCACCTGGCTTTCAACAGGCTCTTGACTTTGTTCATTTGGCGACCACCCTTTCATGCCCGATTCCGAACGATGCGCTGGTCAGTGCATCCTGAGAGATTTCATCGTGGCTGAACTCGCCGTTGATCCGGCCCTGGAAGATGGTGATTGCGCGATCCGCCAGCTCCACGACCTCCTCGATGTCGGAGGAGACCATCAGCACAGCCACGCCTTCCTCCTTGAGCTGGCGGATGATGCCGTACACGTCGCTGCGGGCGGCGGCGTCGATGC
>ENA-ORSS01004515-ORSS01004515.1-human-gut-metagenome-genome-assembly--contig:-NODE-4515-length-10305-cov-2.412976_pt1 | contig 10305 bp, 7 predicted proteins | sample MGYA00241899_ERZ509162 | MGnify/ENA primary metagenome ERZ509162 (study PRJEB26280, sample SAMEA2338641) | human gut metagenome | biome: human gut; feature: human-associated habitat; material: faeces... | reverse complement strand
AGTTTCAGCATGTAAAACCCGGTAAAGATGGCCGTCACCTGGCGATGATGCCTCACTTGGAACGGTCTATCTATCCATGGAATTGGGCATATTATGCTGAAGGACGCAGTGAGGATGAAGTGAGTCCGTGGATCGAGGCTTTTGTCAATGCCCGGAAATGGATAGAGGAAAAAGTGAAGGCATAAGCTGAATGTAGTAAGATCGTGTTCATAAACGACGAAGATTATATCGATTTATAACAGGAAGGTTCGATCGCCTTCCTGTTTTTTTTACTTGGACGAGATGTCGGAAAAAAGGTGATGGATAAAGAGTACCGAATTATGAAAACGATCTACAGATATGCAGCAGGACCGGGAGAGGAGATTCGGGAAACAGTGCGGTAAACTGATTTGTATGAATACTACAAAATGGTAAATGCCTTCCTGGGGGATGTGATTATCGAAAAAGCTTTTCAAAAAGAAGGGAACTTTGGAGGGGAGAGGTTATACATGTCGGATCACTCGCTATTATCGGCAGTCTGGAAAATGAACGTATTCAGATCAGATAAGGAAGAAGTATCAACGGTTGCAAGAGTTGGCCTTGGTCAGTCTGATCGTTGTCACTCTTGTAACCGTTGAATTTTTAAATTTACATTGTCGTTCCGATAATCCCCTTTTTAGATTGTTCGATAAAATCTACCAGGTAAGTGATTTCCGGACTGAGAGGAATAATATCTTTGATTCTTCGCAGGGCATTTTCCAGACTGGTACCGCATTGATAAATTTGCCGGTAACATTTAGCTATATTATCGATCACATTTTCGGTGAGATGGCCTTCTTTAGCCAGGATCAAAGCATTGATTCCATAGTAACTGATCGGATTGTGGGCCGCCACGATATAAGGCGGAACATCTTTGTTGGCGCGGCAGCCGTCACGCAATAGTGCCCAGCTTCCGATACGGCAACCGTGTTTGACGATCACTTCACTACCTAAAATCGCCTTGTCGTCGATAATACAGTTTCCTGCTGTTTTGGCACCGTTTCCCAATACACAATGGCTGCCTAAATGGGTGTCGTGTGCCAGATGTACGCCTTCCAGCAGAAAGTTACCGTCTCCGATTATCGTACAATCGGTTGTGTTCGTGCCCCGGTTAAGGATCACTTTCTCCCGTATGGTATTGTGATTACCGATTTTCAGGAGGGTATCCTCACCCTTGAATTTAAAATCCTGAGGAGTAGCACCGATGATGGCACCCTGATAGATGATATTATCCGTTCCCATACGGGTGCCACTGAGAATACTGGCATAAGGCATGATCGTACAATTGTCTCCGATTTCGACATTCTTGTCGATATAGGCAAAAGGATGAATGGTAACATTCGCTCCGATCCGGGCTTCTTTATCTACATACGCTAAAGGACTGATCATATTTTTTGTTTTTAAGGTTAGTGTCGTTATTTAGTGCCTCCACCCAATGCATGGTATAGGTTTACTACGGCCTGCAAACGCTGGAACTCATCGGAAATTCCGGACAACTGAGCGTTTAACAGCGATTGTTGTGCTGTCAGTACTTCCAGGTAATTCGTATTAGAGGTACCTAAAGTTAGTAATTCCTGTGTATACTCCACCGATTTTTCCAATGAATTTATTTGTTTCACCCGTTGTATCCGTTTATCTTCAGCCGATTGATACAGACTCAGTGCATCGCTGACATCGGCGCCTGCATTCAATATCGCTTGTTCGAAACTTAACATCGCCTCTGCTTGCTGGGCTTTGGCAATCTTTAAGCGGGCAATATTCGCTCCCCGGTAAAATAAAGGTTGGGTCAGTGAACCGATAGCCGAGGCAATCATTTTTCCGGGATTGATGATCGTGTTCCCGGCTTGATTGGTCCATCCATAAGTCCCGCTGATGGAGATCGACGGATAGAAAGCAGCACGTGCTTCGTTGGCATTATAATATGTTCCTGCTAATGCCATTTCTGCCGCTTTGACGTCCGGACGGTTGGATAACAATTGTACCGGGACGCCGGTATGCAGTATTGTCGGGAGTTGTTGGTCCTCCAGCTTGCCGCGTTCGATTTTCTGAGGAGCTTGTCGCAACAGTAAGGATAAGGCATTCTCGGTTTCCCGGATCTGATTTTTCAGGTCGGAGATAGAAGCCAGCACCATATAATAATTGGCTTCGCTTTGTACAACTCCTGCTTCATTGACCATCGCCGCCTCTTTCATCGCTTTCATGGTCTCGACATTTTCTCCCCATAATACGGCAGTTTCTTCTGTGATCTGCAACTGCTTGTCGAGCATCAGTAAGGTGTAATAATAATTGGCTATTGCAGCGACAACCTGGGTTTGCACAGCTTGTCGATAGGCTTCACTCCGTAATAAGGCTGCTTTCGCCGCCCGTTTTGTATTTAGAATCTTTCCGAAAAGATCCAATTCCCAACTTGCTGAAACGGGCAGGGACCAGCTCCAACTGCCTTTCATCCGGTCGAAACTACTCACTCCGCCTTGGGGGGCAAGGGTAAGAGAAGGAAGGTAGGATAAACGCGAAGTCATCAGGCTGGCTTGAGCTTCTTTTACCTGCAACATAGCGGTTTGCAAGTCTGTATTTCTTTCGAGACCCAAGCGGATCAACACTTGTAATTGAGGATCGGTGAAAACCTTCTCCCAGGGTAGATTGGCCATATTGACGGTATCGGATACCAGGGTATCGTTCACCGAAACAGGATCCCTGTACAAGCCTTGCGTATCTACTTCGGGACGGCTGTATGGTTTGTATATATGGCAGCTGCCCAGTAGAGCTGCCATACATAAAGGATATATAATCGTTTGTATTTTCATGGTATTTCTTATTTCGTATATTGTTCAATTTCAGAGGCGATATCCGTATTATCCGTATCATGCCATTCCAGCGGTTTGACTTTTTCCTGGATATGTTCGAAAACAACAAACAAAGCCGGAACAATAAAGATCTGACAGATCATTCCGATAAACATACCACCGATCGCTCCGGTTCCCAAAGTGCTGTTACCGTTGGCTCCGACTCCATGAGCGAACATCAGCGGCAGCAATCCGATGACCATAGCCAGGGAGGTCATTAAGATAGGGCGTAACCGGGCAGAAGCTCCCGATACGGCTGCTTCGGTAATGCTCATACCGGTTTTCCGGCGGTCTAAGGCGAATTCAGTAATCAATATCGCATTTTTAGCCAACAGACCGATCAACATAATCAAAGCGATTTGCATATAAATGTTGTTTTCTACTCCCATGATCTGAGCGAAAATAAAACTACCCATCAATCCGGAGGGGACGGAAAGCAGTACGACCAGAGGCAGAATATAACTTTCATACTGTGCACTCAGCAACAAATAGACGAATACGAAACACAGTGCGAATATCATCGCTGTCGTACTCCCGCTACTACTTTGTTCTTCCCGGGTCATTCCGGAAAATTCGAATCCATACCCTGTTGGCAAGGATTGGGCGGCAACTTCTTCGATAGCTTTAATCGCCTGTCCGGAACTATAGCCGTCAGCCGGCGAACCGTTCACACTCATGGAGGTAAACATATTGAAACGCTTGATGTTGTCGGGACCGTATACTTTTGTCAGCGTCATAAATTGACTGATCGGTGCCATTTCGTTTCCGTTCCGGATTTTGACGTTTTGCAGAGATTCCGGATTGATCCGATAACGGGGATCTGCCTGAATCATTACCCGGTATAATTTACCGAAACGGTTGAAATTGGATGCATATATACCGCCGTAATAGCCTTGCAAAGTAGTTAGGATATCGTTGGGACTGATACCGGCTTGCTTACATTTGGCTGCATCTATATCGATCATATACTGAGGGAAAGTGGGGTTGAAAGACGTTTGAGCCGTAGCGATTTCAGGCCGTTCTTTCAATTTTCCCAGAAATTCCTGAGCAACTTCATAGAAAGTATTCAAATCTCCACCGGTTTTATCCTGTAAGTTGAACTCGAAACCGTTGGTGACACTGTAGCCGGGGATCATCGGAGGGGCGAATAACAATACTCGGGCATCTTTGATCAGAGATTGAGCCTGCATATATAGGGTACCGATTACCGTATTGGCATCTTCCCCTTTACCCCGTTCTTTCCAGTCTTTCAATTTTATGATCAGCGTCCCGTATGAGTTACCTTGTCCTGCCAGGAAGCTGTAACCGGTTACCTGGGTCCTGCTCTTCACTGCCGGATTGGCTGCCACCAAACTGTCTACCTGTTCCATAACGGCTTCGGTTCTCTCCTGGGCGGTACCCGGTGCCATATCGACTACGGCGAAAATGGTTCCGGTATCTTCATTGGGAACCAATCCGGTAGGAGTGATGTTCATCAGGAAGATCATAACGACGATAGTCGCTATAACGATGGCAAATGATAAAAATTTACGACGGATAAAGAATGTGATTCCTCGTTCGTACTTTTTCAGGGTAACATCATAAGCGGCATTGAATGCGATGTGGAAACGTTCGATCAGAGAAGTCTTTTTCTTCTCTCCGTTTTTATCGTGGGGATGTAAAAATATAGCACACAATGCAGGACTTAACGTTAAGGCATTGATTGCCGATAGGCCGATAGCAATAGCCATCGTGAGTCCGAACTGCCGGTAGAAAGTTCCTGAGGTTCCTGTCATAAAACTTACCGGAATAAATACAGACATCATGACCAGGGTGATGGATACAATGGCTCCCCCCAGTTCGCTCATCGCATCGATAGAAGCCAGACGGGCCGATTTATACCCTTGGTCGAGCTTGGCATGAACCCCCTCGACGACGACAATGGCATCGTCGACAACAATGGCAATGGCCAATACCATGGCACATAAGGTTAGCAGATTGACACTGAAACCGATCAGGTACAGACCGAAGAAAGTACCGATCAGCGCAACAGGGATTGCTATGGCCGGGATCAAGGTGGAACGAAAATCCTGCAAGAAGATATATACCACTAAAAATACCAGTACAAATGCTTCGAGCAAGGTTTTCAATACTTCGTGGATAGAAGCGAACAAAAAGTCGTTGGCATTCAACAATTCTACGACTTTGACTCCGGGAGGTAAGGTCGGTTCCACTTTTTTAAGGTATTCCTGAATGTCCTGGATGATGGTCGTAGCATTGGATCCTGCCGTTTGGAAAATGATTGCGGTTACTCCCGGATGTCCGTTGACATTGTTCTGGAAACCATAAGTCAACCGGCCTAATTCGACTGTTGCAATATCTTTCAAACGCAAAATTTCTCCGTCGGAGGTAGCCCGGATAACGATATTTTCAAATTCTTCCTGCGTTTGTAAACGCCCCTTGTATTTCATGACATATTGAAAGGACTGATTACCCCGTTCTCCGAATTGTCCCGGAGCAGCTTCGATGTTTTGTTCTGCTAAAGCAACCGATACATCACTGGGCATCAGTTTGTATTGGGCCATAACATCCGGTTTCAACCAGATACGCATCGAATAGTCGGTTCCCATCACCATGGCGTCTCCAACCCCCTGAATACGTTTAATTTCAGGGATAATGTTGATGTTCATGTAGTTCTCCAGAAATTCGTTATCGTATTTATCGTCGGAACTATAGAAAGAAAAACCTAGCAGCATACTGGATTGCCGTTTTTGGGTGATGACTCCTACCTGGGTGACTTCGGCGGGAAGGAATCCCTGGGCTTTAGCTACCCGGTTTTGCACATTTACTGCAGCCATATCGGGGTCGGTACCCTGCTTAAAATAAACTTCTATGCTGGCTTCTCCGGTATTGGTCGCTGTGGAACTCATATACATCATGTCCTCCACACCGTTGATTTGCTCTTCCAGCGGAGCGATAACACTGTTCAGAATAGTCTGTGCATTGGCCCCGGTATAGGTTGTGGTGACCCGGATGGTTGGAGGGGCGATATCCGGATACTGCGATACAGGTAAGGATACAAGTCCTAATATACCCAATATAACGACGACAATGGAAATTACCGTTGAAAGTACCGGACGGTTAATAAATCGATCTAATTTCATTTTCTTAAGCTTTAAAGCAGATTATTTATTCACAGGTTGAGTGGCAGCTTTGATTTTGGCAGCTGCAGCCTCAGGAGTGATCGGTTGGATCTGGGTGCCGTCCCGGAGCGTTCCTACTCCTTCGATAACGATTCTGTCTCCCGGATTTAATCCCGAAGTAACGACGAAATTTTTACCGTCATCCAATTTGAATACTTCGACTTCAGTATTTTTTACCTTCGAGTCGGCATCTACGACAAACACAAAACGTTTATCCTGAAGTTCGTAGGTGGCTTTTTGAGGTACCACCAACACATTCTGAAGTTGGGAAGGAATGATAACGGAACCGGTGCCTCCGCTTCTCAATAGACGTTGAGGGTTGCTGAAGGTGGCACGTACGCTTACCGATCCGGTTGTTTGGTCGATTACTTCACTGATTGTCTCGATTTTTCCTTGCTGGGAATAAGGACGGCCGTCTGCGGTGGTTAAAGATACCGGAGGCATTTTTTCCAAAATCTTACTAGAAGTGCTGTCCTGACGGATCAGGTCGAGTAATTGTTTTTCAGTCATAGAAAAATAAGCATACATTTCTGAAATATCGGAAACCGTTGTGAGCGGAGTCGTCATACTCGGACTGACCAGGGAACCGACCCGGAAAGGTACTTTTCCCATGACTCCGTTGACGGGACTTGTGACTTGCGTATAGGAGTTGGTCAGCTGTGCCTTCGCCTGAGCCAGGGCTGCCTCGCTGGAAGCCAGCGCATTCTCTGCTGTCTGAAGATCGAATTTACTGATAATATTCTTTTGTTCGAGTTGCCGCTTGTTTTTGGCCGTCAATTCTGCGGTCGCAACATTGGCTTTAGCTACTTCTACAGCAGCTTTTGCTACGTTGACAGCTTCTTCGTATTGAACAGGATCGATAACAAATAAGGTTTGGCCTTTTTGGACACTCGAGCCTTCGTCTACACATAGTTTCGTAATAAAACCACTTACATTCGGACGGATCTCGACATCCTGGCGTCCTTTGAAAGTTGCCGGATAAGCAGAGGTCAATTTTACCGTTTCGGGCTGTAAAGTGATTACTGCAAATTCGGGAACCGTTTGTTGTCTTCCCTGATTTTTTCCTCCACATGCGACACACATTGCACTCAAGGCAATGATGAATAAGTTATGCATTCGAGTCATTTTCAATTTTTCAATTTTCATATTGCGTATTATTATAAATTTATTTTTGCACTCTTTCCCTTATACATAATTCGTGCTAATTCTTTCAAATATTTCCGGGTATTAAGAATATTTGATAAAAATTGGATTTGAGAAATGTAAGAAATGTTAAGATAACGTTTGAGAGATGTAAAATGCCCCATCTTTAAAGAAAATGAAATGACTGATCGGGTATAAGTATCACTCATAAATGGGTATGATTACTAACAAGTGACAAAGATAACAGATATTTTTATTTTTCGTAAATAATGTAATAAATAGATGACAGGAGGTTGTTTTAATTTTAAAATGAAGAGATATGGCTTTTAAAATTGCATTTTTTGATACAAAACCTTATGACAGGGCTTCGTTTGATGAGGTGAATGAAAAATATGGTTTTGAGATTCTGTACCACAAAGGGCAGTTGAACCGGAATAATGTGGTCTTGACCCAAGGAATGGATGCGATCTGTATTTTTGTGCATGACACGGCGGATACCGCAATTATTGAGCAAATGGCCGGTTACGGGGTCAAACTGATCGCTTTAAGGGCTGCCGGATATAATAATGTAGATTTGGCTGCTGCTAAAGATAAATTGAAAGTGGTTCGGGTACCTGCTTACTCTCCTTATGCAGTTGCCGAACATGCTGTTGCACTGATGTTGGCTTTGAACCGGAAAATTCATCGGGCTTATTGGCGTACCCGGGATGGTAATTTCGCTTTACATGGCCTGATGGGATTCGATATGAATGGGAAAACAGCCGGAATTATCGGGACTGGGAAGATTGCACGGATTCTGATCCGGATTTTGCAGGGGTTCGGTATGAAAGTAGTGGCTTATGATCTTTATCCGGATGAAAAATATGCCCGGGAGGTCGGGATCTCTTATGTTTCATTGGATAGTCTGTATGCACAAGCAGACATGATTTCTTTGCATGTTCCCCTGACTGATCAGACCAAAAACATGATCGACGCACAGTCTATCGCTAAAATGAAAGAAGGCACGATAATCATAAATACGAGTCGGGGACAATTGATCCATACCAATGCCTTGATCGAAGGGTTGAAAAGTAAAAAAATAGCAGCTGCCGGATTGGATGTTTATGAAGAAGAAGAGGGGTATTTTTATGAAGATCAATCGGATAAAATTATTGATGATGATGTCCTGGCCCGTTTACTCTCGTTCAATAATGTCATCGTTACCTCACATCAGGGATTTTTTACCCGGGAAGCAATGCACAATATTGCAGAGACTACCTTGCAAAATATACAGGATTTTATCGATGGAAAGACATTGGTAAATGAAGTTTCCTAAAAATAACCTGGATGTTTAAAATTAAAAATTTGCAATTTATATATACTTTTGTCACAGATTTTATAAACTGAAATTTATCGTACCGATAAATTTAAACCGATGGATTCAGAAGAAATTTATAAGCAGGCTATTTTATTCCGGCGTTGGTTGCACCGGCATCCCGAAGTTTCTACCCAGGAATTTCAGACGCAAGCTTTTGTCATCGACGTACTGAAGGAATATAAAATACCTTATAAAACTTACGGGACAGGAATTATAGCCACTTTGGGTGAAGGAGCCGATTGTGTCGCTTTACGGGCTGACATGGATGCGCTGCGGGTACAGGAAGATACCGGATTACCTTATTGTTCGGAGACTCCCGGGCTGATGCACGCTTGTGGACATGATATGCATACTGCTATGTTATTGGGGGCGGCTATTATTTTAAAAAGTAAAGAGGCAGAGTTGGGTGGGACCCTGAAACTTGTTTTTCAACCGAGTGAAGAAAAACGTCCCGGAGGAGCAAGATTATTATTGCCTCATTTGCTGGAACCTCCCGTACCGAAAGCCATATTCGGTCAGCATGTATTTCCCGGATTACCGGTTGGACAGATCGGTATACGTCCGGGAGCCTTTTTTGCTTCTTCCGATAATATTATTTTTGCAGTGGAAGGAAAAGGGACACATGCGGCCATGCCTCAGCTGGGGTCCGATCCTATTTTGGCAGCTACGGCCCTGATCCAGTTTTATCAGACTATTATTACTAAGTTCCGTAATCCTCTCATCCCGGCAGTGCTTTCGATTACTTCTATTCATGGGGGAACAGCCAATAATGTGATACCGGATCGGGTAGAGGTGATGGGCACGGTGCGTACACATGATAATGCGTTGAGGCACCGGATTTTTGAATTGATCGATGAGAAATCTCCGGCTATTTGTGATTTATACGGTTGTCGTTTTGTACCCGATATGCCTTGGAATGGATTACCTCCGTTGGTCAATGATCCGGTATTGACAAAGGAAGTGAAGAAGCTGGCGGCAGGCTTGCCGCAAGTGCGGCAGATCGTCGAATCGGAACCCTTGACTTTAGGGGAAGACTTTGCTATTTATTTGCAGGAATTGCCGGGTGTTTTCTGGACTTTGGGGGTGCGGCCACCGGAAGCAGAGGAAATGTGTCCTTTGCATAATCCGGGAATGGCACCCGACGAGCGGGCTATACGGGTCGGAATCGATATGCTGGTTGCGACGGGCTTGCGTTTTTTGAAAAAAGGATAGCCGTACAAGGACCTGTTTTAAAGGTCCTTGATTTTTATGATATTGTAGGAAATATCTTTGTCGTAGACATCCGTTTGGTCGATCTTTTTGATGTATTTTACTACCCGGATCGTGACCGGAAGTATGATCACTTCATAGAGGGATTTCAAAAGAGCTTGTGTGGCTATCATAACCAGTAAAGCTTGAACAGGAATCAGTCCTCCGAAAGCGAGTGGAAAGAAGAGCAGTGAGTCGGCACTCTCCCCGGCAATCGTGGATAAAATAGCCCTGAGAGAAAAATATTTCCCCTGGGTAGCTACCTTCATTTTGCTCATGATATAGGCATTGAGAAACGATCCGAGTAGAAAAGCCAACAGACTGGCAATAGCTATCCGTGGGGCCAGACCGAATATGAAATTGAAACTTTCTTCTCCCTCCCAAAAAGGTGCTGCAGGCAAAGTAATAGCCAGACGCGCAAAACCGATGGTTAGAAAATTCATGGCGAAACCACTCCAGATAATGAGCCTGGCTTTTTTGAATCCCCAAACCTCAGCGATACAGTCGTTGATAA
>ENA-ORSS01004511-ORSS01004511.1-human-gut-metagenome-genome-assembly--contig:-NODE-4511-length-10311-cov-4.915562_pt1 | contig 10311 bp, 8 predicted proteins | sample MGYA00241899_ERZ509162 | MGnify/ENA primary metagenome ERZ509162 (study PRJEB26280, sample SAMEA2338641) | human gut metagenome | biome: human gut; feature: human-associated habitat; material: faeces... | reverse complement strand
GACCCCGATATTTATTCTTTGGCCGGCTTATGTACTGTTCAAACAACGGGTAACTGTTAAAGAAATCATTGGTGCTGCCATTAGTGTTGTAGGGATTTCATTGTTTTTCTTGTAGTGTATGTTGCATTTGTATATACCGTGTCTGCAATAACATCTCCGAACAGTAAAGCAGTACAGGTGAAAAAGTAGTTTTCAATTTTCCAGTGGGTGAGTAAATACAAACCGTGCTCCACCGGTGTATGTTGTATCCACCCATATCCTGCCACCCAATCTCTCAACATTCATTTTGCAGATGGAGAGCCCTAGTCCGGTTCCTTGGGCATATTCGTTCAGTTTCTCAAAACGTCCAAATACCTTTTCCGCTTTTTCCGGAGGAATACCGCAGCCGGTGTCTGCAACTGCGAATTCCACTTCATTACTATCTTTCAATACGCGGATGGACAAACAAATACTCCCTGATGGGGTAAACTTACTTGCATTGGTTAATAGATTAATCAGTATTTGCTTGAGCCGTTGTTCATCTGTCCTCAGAATTAGTAAGTCTACCGTGCTTTCAAATCGATATTCTGCTTCAGTGCGGCGTGTTTGTTCTACTGTGCTGAGCACAATTCCACACATGCTGACTACCTCACAATCAGCGAAAACAAATTTTGTTTTTCCGGATTCCAAGCGAGAAATATCCAATATATCATTAATCAGCGTCAAAAGCATCTTGCTTGCCCCCTGAATACTCTTGGCATCGCCGGCTGCTTCATCCGAAATTTCTTCTCGCAAAATCATCTCATTCAGTCCAATAATAGTATTTATCGGTGTCCTGATTTCATGGCTCATACTTGAGAAAAAATGATTCTGCATCCGGTTTAATTCTTCAATTTCTTTTTTTTGCTCCTTTGCAATCTTATTTTCTTTCCGGTACATCGCATTTTGAAATAAAATCATGCTGCACACAAGAACCGTCACTGCTGCCAATGTAAAAAAGGAATCGACATAGGCTGCCTGAGTCGTGTGTAATTCCATAATTCTGGGATTCCAATAAGCCGTCAGATAACATGCGCCATACAGGCAGAAACTGCTGGCAATCAATATGTATTTTGCCTTCTTCTCAACTACCAGACAGACAAAAACAACGCCAAACATCAGCCAAATCGGGCCGCCTCCATAAATTCCTCCACTTGTCAAAAAGTTAAAAGGAAGCGCAAAATAAATCAGCAAAACGGAAATCAGCACTGCTCCTATTTGAATTTTATGAAAATGGATGGAAAAATACGTTATCGCAACCGCAAGCGCAAATACCACAAGAAGTGAAAGGGTGTTTGCCATACTTTCTCCTAACACAAGACCAACAAGAATTCCCATTGCCAGTCCCATTAAGCCAATCGTGACCAGAAGGCGGAACAATCGTTCCTGAAGCCCTAATTCATGATTGTTAAACACTTGTATCAATCGTTTTGGATTCATTCGCATTCACCTCTTTCCACACGTTTGTAAAGCTTCTCTGTTTTATTAAGTGCCCGGTCAAATTCAAAATCCGTGACATCTTGTTTGATATTCTCAATCAATTCTCTCCCCGACAAGTTTGCGCACTTTATATGCTGCAGTTTTTGAATAATTTTTTCTGCGTCATCTATTTCGTAAGCACGCAATTTTTCCATCAAAAGCATTAATTCTTCCAATAATTTTTCGCTATTTATTTGCGTTACAAAAAACTCCTCTTCTTCCAACACAGTACCAAGCAGGCTGCCGATTTCCACAACCGCCGCTGCATACTGGTCTAAAACTTCTTTGTGATTCTTCTCAATGAAATCCCAGTCTTTTTCTTTCGCTGCCATTTCCAAATCTTTTGCCAGATCAGACAAATTCTCAGCTCCTATCATCTTCGCCGTACTCTTTAAGGCGTGCACACGAATCCGATAATCTTCCATATTTTTCTGCTCATAATCCGCTTCTATCATTTGTCTCTTTTTCACCGACTCACTGTGAAACTGCGCTAACAATTCCCTGTAAAACATTTCATCTCCACGGCAGTATTGCAGCCCGGCATTCCTGTCAAAATTCGTTTTCCTCTCGTCCGCTTTTACAGCCTCTTTTTCCTCACTGACATAGGTAATCGACGATTTCGGAAGCACCTTGCAAAGAACTCGTTCCAGTGTCATTGTCTCAATCGGTTTTGAAACAAACTCATCAAAACCTTCCTCCATAAACATTTTCTTTGCTCCACTGACTGCATTTGCCGTAAATGCAACAATAATATATTCCTGACCACTCTCTTTTTGCATTTTACGAAGTTGTTTTAACGTTTCAATACCATCCATTTCCGGCATCATATGATCAAGGAAAATAATATCAAATCTTTCCTTTTCACAAGCCGCAATTGCCTCTTTTCCGCTGATTACAGTTTCTACTATCATCTGATAATTTTCAAAAATCCCCTTTGCAACGGTCAGATTCATCGGCTCATCATCCACAACCAACACCTTAATTCCCGGGCATATCATTTTTCGTTTCTTTCTTTTTGACAAATCACTTTCTTTTTCCTTTAAAATATTTAATACAGACTGTGTACAAAGGGGCTTCCGAATTATTTCTATCCGCTTTTCCTGTGGCAGAATAATATTTTTTCCTGCCACAACAACAATCCGCACTTTTGAATCTGTCATTTCCAAATAATTCTTATTTGCCTGATACTCCTCCTCACCCACAAACAAATGCGTCACCGGTGTCACTTCTAATAACTGTTCCAATTCGTCCCGGTTCGTAACACGGTGCAATGGGATGTCAAACTGTTTTACCATATGCGCAATCATTTTATTATAATACTCTCTTACTTGAGGCACTTCATATTTTTCCGTCATCAAGAAACATGCAACACACAAGTTTTTATTATTGATTAAAGGCTTTTCCGGATTTTCTTCTGCCACCTGCTGTGGAATACTAACCGTAACCGTAGTTCCCCTGCCCTCTTCACTTTCAATCCGCATAAACCCATTCATCACACGAACCATTCCGTACACAATAGACAAACCTAACCCAAGTCCCCCCACCTTTCGGTTTCTTCCTGTACTTGTTTGGTAGAACCGCTCCGTAATTCTTTCCAGTTCATCTTTCGCAATGCCGACACCTGTATCACTTACTTCAATACACAAATTGATTCCATAAGATTTTTTTAATGAAAAAATTCTGACATAAACACCGCCCTCTTGCGTAAATTTCATCGCATTATCCACTAGATGTTTTAATATCTTTCTTATTTTCCGCTCATCGCCAAAAAGAACCGGTGGAATTTTTGTATCATAGTCAAAAAGCAGTTCGGTCTGTTTTTCTTCTTTTAACCAATACTCCGAAACCAAATCATTTACAACCAGAGACGGTGTATAATTTTCTTCGCTGAGCCGGATTTTGTTCGTGTCAATTTCTGTGTAATCTAAAATATCTTCAATTTGACCAAATAATCGTTTTCCAGCCATTTGTACTGAGGATAACTGCTCTCTCTTTTCTTGCTCTTCTTCTTTTTGCAGCATGACGGTAGAAATACCTGTAACCGCATTAATCGGTGTACGCAATTCATGAGAAACATTGGCAAGAAAATCTTCGACACGGCGATTTGTTTCTTCTAATTTTTCAATTTTTTTATCCGAATATACACGCTCTGATTTCCGCCTTTTCAATACAAGATTCACAAGACATCCGGACACCAAAACAAGACCAAGATGCAAAAGCGTCCTAGTCACTGTAAGTGCTGTAAATTCAATGGCATGATTCAGAACAAAGATAAAATCATAGCACATTGTCAAATAATATGTAATCACACAAAGTCTAATAATACTTGATTTTTCCGTTATTGAAAATAGAATCATAATCAGAATCATAAGTGGTGCCAAATCAAACACACTTGTCTGATGAATTCCATAAAAAAAACAAGATATCATCGTCAAGGCAAAATACAGCCACAGCCGCATTCCTCCGGAAACCATATCGGTAATATAAATCACCCAGCTTCCAATCAACGCTGTCAGCAAAAGCACAATTGCTCCCACTTCCCAGCCAAGCAAAAGTGATTCTCCCGTCAAAATAAGTGAGAAAAATGTGTACACTAACAACACAATCAGATGGTTCTCCCTCTGCTTTTCCTTTTCATACATAAAATATCCCTTAACCTTCCCTTTAGTATTATCTTTCTTCTCCACCCCATCTTTTTTCATATATCCATATAGATTATAAACATTTTATGTATTTGTTGTCAATGATAGTGTGGGGCAATTTAGTTGGTTTCTGGTAATCCGGAAACCAACTAAATTGGCAGCCGAGCATTTGTCACAAACTAGTTGCTTGAAATGTAATTGGGAAGTCAGGCATACTTTTTCGCTGATTTGTTTCCAAACGTATGCACATTGTCTACTCCGCTTCCTAACTAACTATCTATCGCTTATCAAAAGGATTCGGTTGTTTTCTTTTCTAGATTCCAGTAAATTCTGTAGAAAGGCTTTGTGACTTGTGGGTTTTGAGTGCGTCGGTATGCAGCACTGGTAGTTTCAGTGCCCATACCACTACGCACTCAACGAGTGAAAACGCCCTTATAAATGATTGACAGTTTATTCCCTTTTGTTGTATGCTAAAAAAAATTGGAACCATAATTATATCATAAACAAAACACAGGGGGATTCAAAATGAACAAGAAACTAACAGCCTTATCTGTTTTTACTGCTCTTTTATGCACAACAATTTTATCACCGGTTTCTGCCTTTGCGCAAACTGCCGGCAGTGAAGAAACCAACATTGCAGCAACTAAAGAACCAGCCGGCACGGCAACACCTTCTGCCACGCAGACACCGGCAGCTACAAGTAAACCGACTGCTGCCCCGAAAAAGAAAACAAAGAAGAAAAAAAACATAACAAAAATCACCATAAGCGCCGCCGGCGACTGTACGCTCGGTTCCGATTATAAATCTCCGGCAAGCGTTAATTTTTATGCAAAATACAAACAAAAAACGCCTTCTTATTTCTTTAAAAATGTTAAAAACATTTTCAAAAAAGACGATTTAACACTTGTCAATTTTGAAGGCACTCTAACAACAAGAAGTACACGTGCCGACAAAACATTTGCGTTTAAGGGAAATCCTTCTTATCTGAAAATTTTACAAAAGGGAAATGTAGATGCTATCTCTTTTGCCAACAACCACTGCCGTGACTTTGGAAATGGAAGTTACCATGACACAATCTCTGTTTTCAAGAAAAATAAGATGCCTTTTGCTTCCTATGGTAAAGTTTCGATTTACAAAACGAACGGTAAAAAAATTGGTATGATTGCGGTCAACGGCCTCGAAGGTGTATCCTCCAGCAAACACTACATAAAAAGCGGTATTCAAAAACTGAAAAAGAAAAAAGCGGACCTTATTATTGTCAGCATGCACGCCGGTATCGAAAAGACAAGTTCTTTGGATGCCATTCAGAAAAGTATTGCTCACTATGCCGTAAAACAGGGTGCCAATCTTGTCCTCGGCCACCACCCGCATGTCCTGCAGGGAATCGAAAAATACAAAGGTGCCTATATCGTTTACAGCCTTGCAAATTTCTGCTTTGGCGGCAACACAAATCCACCGGACAAAGACACCATGATCTACCAGCAGACCTTTACTTTCAAAAAGAACAAATTGCAGAAATCCAATGATGTAAAAATCATTCCATGCAAGGTTTCTTCAACCAACAGCATTAATAACTATCAGCCAACTCCGGCAAAAGGAAAAGCAAAAAAAAGAATTCTTGCGAAAATGAATCGCTATTGTAAGCCTTTTAATGTTCATTTCAACAAAAATGGCAAGGTGGGGCGGTAGCTTCACCTTGCACAGACTTTGTCTACAGTCTGAAGGCACCTACCTGATGGTAAGTGCCCTTCTTAAAGATTCTAAACTCAAGGAATACATTTTTCAATATCTTTTACAAAATCATTTAAATTTTCTGTTGCTTTTGCAATATCACTATCCCATATGTCGCTTTTTGTATCATCCCAAAAATCATATACTTCAGAGCGAAAATCGGACCAGTCATCATAAATATCAGAGCGAGTATGTGACCACCATTTATATTCATCTGAACGCAAATCTGACCACTCCGAATATTTAGCATTATCATATGCGTCATCCAGAATTCCATCATAGAAATCATCATACATATCTTCTAAAATTCCATCATAGATTTTCTTATATACCTTATCCCCGGCTTTATCGTAAATAACGTCATACAAATCATCCATTTTATCATACATATCATCACCTGAAGCAAGAATCATTTTCGCATATGCAAGAGCGTATTCTCTTAATTTAATCGTTAACTTTTGTTGTGATAAAAGCACTTCATCATAAAATGCTTTCACTTTTTTGGTATTCGCTTTGTATTTGTTATATGTGTTAAGCTCAGTTTTCAACTTTTCATACGATTTTGTCAAAGTTTCTACTGTATTATCAACATCTTTGTTCACCATTTCTTCCAGTGCATCTAAAGAGTCTGCCTGAATCTCTATTTTGGTGTCTTCCGTAGGTTCTTCTGTCGGTTCTTCTGTCGGTTCTTGTGTACTGCTCTCTGTTACTGTGTTGTTGCCCTGTGTAGGTGCGGAAGCTGCTGTCTTTCCAGAATCTGTCTTACTGCCACATGCAGTTAAGGAAAATGTCATGCCAAAAACAAGTATAAAAGATAATAATTTTTTCATTGAAATGTCCTCCATATTATTGTGCTAATGTTTTCTGTTTCCTTCTATCTTTCTTTTTTACAACTAAAAGTGCCACGGCACCTACCATAACAATGGCAATACCAATATATCCGATGTACTGTGCTATCCCCCAATCATATCTACTGTTTGAAATCACACCCCTATCTTCAAAATCCCATATTATGAGCCTTAATACTGCAAAGGTAAGTATGTTAAAAACAATCACCGGTATTGATTTTCTTAATATTGAAAATAATAATGTTAATAATGCAAAAACGGCAAATGCTGCAATCACAACTACATAAACAATACTTAAATCGTTTGATATTTCCTTCCCTGTTTCAGATGAATAAATTCTTATCAACTCAAATAACGAGATATTAATTGCTTCTTTATTCGTCATATTCAATTCTTCTATATACATCGAATCCGAAAATTTTTCTAATGCCTCCTTATACTCATCTGTCGCAGATGCAAATGGCATAAATAATGTTAATAACAATATAGCTGACCCTATCAGCATTGCTATAAATGCACCTATAAATATTTTACTCCTATGTCCGGTTTGATTCATTTGAACTGTCTCTGTCATCTTTCTTCCTCCTTAATCTCCACTACAATGTTCCCTTCATTTTCCTCCGGCCGAACCACAAGATACCCATAGGATTCCAACAATTGAATCACATCCTGCGTTATATTCGGCTTGACTGATTGTTCTTCATTCACACAAACATTCCCGGCTATAATCTGATGCATGGAATCTACGGAGACACCAATAATTTCCGCCAGCCGGTACAAATTATCCCGGTCCGGAACTCCGCCATCGGTTTCCCATTTGGCAATTGCCGATTTTGATACATGCATCTTATTGGCCAGTTCTTCCTGTGTCATAAACTTCTGTTTTCGTCTCGTTGAAATAAACCTTCCGAGACTAATTTTCACCCCCATAAACCTATGCCCCCTTTCATAATATAACTATATAAATTCTACAAGTACATTTCAAATTACTTTTTGATTACTCTGCGTAAGTTTTCAGATACCTGTAAGAAAATCCTATCATGGAACCCAAAAGAAAATCCCCACCAAAACGGTGAGGATTTTGCTTATTCTTCTTTTGATATTTTTTTTAGCCCCTGCCTCTCAAGCATATCATCAATTTCAAACAATTCATATTTCCTATTATTAATTGCGACAATGAAACAGGCATCTCTCTTATCCTTCGCATACAATGGATTCATTCCATATAATTTAAGTGCCCGGTTCACTTCATCCAGCAAAAAATGTCCCGCTATACAAAATCGAAGAATCAAATCGCGGTTTTTCGTATGCTTTTCCATATTTAGAATTTTCTCGCCGTAAGATTCAGAGACACCGGCAATTGAATAAATATCCTTCAGACATATTTTTCGATTCGTACACATTAAATTCTTATTTGCCAAAACATCTTTCATATAATAAGAAAATGTTTTCTTGTCATCTGCCATATATTTTTTGTTGTCTTTGTAATAATCGCCTAATTGCTCAGGCTTCATTTTTTCCAAAAGTTCATCCAGTTCATCTGTCCTTTTTTCCTGCATTTGTATTCTCCCCTAAATAGTTGTCCAATCGTTCAATTAATTCGTCTGCACGATATCTGGAATTCGCATCCAACGATATGCACCGTTCTATAAAATTCCACAATTTTCCTTGTGCCGGTTTCTCTTTCGGAAATTTTCCGGTAAGCATTACATTTAAAAGAATTCCAACTGCATAAATATCTGTTTTACCTGAGGACGCTTTCATCCCATATCCAGCCTGCTCCGGTGCCGCATAGTTTCTGGTGCCAAGCAGTCTTGTGTCTTCGTTTTCCTCTGAGTTATACCATTTTGCTACATTCATATCAAGCAAAACAACTTCTCCTGATTTGGCAATCATAATATTCGATGGTTTGATATCCCGATGAATAATCGGCTGCCTCTGCGTATGTAATTCATTTAAAATACAACATAAATCTCTTACAATACGCGCCGCCTCAAATGGCTCAAAAGTACCTTCCCGCAGGTATTCCGATAATGAACTTCCGTCGATGTACTCCTCAATAATCACTAAATACTTGTCACCTCGATAGATCTTAAGAATCTGCGGCATATGGGCAATTGGATGGCACGCAAGATACCGATACACACTTTCATTATATGTACTGAGAATTTTCTTTACATAGTTTTTCCCATCCATTTTTACGAGTACAACATTTTCTCTTTCATCCAAATTACGGATTTCTTCATAACTCATAAGTTCAATTACGTCTTCATCCGTCATTCCCTTATAAGGATTCGAAATCGACATCTGATATTCAGCCTCGGACAAATAAATCATACTCGTATCAATTCGGTTTACAAAGCCACACTCTGTGCATTTCCAACTATCACAGTTTTCGCTAAAACCATCTTGTTCATTCAGTAGGGCTTCACATTGGTCGCAAATCCACGCCACCTCATTGTCTGTTTCCACACGCGGATTTATCAGCATCTCTCCACACCCCTTGCAGACCCAGTAGGGCAAATCGTTGCGATAACCTTTTTGCAGTGTTAAATTGGCATCACATCGTGGACAAAATTCATCTCCATCATTTGCTGCCAATTGCCTATAGTTATTTCTGATGATTTCTGAAATAACATCAGCCGCAATTTCACTTCCTACAGCACTCGGATGGCAGCCATCATCTGCGTAAATAGGTGTATCACTTGAATTTTGATAAAATGCTGTCCCTACATCCGCAATAAGTGCTTTATTTTCTTTTGCAGCTTCATAATAACTTTCATGCATCTGCTCATACATTTCATTATATGAAAGCCCAAGTTTTACAAGTTTAGCGCAGTCCTTCTGATAAGCCCACGTCGCATAAAAAACCGGTTTTGCACCTATCGACCATATCAAATCACACAAATCTCCTGCACTGTCACGAAAACTTTCTTTCGAGGTAATCGGTCCGTTACTCATTTCCTGCAAAATAACAAAATCCCACGATTCCTCTTTCAATGCCGCTAATGTTTTTGCTCCCATTTTTGTATTAGGATTCAAATGTTCCTTTAACCTTGCACCACCTCTTGTATGTGCTACAACCTCCGCACCGGTTCTTTTTGCAATTAATTGGGGAAGATTGTTAGCCGAGGTAAAACTGTTCCCTAACATAAGTATTCTCATGATAATCACGGTCCTCCTATTGATAAATTTATCATACCAGTTTAGAGGGCGGATAACAACTCATATTAATCAACATGCCTTTTTAGCTCTAGTAAAAATCATAGTCATCCGGATCTAAGCCGGCTTCTTCTAACGCCTCTGCCCTCTCATCCGGATCCATAAGTTCTAACTCATCAACATCAAGGCCTGCTGCCATGGCATCAATTTCAAAATCATCTTCCATATCATCATCGAAATCTCCAGCATCTCCAAATAATGCCTCATGCTCTTCTTTACTCGTGCAAAGCATTTCTTCAGCAAACATGCTCTCACTGCTATCCACCTCACCGTCGCCATCAAAATCCATCCAATCTCTCATCTCTCTACCTCCTACAAGACCATAAAATAAGGCAGCCCCACATAGCTGAGTCTGCCTTACTCTCTTTATT
>ENA-ORSS01004505-ORSS01004505.1-human-gut-metagenome-genome-assembly--contig:-NODE-4505-length-10325-cov-1.701655_pt1 | contig 10325 bp, 11 predicted proteins | sample MGYA00241899_ERZ509162 | MGnify/ENA primary metagenome ERZ509162 (study PRJEB26280, sample SAMEA2338641) | human gut metagenome | biome: human gut; feature: human-associated habitat; material: faeces... | reverse complement strand
CGACAGGAAGCTGTTTTGTGATGAACGCAACTGGCAAGCGCTTTGCGAAAGCTGTCATAACCATAAGACCGGCAGCGGTCTGTAATGGAGGTATCCATGAAAAATCCATTCTCATATCTGTTTCGGGCGCGGGACAAGCCCCAAAACGCCGTATCCGCCGCGCCCAGCTTTTACTTCGGCATGAGCGGTTCCGGCAAGTCGGTCAGCCCCAGCTCGGCCATACAGGTTTCTGCAGTTTATGCCTGCGTGCGCGTGATTGCCGAAACCATCGCCAGCCTGCCCTTCCATGTGTATGAAGCCACGGACGAAGGCAGCCGGAAGGCCGTGGAACACCCGCTGTACCGCCTGATCCACGACGAGCCGAATCTGGAGATGACCTCGTTTGTCTGGCGGGAGACCATGCTGACGCACCTGCTGCTCTATGGGAACAGCTACTGCCAGATCATCCGCACGGGCCGCTCGCAAATCGACAGCCTGTATCCGCTGCTGCCGGATCACATGGAGGTGGACAGGGACAGCAAGGGCAACCTGACCTACACCTACACCACCAGCGACGGCAAAACGTGGGCGCTTGACCCAAGCGAGGTACTGCATGTGCCCGGTCTCGGCTTTGACGGTATCGTCGGGTACAGCCCCATTGCGCTGGAGAAAAGCGCCATCGGCCTTGGCATCGCAGCCGAGGAATACGGCAGCAAGTTCTTCTCCAACGGCGCACGGCCCAGCGGCATCCTGACTCATCCCAATACGGTGAAGGATCCGAAGAAGCTGCGGGAGAGCTGGAACGCGGCCTACGGTGGCTCCGTCAACTCCGGCAAGGTGGCCGTGCTGGAAGAGAACATGAGCTATACACCTATCTCTATCCCCAACTCGGAGGCGCAGTTTCTGGAGACCCGCAAGTTTCAGGTATCGGAGATCTGCCGCATTTATCGCGTACCGCCCCACATGGTGGGCGATCTGGAGCATGCGACCTTCAGCAATATTGAGCATCAGTCCATTTCATTCGCCGTGCATACCATCCGTCCCTGGGTGGTGCGCATCGAGCAGGCCATGAACCGCGCCCTCTTCGCCGAAAAGGAGAAGGGCGTTTTTTATGTCCGCTTCAACATGGACGGACTCATGCGGGGCTCGTACAAAGAACGCATGGAGGGTTACGCCATCGGACGGCAGAACGGCTGGCTGTCGATGAACGACATCCGAGGTCTGGAGAACATGAACCCCGTGTCTGAAGAGGATGGCGGAAACGCGCTCCTCGTCAACGGGAACATGGTTTCCGTCCGCCGGGCCATGCTGGGCGGGTCGGAAAGTACGACGCAGGAAGAAACTTTGGAGGATTCAACTTGAGCAGAAAACTTACGCTGGGCAGTCTCTTTGACGGCGTCGGGGGCTTTCCCCTGGCAGGGAAAATGGCGGGCATCACGCCCGTCTGGGCGTCGGAGATTGAGCCGTTTCCCATCCGGGTGACGGAAAAACGGCTGCCCGAAATGAAGCATTACGGCGATATCGCCTCTTTGAGGGGAGGTGATCTTGGGGCTGTGGACGTGATTACGTTCGGTAGCCCCTGTTAGCCAGGATCTCAGCATCGCGGGCAAGCGCGCGGGGCTGGACGGCAGCCGTTCCAGCCTCTTCTATGAAGCCGTACGCATTATCACTGAAATGAGGGAAAGCACCGATGGGAAATATCCAAGATGGGCTGTTTTCGAAAACGTGCCAGCAGTCCTGTCCTCTCAGAATGGGCAGGATTTCCGCCGCGTCCTCGAAAGCCTCGTCCGCATCAAAGACCCCGCGGCAGATGTTCCTCTGCCGGAAAGCGGACGCTGGCTGCACGCGGGCGAGATCCTGGGCGACGGTTATTCTCTCGCCTGGCGCGTCCTCGACGCCGCGCAGGGTTGGGGCGTCGCACAAAGACGGAAACGTATATTTGCTGTCCTCGATCTTGATGGACAATGTGCCGGAAAGGTTCTCTTTGAGTCCGAAGGCCTGTCAGGGTATACTCCGCCGGGCGGAGAAGCGCGGCAAAGAGCTGCCCGAGGTTCTCAGGATAGCGCTGGAGCGGCAGGCGAACGGGTAAGTGCGGCGGGGTTTTGCCGCGAGCACAGTGCGGACAGCCGGGGAATCGGGTACGAGAAAGAACGTGCGCCTACGCTTCGTGCGGGCGTGGTACCCGGCGTGGCAATTGACTTCAACCCCACCGACAGCCGGATTAGAATCAGCGAGGACGGCGTCTGCCAGACGCTCTGCTCACGAATGGGCACAGGCGGGAATCAGGTGCCGCTGGCACTGGTCGCTCCATTTTGTAAGGGAACCCGTCCTCATTCGGCGGACGAAGCGCAGAAGTGGAAAGATGCGGATATCGCCAACACGCTCAATACCTTTGACTGTGGTGAGCAGCGGTGCAATGAGCTGGTAGTCAAGGTATACGGCATCAGTTCCGACCAGAGCCGCGCCATGCTTTCGGACAATCCTCACGCGGGAATCTACGAAGCGCAGACCAGCCGAACACTGGATACGTCGGGCAGCAGTCCCCAATGCCACCAGGGCGGCATGCTCGTTGTTGCGCCTGCCGAAAACCCCTGCTACTGCCTTCAGGGCTCCATGATTGGGAGGAAAGAAGAGAACGGCCCGCAGGGCGACGGAATCAACCGCGAGGTGGCGTTCACGCTGGATACGTCAGACCGCCACGCCGTCTATGCCATGACCACCGGCAGCTTTACGCAGGTGGATCAGGAGAAATCCCCGCCGCTCATGGCGCGGGATTACAAGGATCCGCCTTTGGTGGGCAGGGACGAACAGTCCTCCGAGCCGGAAGGCGCGGCATACGCCATGGATCGCGCCTGTTTCTCCGCCGGTCAGAACGCGCAGTACAGCATGAACATCGGAAGGGAAAAAGTACCTACCCTCACGGCGCAGGGCCCCGGCGCGGTGACTGCGCCCGAAACGGGTTACATCGTGCGGCGGCTCACGCCCCGCGAATGCTGCCGTCTGCAGGGGTATCCCGACGGCTGGACGGAACAGCTGGGTACAGAGACGCCAACAGACGAGGAAATCCGTTACTGGGCAGGGGTGTTCGGGGAATGGTATCGTGCCTCAGGCAAGACGGCAAAGGCGCCCGGCCGGAACCGAATCGTCAAATGGCTCAGGGATCCCCGCACGGACAGCGCGGAATACAGGGCCTACGGCAATTCGGTCTGCGTATATTGCGTCTTTTTTGTGCTGGCCGGCATCGTCTGGGCGGAAGAAACGGAGGAGGATGCGAATTGAGAGAACTCAGCTTAAACGGCTATATCGACGACGAAATGTGGTTCGGGGACGAGATCACCCCGGAGTCCCTTCACGAAGCGCTGTACGGAGCAGAAAACCAGCTTGCGGACGACGGGCATATCCGGCTGAATTCCTACGGCGGCAGCTGCAACGCCGCCGTGCGCATGTTCGACGACGTGCGCGCCTACCCCGGCAGCGTGCGGATCACCGTATCCGGCACGGCGGCTTCCGCGGCGACGGTGCTGGCCATGGCGGCAGACAGGCTGGAGATGCCCCCGGGCAGTCTCTGGATGATCCACGACCCCAGCGTCGTAGCCTGGGGCAACGAGCGGGAGCTCATGGACTCTATCCGACTGCTGCAGGCGTGCAAGGAGAGCATCCTGAACGTGTACCAGCGCCGGTGCCAGCAGGTGGCCGCCATGATGAGCGCCACATCGTGGCTGGACGCGCAGTCCGCGTTGCAGTACGGATTCATCGACGCCATCTCCGAAGACGGCAAGCCTGGCGCGCCGGAGAACGCCGGGGAGCGCAGGGCGAATCTGGACTTTGCCAAAGCGAAGGTACAGGCATGGCAGGATCGCCATAAGCCCAGGCTGACTCGCGCTGAGAAGCAGGAGACTACGGACGAAGCTCATCCTTCGATGGCATTGCCTGACGAAGAACAGACGGCAGTATCTGGCGGCATGGGCGAAGCCGTGGAAAACGCCGCCGATGTTGCCCCGCCGGAACCTTCCGGCATTCCCGTGACCCAGCTGCAGAAGCGGCTGGGTCTGCTCATGCCCGCCAGCCGGCGATATGAGCATCTCGATTCCAATGAACAATCCAATGATCAGAAGGAGGAAAAACACCATGAGCAAAATTCTTGAATTGCGCCAGAAGCGCAGCGATGTGTGGGACAAGGCGAAGGCATTTCTGGACGAGCACAGCGGTGAAAACGGCCTGATGTCCGGCGAGGATACCGCGACGTATGAACGTATGGAGCAGGAGGTTGTGGATCTGGGTCACGCCATCGAGCGTGAGGAGCGGGCCGCGGAGATCGAGCGCGAGCTGAACGCGCCCGTGCGCCCCGCCCTGACTTCCCGTCCCCTGCGCGCGCCGGAAACCCGGCAGGGCGTTGCGTCCGACGCATACAAAAACGCCTTCTGGGCGCACATGCGCAATCTGGACCGCCGCAGCCCGGAGGTGCGGGATGCGCTGCAGGTGGGCACGCTGTCCGAGGGCGGCTACACCGTCCCCGATGAGTTCGAGCATCAGCTGATTCAGGGGCTGGAAGAGGAAAACATCATGCGCAGTCTGGTGCATAAGATCACCACCTCCTCCGGCGATCGCAAGATCCCGCTGGTGACCAGCAAGGGCGCCGCCTCCTGGATCGAGGAGGAAGCCGCCATTCCCGAGAGCGACGACGCCTTTGGTCAGATCACCCTGGGCGCCCACAAGGTGGGCTGCATGATCCGCATCTCCGAGGAGCTGCTCCACGACAGCGCCTTCGATATGGCGGCCTATATCGCCGGCGAGTTCACCCGCCGCGTGGGCGCCGCCGAGGAAGAAGCCATTCTTGCGGGCAATGGTACGCATAAGCCCACCGGTCTGCTGCACGATACCCTGGGTGCGGAGCTGGGCGTGACCGCCGCGTCTTCCGTGGCCATTACGGCGGACGAGCTCATCGACCTGCAGCATTCGCTCAAGAGCGGATACCGCCGCAAAGGGCTGTGGATCATGAACGACGCTACGCTGAAGCTGCTGCGCAAGCTCAAGGACGGTCAGGGCAATTTCATCTGGCAGCTGGGGCTGCTGGCGGGGCAGCCCTTCACGCTGCTCAACCAGAAGGTGCTGGTGTCCAACTACATGCCTCTGCCCACGGCGGGCAACAAGGCCATCCTGTACGGAGACTTCAGCTATTACTGGCTGGCGGATCGGGAGGGCCGTTCCCTGCAGCGCCTGAACGAGCTGTACGCCGTCAACGATCAGGTAGGCTTTAAGATTACCCAGCGTGTGGATGGCAGGCTTATCCTGCGCGAAGCCGTGAAGTGCCTGCAGATGAAGGCCGCGTGAGAAAGAGAGGTGCTGCATCATGATGAAAGCTGAACCAGTTCCGGACCTCACCCGGAATACCCACAACTATTTTGCGCAAGGCGGCAACGAGCTGGTCATCGGCGGAAAGCTCACCTTCCTGCCCGGCGCGACCATTGAGGGCGGAGACGATCTGTTTACGCCTTCACTGCCCTTTGATCAGATCGCATATGTACCTGATAGCGAGGCGACCACCATTGCAGCGCTGAAGGATGACTATAATGCCCTGCTGGCGGCGCTGCGCAGCTGCGGTTTGATGGTCAGCAGCAAGTGAGGCGGCGTCAATGATCGTTACCGTGGATGAGGTCAAAACTCATCTCCGCATTCAATGCGATGAAGAGGACGACTACCTGACCAGCCTGATCACACAGGCGCAGGCCGCGGCGGAGGATTACTGCCGGACGCAGTTTTCCGACCCCGCGCCGGAGCCTGTGCGGCTGGCGGTTCTGCTCATGGTGGGTTTCTACTATGAGAATCGGGATATTCCCGACATGACCACCTACAAGGCCATGCGCATGGCGTTTGATAGCCTGCTGTATCCCTATCGCGATCCCGAAAAAATGTTCTGAGGCAAGAAACAGAGCACAGCATATTGTGTATAAATCTGTGGAATGTGTGAATATGTTGTGCTTCGCAAAGGAGGTGACGGCTCATGCGCGGTTATAAAAACTTCGAGGGCACGCCCCACCCCGGGGATCTGTGTCATCTGGTGGAGATCGGCTATACCGAAAACGCCATCAACGCAAACGGCTATCCCGAGCCGAAAGACGTGGTGCTCTGCCGCGTATGGGCGTCCGCCGTCGACGCGGGCAACCAGCATTATAGGGCCGCGGACGTAATGAATACCGAGCAGGTCATCAACTTCACCATTCGCTATCGCAAGGACGTGAAGCCCGGCATGTGGGTGAAATTTCAGGATGAGAAGTGGATCATCTCCACGCTGGGCGAGTATTCGTTCAAAAGAACCTACCTCGGCCTGAAAGCGTCCATTGCGAAGGGGGTAAGCGGCTGATGCGTCAGGTACAGGAAGCGCTCAAAGACATCGATATTCCTGTTATCGCCGGTATCTGGCGCGCCACGTCCGAAAATCAGAATCCTCCGCTGCAATATGTGGTCTATTCCAGCACCACTACAGAGACAGCATTTCAGGACGACCGCCCGGCGGGATACCGCACTTACATCTACCTGAACCTGTGGAGCGATATCGATCCTACCGACATGGCGAATCGCATCCGTCAGGCGATGTACGACGCGGATTTCTGGATGCTGGAAGAAAGCGATAAGGGCTACAATCAGCCCGCCTATGATCCAGCCACGCGCACATATACCGTGCAGTGGACCTGGGTCTACTGGCAGGAGGCTCCGCTGGGAGGAAATGCACATGCCAATGGAACTGCAGGGTTTTGATAACCTGAAGGACGACCTGACCAACATGGCGTCCAATCTGGAGTTCGGGCAGGGCGTGAACCGGGCGCTGCAGGAAGGCGCAAAGCCCATTGAGGAGCAGATGCTCCACAACGCTTCGTCCGATCCTCAAATTATCACCGGCGCGCTGCACGGTTCTATCCGTACCCACAATGTACGCAGATCCCGCAGCGGCGGTAAGTACATCACCATCGGCGTGAAGCATTCCGAAAAGGGCGCGTACTATGCAAACCCGGTCGAGAAAGGCCATGGCGGCCCTGCGCCCGCTCCGGCGCATCCCTTTGTGCGCCCAGCCTTTGACGTGCGAAAGGACGAGGCGTATCTGTACCCATCGTTGTACCTGCTGCCTACCTACAACAGCACGACCAACCGCACCGTTTTTGAAGGATCGTATGTGGGCGCTTCTTCCTTTTCTTCGTGGGAGGACGGCACAGGCAACAACCGCCGAATGCTGGAAGTGCGCAACGCGGCGTATCAGGCGAGTCTGGATTTTGCCGTGCTGCTGGAGCCGGTAAATACGGTCAAATACGAGTTTCTTTCTCTACGGGACTCCGCCCGGTGGGGACTATTGATGCCGGCAGACTGCGCGTTAGCACAGAAGAACGCCGTTTCCCGGGAGGAATTTTGCCGCGCGCCGCTGGTGTTTCACCGCCGCGAGAGTCTGCAGCTCGAAATTGCCCGTTGGGCGCGAACGGAGCCGAAGCGCCTTCACGTTGTCGCCACCTACAACGTGGTCAACGGTACGCCCGTGCCCTTTGTCCGCAGCGGGCTGGGGTATTTTTTGACCACGGAAGATCACCTCGGTTCCATCCTTGACCCAGACGTTTGCTTCCGCCCTCTGGAGCATGAACTCACCCTCCGCCATGCACTCTGCTGGAAGCACTATCCCGTTTTCAGCAAGGCGGCGGAGGTGTTTTTGGAAAATGTGGAGCGGGCGGTTGGGGAAACTTCTTAATTAAATGTAAAGAGGACTCGCGCACGAAAAAGTTTTTCTAGGAGCGAGTCCTTTTCTTGTGAAATTTTAAGGAAAGAAAAGGAAAAAGAAGATTGGGTCGCTGCTTTTTGACATGATTTTGTCTGATTTGTATTTTTAAAAGTAAAAAAATGCCTATTTGTTGTGCGAAAAGTGCATATGATTTATAAAAAGGGTTTTTCGTTTTATTCTTTTTAACTAGAACTGAGTGATGTTTCATGTGGTCAAAAAATGAACATTTACACATCTTTCTTTTTCTGTAAAACTATTCTCAACCAAACAAGCAGGAGCGTGGCTCCGAAAAATGAGGAGGAAACCGTCATGAAAAAGATCACTCGATTTCTATGCGTGCTGTCCGCTGTCGTAATGTTGTGCATGAGCACTGCATTCGCAACGGAATTGCCTCTCACCACGAGTGGTGAAACATTGACCGTATGGCGTATGCTTCACCCCACTGCCGCCAAGTACATTACTAACACGGCGGAAACAGAGTCTGCCAAGGCGCTGGAAGAACAGACGGGCGTTCATGTGGAGTACATCCATCCTGCGGTTGGTCAGGAAGCGACCGCGTTCAGCCTGCTGCTGGCCTCCGGCGAATATCCCGACATTATTCAAATGAATAATCTGGAATATCCGGGCGGCGGCGACGCGGCTATCGAGGACGGTGTGTTTATCCGCCTGAATGAACTGATCGACGAATATGCCCCCAACTACAAAAAGTGGCGTGAATCTTCCGAAGAAAACATGAAGATGACGACCACGGACGAAGGAAACATTTGGGCGATCTACCATCTGAACGATGTGGCCGAAGGCCCCTTCAACGGCATGTCCGTTCGGAAGGACTGGCTGAACAAGCTTGGCCTGGATATCCCGGAGACCATCGACGACTGGTATGTGATGCTGACCCGCTTTAAGAATGAACTGGGCGCTACGGTTCCGCTGGTCATGGCGAATAACGCCACTGTCGCTTATAAGACTGATACCTTCATGTCTGCGTATGGTGTAAACCGTGAATTCTTTGTGGGGGAAGACGGTCAGGTGAAATTCGGCCCCATGGAACCCGGCTATCGTGATTATATCGAAACCATGCGCAAATGGTACGCCGAGGGACTCATTGACCCGGACTTCCTGACTCGCACCAATCTGAACTATATGGCCTATCCGCCTATGGATCTGGTCGGCACCAACCAGACCGGCGCTTTCCCTAATAACTGGGACATGACTCAGGAATACTGGAAGGAAATGGGTGCTGTTCAGGACGATAGCTTCTACGCTGTCCCGGTTCCCGCACCCGTGCTGAACAAGGGCGATACGCTGCATCTGGGCTTTAAAACCTACACGGCGCTGTATCCTGTGGCGATTACCAAATCCTGCAAGGATCCTGTGCTGGCGGTGAAGTGGCTGGACTACCTGTACTCGGAAGAAGGCTCCCGCACGATCAACTATGGTAAGGAAGGCGTTACCTACGAGATGGTGGATGGCAAGCCCGTCTATACCGACCTTATCAAGAACAATGTAGACGGTATCCCGCCCCGCGATATGATCATCTCCAAGACTTTCCACGATGGCATGGGTCTGGTGGATTATCGCCGCTTCTGGCAGATCTCCAACACCTCCCGTTTGGAAGCCATTCAGGTCTGGCAGTCCAACAACGACTATGCGTGGGTGATGCCCAGCGTGTCGCTGACGGTAGACGAAGGCAATTTGAAGAACGATATTTATCCTGACATTGCCACGTTGGTAGAGGAAAAAACGGTTCGCTACATTATGGGTACTGAATCTATGGATACCTACGACGCATTCGTTGCTCAGATCGAAAAGATGGGCATTCAGAAGGTCATCGACGTTTATCAGGCTGCGCTGACCCGTTACAACGCACGCTAAACCGTTGCTTTTGGCGGAATGAGGAGTCATTCCTCATTCCGCCTCTATTCTTCAAAATCGAGAAAGGGTCGATTGACATGAAGGCGTTTGCCAATCTTCGCCGAGATTTTCGTGAAAATCGGACGCTGTATTTTCTTTCCTTTCCCGTTGTGCTTTATTTTTTGATTTTCTGTTATCTGCCGATGGGCGGCATTGTGATCGCATTTCAAAAGTACAACATTGCCAAAGGAATTTTTGGGAGCCGGTGGGTTGGCTTCAGTAACTTTACCAACTTTTTTGAAAGCTACTATTTTGGGCGGCTTCTGTCCAATACTTTTTTTCTGAGTTTTTTGAATCTGCTGTTCAGTTTTCCGGTACCCATCGCGTTTGCTCTTTTGCTGAATGAAGTACGCAACCGTCCCTTCAAACGGACAATTCAAACCCTCAGCTATATGCCCTATTTTATTTCGCTGGTGGTGGTTTGCGGTCTGGTAGTGGATTTTACCAATGCCAATGGCGTTATTACCAACTTCCTTTCTCTCTTTGGCCGGGAGAAAACCGCGATGCTGGGCGACCCGAAGAATTTCCGGCCCATTTATATTATGACGGACATCTGGCGCAATACCGGCTACACCAGCATCGTGTACCTTGCGGCGCTGACCGGAGTCGACAGGTCGCTTTATGAAGCAGCGGAAATCGACGGCGCTAAAAAGCTTCGTCAGGTCTGGCATATTAC
>ENA-ORSS01004504-ORSS01004504.1-human-gut-metagenome-genome-assembly--contig:-NODE-4504-length-10325-cov-2.631840_pt1 | contig 10325 bp, 8 predicted proteins | sample MGYA00241899_ERZ509162 | MGnify/ENA primary metagenome ERZ509162 (study PRJEB26280, sample SAMEA2338641) | human gut metagenome | biome: human gut; feature: human-associated habitat; material: faeces... | reverse complement strand
CACCTCCGTTTCTGTCTCTTATGATACTCGCTATAAGCGAATTTGTCAAGCTAAAAGCGAAAATATTTTTGCAAAATATTGATTTTGTTTTGCTTTTAGCGTATAATTCTATGGTTTGCGGGTGCTATATAAAATCTTTTGCCTTTTTGTTGCAGTAGGTTTTTATGTTTTCGTAGCTCTTTAAAATGCCGTCGTATTTTTCGCTGAAAACATCGTCGTACTTTCCGGATTTCAACTTCATGATTTCAGCGGCCGCAAGGAGCTCGATTCTGCTAAGAAGCATTCTCTTTGCTTCATTTACCCTCTTTTTTGCGGACCAGTTGCTGGAAACGCGGTATGCGTTGTCAATCGCCGATTCGTAGCTTTTTGCCACACGCGCAAGTTCGGGGTATTCCGACGCGGGCGGATTCTTATCGTTTGCCAAGAAATCGACTATCAGCTCAAATTTGTTTTCGGCCTTATTTAGAACGTCCATAGTCTCTATGACGGTCTCATAGGGAATTTCCGTCTTGTCGTCCATGGTGTCGAGCCTATATGCAAAGAATCTCATATTGAAATTTTTTGCTTTGGATTTTCTCGTTATTCTCGTCGAAAGGTCGTCGTCGATAGTCATAATGTAAGAAACAACTCCTACGACTTTCCCGCTGTCTCTATGTATAACGGGGCTGCCGCTATTGCCCTTGTAAAAGTTGCAGTCGGTTTCAAGCAGTTTGGGACCTACCGCAAGCAGAGTGCCTTCAATATTGCGCATTACATTTCCGCCTTGGCTGTTGCCGCTTACAACTAAATCATCTTTCAAATTTGTGTCCGTCATTACATTCTTGGAAATCTCTAACGGGGAAACGCCCTCCGGAACTTCGTCCAACTCTGCGAGAAATACGTCAAACCCCTTTTGGAGAAAGCAGGTTTTGGGGAGGCGCACTTCCTTGCCGTCAATAGTTGTAATTTTTGCGTTTTTCATTTCTCCGAGAACGTGCAAATTGGAGATTATGTAGGTTTTCCCGTCCATTTTCCCCAGAAATGCAGTTGCCGCGCCGCTTGCGTTGTTTACCATTAAAACAGCGTTGAGATTAACAGGAACCTCATCGTCGCTCTCTCTAATATTTCCGCGCTTTGAGGTGTATTTAGAAAATACGCCGCGCGATTGGAGAGACTTTAGCTCTTTCTTCCATTCCTTTATGTCGTCTTCGGCATACTCTATTCTTTGTTTCAGATACTCTATTCTGTCTTTGATGTCTGTTTCGGCAAATGCGCCGCATGCACAAATCAAAATGACAAACGTAAATATAAACAGCTTTTGCATATGTCGTCTCCTTTTATGTGTTATAACATATATGTATTACATATGCAATCAAAATATTATTTTATCATCTGGAAGTGTAAAATATAATTCCGATTAACCGTAAATTTTACTTTAAAATTTACCTCTGGGAAATCTTATATTATGGAACTGGCGGCTAGTATTGGCTATAAATTTTATTTATGTTTTTTGCGCGTAAAAGACTGAGCAAATGCGGCGTTATATTATGTGGATAATTCCCCTCCCTCCCCACCACACACACCATCACAACCCCACACAAAAAAACGGTCGCCATAAAAAAACTGCGGTTGCGCTATTTTAAAAAATATTTACGGTTTTTAAGAAACGGATTGCGACTTGAACAAAAGAATGAGCTTGATACGACTGAAACGAAAATGTTTCTCGCCAACTAAAAAATCGACGGCAGGACTTTTGCCAAAAGAGCCAAACCAAGCATTGTTGGAGTGAATTGGCTGAAAATGCCTATTTCGCAAGAATATCCATAGTATCAAACGGTGGCGAATCTTCCGTTCGGCTCTATGGGGATAAAGTTATCCTATCAAGCGCAAATTGCGCTTTGCAAAAAAAAGACCTCCGCACAATGCGGAGGCCTCTTCGTTTTGGAAATAAATTTTTCTACTTTAAAAAACAGTCAGAAAATAGACTTCGTTTTTTTGCAGGTTTTTATTTACCCCAGTGCTTTATGAGAGTTTCGCCTATCGCCGAAGGCGTCGGGGACACTGCAATGCCGGCTTCGAGCAGGGCTTTAATTTTGTCGTCCGCAGAGCCGGAGTTCCCGGAGACTATCGCGCCTGCGTGACCCATTCTTCTGCCTTTCGGGGCGGTGCGGCCCGCTATGAATGCAGCCACAGGTTTCTTGCAGTTTTCTTTCAGCCACGCGGCCGCTTTTTGTTCGCCGTCGCCGCCGATTTCGCCAATCATTATGATGGCTTCGGTGTTGGGGTCTTCGTTGAACATCTTTACAGCGTCGAGGTGGCTCGTGCCGTTAATCGGGTCGCCGCCGATGCCGACTACCGTGCTTTGCCCGTATCCGAGGCATGTCGTCTGCCAAACAGCTTCGTAGGTCAAGGTGCCTGAGCGGCTTACAATGCCTATTGTGCCGGGCTTGTGAATGTATCCGGGCATAATGCCTATCTTGCATTCTCCGGGGGTTATCACACCGGGGCAGTTGGGGCCTATTAAGCGAGATTTGCAGCCCTTTTGCATCAGGCGCGATTTCACTATCGCCATATCTTTTACCGGAATGCCCTCGGTAATTGTTATTATGAGTGGAATTTCGGCGTCGATTGCCTCGAGAATCGAGTCCGCCGCGAATGCCGGCGGGACGAATATTGCGCAAGCGTTTGCGCCCTCTTTTTCTACCGACTCCCTTATGGTGTTGAATACTGGGACCTTTTGGTCGAAAAGCATTCCGCCTTTGCCGGGGGTGACGCCCGCGACGATTTTTGAGCCGTATTCCATGCATTGGCGGGTGTGGAAAGAACCCGTATTGCCCGTAATGCCGCTAATTACCACTCTTGTGTCTTTATTAACGAGTATGCTCATTTTTGTAGAAATTTAAGGTTTACTTTTGTTCGGCTACGATTTTTACGATTTTCTCCGCGGCGTCCGCGAGTGAATCGGCCGTTGTGAGGGCTATGCCGCTTTCGGAAAGCATTTTTCTGCCGAGTTCGACATTTGTGCCTTCGAGCCTTACGACGAGCGGAAGCGTGAGCCCTACGTTTTTGACCGCCGCGATTACGCCCGCCGCGATTACGTCGCAGCGCATAATTCCGCCGAATATGTTTACGAGGATTCCCTTAACGTGCGGGTCTTTTAAAAGAATGTTGAAGGCCTGTGTTATGGACTCTTCGGTTGCGCCGCCGCCGACGTCGAGGAAGTTAGCGGGGTTGCCTCCAAAGTGTTTTATGATGTCCATAGTTGCCATAGCGAGCCCCGCGCCGTTTACCATGCAGGCGATGTTCCCGTCGAGGGCGATGTAGTTGAGCCCGTATTTGCTGGCTTCGATTTCCTTCGGATCCTCTTCGTGCGGGTCTCTGAGAGCTTCAAGTTCGGGGTGGCGGAAAAGTCCGTTGTCGTCGAATGAAACTTTTGCGTCGAGGCACGTTATTTTGCCGTCTTTTGTGAGGACGAGCGGGTTTACTTCCACCATGGAGCAGTCTTTCTGCCAGAAGAGCTTGTAGAGGCCGCCCAAGAGAGCTCTAAACTGTTTCTGTTTATCCTTGTCTCCAAAGCCGAAGAAGAAGGCGAGCCTCCTGATTTGGAAAGCTTGCAGGCCGATATCGGGATCGACGAGCATTTTCATTATTTGGTCGGGTGTTTCAGCGGCGACTTTTTCAATGTCCATGCCGCCTGCTATCGACGCTACAATCGCGACTTTACCTGAGTCCCTATCCATGAGGATTGAGAGGTAGTATTCTTTGTCGATATCGACCGCCTCGGCGAAGTACAGAGTGCCAACGACTCTTCCCTGCGGGCCGGTCTGTTTTGTAATCAAGGTGTTGCCGAGCATTCTTTTTGCTACTTCCGCGGCTTCCGATTTGGGGACGAATTTTACGCCTCCCTTGAAGCCGTCGGCGAACACGCCCTTTCCGCGTCCGCCCGCGTGTATCTGCGACTTCACTACTATGTTGTCGCCGGGAATAGCCGCTATGGCGGCGTCAAATTCGGAGGGGGATTTGACCGCCACGCCGTCTTGCACGGGAACGCCGAATTCTTTGAATAGTGCTTTTGCTTGGTATTCGTGAATATTCATTTTACGTCTGCCTTTTTTATCGAGGCTTTTTTTAGTTTGAAAATATAACGAACCGCGACGGGACGAAAAGCGTTTGTCCGAATTGCCCGCGTGGGGGTTATTGTGTCTTCACAGGCTTACTTTTAACTGCCGTTTTTTCAAGTTTTTTTTAAAAATTTTTTTAGTGCTCACACGTTTGAGCCGCTAATCTTGGAATCTTTTTTGATATTTTCATCCTTATGCGTAGATTGTGTTTGTGTGTGGAAAAAATTGCAGGCGGCAAAAAATTAAAACTACGTTCGCTTAAATTAAAAATACTTTTGCCATAATTGCGCGTAATGCTAAAACTTGCGGAGTATTTTGCAGATGCCGGTATTCCCCGGATATAGCGCAAAGAAAAATTATCTTTTTAGGTGGAAAAATATCCGCTATGTTTTGTGGATTAACGCAGTCGCGTGGAGCAGGGAGGGTGGCAGGGTGGAAGCCCGATAAAATCGCTCCTTCTTAAAACTGTAAAGATTAAGCGCGTTCTCTTGTTTAAAACCGCGCGCGAATGCCGACGCTTAGCTGGAAAGCCTGCCATGCCGACAGTTATCTTAAAGATGCCGTGCGGCGAAAATTGTCTTTCTGGTTGAAATTGCCGCTTTTTTGTGTATATATTATGGGGAAAATGGTCTGGGAGTTTGCAGATTACGACAAAAAGCTTGCGGCTGACATGGGGGCATACCTCGGTGTAAGCCCCATACTTAGCGCGCTCATACTCCAGCGCGGGTACACTGATCCTCTGCGGGCGAAGATGTTTTTAAGCCCGAAACTCGCAAACCTCGACGATCCTTTCAGACTTAAAAATTTGCGCAAAGCCGTATTGCGGATAATAGAGGCCATTGAAAAACGCCAAAATATCCTCGTATTTGGCGACTACGACGTTGACGGGATTACAAGCACGACGCTGCTCGTTAGCATTTTGAGGCTTTTCGGGCTGAACCCTTCTTATTTTGTTCCGCGCAGAATGGAGGAGGGCTACGGACTCAGCGAAGCGGCGCTCGAAAGGGCGCTGTCATCTGGAAAGACTGATTTGCTCATAGCCCTCGATTGCGGTACTAACGCTGAGGAGGCCGTTAATTACATACACTCGCGCGGGATAGATTTGATTGTGGTTGACCACCACCAGGCGAAGGACGCCACAGCCCAAAACCACATTTTGATAAATCCGCACGTGTTCGACTTTGAAGGCGCGCCCTGGCGGCAGCTCTGCACGGTAGGACTCGTTTTCAAGCTCGCGCACGGGCTGATAAAGGAGATGCGCAACCGCAGCGACAAGCGATCTTGGGAAATAAATTTAAAAGACTACCTCGACCTCGTCGCTCTCGGGACAGTCGCCGACTTGGTGCCGCTCGTCGACGAAAATAGGATACTCGCGCGAAACGGCATAAAGCGCCTAAAATCCACCCGCCGAACAGGCATACAGGCACTGATACAGGCAAGCGGCATAGCCCTCGGAGACGACATAACGCCCGTTGACATATCCTTTAAGCTCGGGCCCCGCATAAATGCGAGCGGCCGCGTCGCCGACGCTTCGCTGCCTCTTGAAATGATGCTCGGCGACGATTTTACGACATGCTACCGCGCCGCCTGCGAGCTCAACGACATCAATAAGGAGCGCCAAGACATAGAGCGCGGAGTTTTGGAGGACGCTATGAAGCAGGTCGAGGAAAACGGGTACGATTCCGACCCATGCGTAGTCGTTTTCGATCCGCGCTGGCACCCCGGGGTTGTCGGCATAATCGCCGGGAAGCTCAGCCGCGAATTCCACAGGCCGGTGATAGTGTTCGGCGAGGAGGACTCCGGATTTATAAAAGGTTCGGGGCGTAGCGTGCACGGGATAGACTTGGTCGCATGCCTTGCCGAGTGCGCGGATATGCTCGGAAGCTGGGGAGGGCATCCTATGGCTGTCGGAGTGTCGGTAAAGAGCGGAGGGGTTGACGAATTTAGAAGGCGCATAAATGCCGCCATAATAAAAAAGTACGGCAAAGACATAGACTTTTCTCCGAAAGTTAACATAAGCCTAACTCTCGATTTGTCAGACGTTGGCATCGAGCTGTTGAACGAGCTCGAAATACTTCATCCGTTCGGGGAGGGAAACCGCGAGCCGATTTTTGCGTTGAAATCGGTAAAGCTGCACAAGGCGCCCGAAGTTTTCGGCGGAGTGAATTTCCGATTCCAGATACCGCTCGGCGACAACGGGTGGATTAACGCAGTCGCGTGGCGCATGGCTGGGCGCGTGCCGCCGGCGGACAAGTCGATAGACATTGCGGTAAAGCTTGGCTGGAACAGGTGGAACCGCCGTAAAACCCCGCAGGCTACGCTCGTTGACTGGCGCTTTTCCGAAGCGTAATTTTTGCGCGCTTGCGCCGTGGAGCCTTTTGGGGGCGCGGCAGATTTTTTTCGGAGATTTTGCGGAGGCTTTTTTTAGGGGGAAGTATTGCGCGTTGGGTTATTTTTATAAATTTTTTTCGCGCGCAATAGGTCGATTTTTTTGATATTTTGTGCGCCGGATAGTTCTTTTTGGAGAAAATATTCTGAGCGAGGGATAATATGATTCTTTGAGCGGCGGGCCTGGCTATTTTTAGGAATTTTATTTTCTGGGAGGGATTTTTTAGGCAGCTTGGAATGCGGAGGGCGGGTGTTGCCGACTGTGCTTTAACCTGCTTATTTAGCGCGCGGAATAAATTTTATTTTTTGCCAAAGCCAAAAACGGAACTTCTGCCAGCTTTTTAGCGCACTGAAAATCTCTGCCTTTCGCCCGCCAAATGCGAAAAATCAAAAATGGTCTTGGCTTTGGGGAAAGTTGGGCAAGCGAAAAATAAAGCATTATTTTGTTGAACGCCGCAAGCTCTTGCTTAGTTTAAAAAAATATGAAATTTCGCAAAGTCGCCATACTTGGAACAGGCCTGCTTGGTGCGTCTTTCGCGTTCGCCGCGAAAAATCGCGGGCTGTGCGAAAAAATATCGGCGTGGTCGAGGAGCGAATCCACGAGAAAAAAATGCTCCATTCTTCCGGAAATTTTCGACGAAGTTTTCGATTCCCCTGAAAAGGCAGTTTCGGACGCCGACTTGGTCGTCATTTGCACCCCCACGGAAAATATACCGGGCATAGCGGCGCAAATCGCGCCGAATTTAAAAAAGGGTGCGGTCGTCACCGATGTCGGAAGCGTAAAGGGCAAAATATGCGAATTGTGCTCCAAGCCGATTGCTTCTTGCGGGGCGCATTTTGTGGGCTCCCACCCCATGGCGGGCTCCGAAAAAATAGGTATAGATTTCGCCGACGAAAAGCTTTTCGATTCGCGCCCGTGCTTTGTCACGCCGCTTTCTAACGCCGATGAAGACTCCGCAAAAAAAGTTTCCGAACTTTGGAGGGCAATGGGCATGCGGGTGTATGTGGTTTCTACCCAGCTGCACGATGCAATTGTCGCGCGCATAAGCCATCTCCCGCACCTCGCCGCCGCGCTCATATGCGACACAGCCGCGGATTTCGACATAAATCTCCTTCCGTATTCCGGCCCTGGATTTAGGGATACCACGCGCGTGGCCTCCGGTTCCCCGCAGATTTGGGAAAGCATAATAACTGACAACCGCGCCGAGATACTCTCCGCTCTCGGCGAGTTCTCCGAGCGCCTCGGAAGGCTCGTAAAGGCGATAGAGTCAAGCGATATGCAGGCTGTGTCGGAAATTCTAAAAAAGGCAAAATCGTTTAGGGACAAGCTCTAAAAATTATGTCAACTCAAATAGCAGTAAAACCGTTTCATTTCAAATGCGCGTCGTCCGTGCTTCCGCCAGGCTCCAAGAGCCTTACAAACCGTGCGATGATACTGGCGGCGTTGTCGGGCGGCAAGACGCTCCTTGAAGGAGCCCTGTTTTCCAGAGACACTGAAATCATGGCAGACTGCCTTTCCAAATTGGGGTATGTCGTAAATTTAAACCGCTTCGAAAAAACAATAGAGATAGAATCCCCGATGGGGGCGGCTCCGAACTCCTCCGCCGAATTGCATGTCGGCAACGCGGGAACGGCCGCCCGCTTTGTGACGGCTCTCGCCGCACTTAGAAAAGGCGGCTCTTACAAGTTCGACTGCGACGATGCAATGCGCTCGCGCCCGATGGCGGGGCTTGTGGAGGCGTTGAAGTCGCAGGGGGCAAAATTTGAATTTTTGGGCGAGAAAAACGCTTTGCCTTTTATAATACACACATGCGGCTTAAAGGGCGGAAGGGTCGAGATAGACGCAAAGGCTTCGAGCCAAATGCTGTCGGCGCTGCTGATGGTGGGCGCATTTGCGGACTCCCCGATGGAAGTCTCGCTAAAAGGCTCGACCGTCTCGAAACCGTTCGTCGATATGACTGTCGGGATAATGGCGCAGTTTGGAGTCGAAACGGTTTTTGAGGGCGGAGTTTATAAATTTTTGAGGCCGCGCAGCGCGTGCGGAGAGAGGATATATAAAATCGAGCCAGACGCCACGGCGGCGAGCTATTTTGCGGTTTTGCCTGCGGTTGTCGGCGGGGCTTGCGAAATATCGGGCTTTGCGGAGTGCAAGCTTCAGGGGGATTCCGCCTTTTGCAGGCTTCTATCCGACGCGGGACTTGTCAAGACCGAAACCGTAGGCGGTAACCTCATTGTCGAGGACGCCGAACAGACGGTTTTTCCCGAAAGCATGGAGTTTGATTTTAACGATATCTCCGACACCTTCCTAACTTTGGCGGCGGTTTCTCCGCTCTTGCCCTTCAAGCTTACGATAAAGGGCATTGCCCATACCCGTGCGCAGGAAACCGACAGGGTCGCGGCGTGCGCCAACGAGCTTAGAAAGTTTTGCGAGTCCGTTGTGGAGACGGACGATTCCATTAGCGTCACTCCCTATCCGCCGGAGCGCCTTGCGGAAATCGCCCAAAATCCGATAACCGTAAAAACGTACGCTGACCACAGAATGGCAATGAGTTTTTCGATACTCGCCTCGCGCGACGTCCGCGGCGACGGCAAGCCGTGGGTAATAATAGAGGATCCCGGGTGCGTCTCCAAGACTTGGGGTGAATTTTTCGAGGTTTTATACACTGCGCGCTCCGATTCTGAAGGGCTAAGGGTCGTGGCTGTTGACGGGGGAGCCGCAGTGGGGAAATCGAGCGTCTCGAAGGAGTGTTCGAGGATTCTCGGATACATGCATGTAGATACGGGCTCGCATTACAGGACTGTTGCGTACGCATTGATGTCTGACGGAATAGACACGTCCGACGCAGATGCTGTCGCCGAGAGGTTAAAGAGCGTAAAGATAGGCACGGTGCTTTGCGGCAATTCGGCGCGCATAACTCTCGACGGCAATCTCGTAGAGGACTCCTTGATAAGGACTGAAAGCGTGAACGCATCTGTCGCAAAGTATGCCGCAATGCCCGAGGTGCGCAATTTCTTGAAAAACTACCAGAGGTCTATGGCGGACTACGCGCGCTCCCACGGATTGTCCGGAATGATTATGGAGGGACGCGATATCGGGACTGTAATTTTCCCCGACGCAAATGTCAGGATATTCCTCGACGCCGACGAACAGACGCGCGCGGCGCGCAGGGCGAAAGAGGGCATATCTGACTCTGTCGGGCTGCGGGACGCAATCGACAAGTCGAGAAAGACAGCTCCTTTGCGCTGTCCAGAATCCGCCGTGAGAATAGACACTTCGCACATGACCAAGGAGGAGGTCGTGAAGCTGACCTTGTCGTACATTTTGGAATCGTAATGCGCGCAAGATATTTTAAATTTAAAACCGCGAAGCTCGTTTACAAATCGTGGTGGCACTTGTCTGCAATTTTTTGCGACGTATTCGGAAGGATAGAGCTTTACGGGTACGAGAACGTCCCCAAATGCCCGTGCATAATAGTTGCAAACCATGTCAGCTATCTCGACCCTATGGCGATGGCGTTTTTTCACGAGACTGAATTGTGCGCCGTTGCGCGCGACACCCTCATGAAGGGTAAAGTGCTCGGGTGGATTTTCAGACATCTAAACGCAATACCGGTAAAGCGGGGGCAGTCCGGGAATCTCGGAGCTTTCCGCGACGTATTGGCGAGGATAAAAAACGGAATAGGAGTTGTGATTTTTCCTGAGGGCACTCGCAGCGAGAACGGCGAACTTTTGCCGGGCAAGCCGGGGGCGGGGCTTCTTGCTATAAAAGCGGGGGTTCCGATACTGCCGATACGTTCGTTTGGATTCGAGGAGGTGCTTCCGCGTTCCGGCCGCCTC
>ENA-ORSS01004502-ORSS01004502.1-human-gut-metagenome-genome-assembly--contig:-NODE-4502-length-10331-cov-3.261483_pt1 | contig 10331 bp, 9 predicted proteins | sample MGYA00241899_ERZ509162 | MGnify/ENA primary metagenome ERZ509162 (study PRJEB26280, sample SAMEA2338641) | human gut metagenome | biome: human gut; feature: human-associated habitat; material: faeces... | reverse complement strand
CTCGATTCCCAAGCCGCTGGCCGACGCGCTGGATGCACTCGGCGAAAATCCGTTCGGCGGGGAAACCGCGCTCGGCGTAGACGCGGAGAATTTGCAAAGGCTCGCCGCGCAGGCGAAAATCATGGCGCGGAAATATGATGTTGTGGTGACGAATCCGCCGTATATGGGTTCCAGCGGCATGGGCGCAAGGCTGGCGGAGTTTGTGAAGAAGCAGTATCCCGATAGCAAGAGCGATTTGTTCGCGGTGTTTATGGAGCGGGGACGCGAATATACCAAAATAGGCGGGTATTGCTGCATGGTTACCATGCAGTCTTGGATGTTCCTCAGCAGTTTTGAGAAATTAAGAGGAACTATTATGAAAAACCAAACGATAACAACACTTATGCATATGGAAAATATGGTGTTGGGTATTGCGTTTGGTACGGCGGTATCTGTGCTAAAAAATGAACATATAGCCGGATATAAGGGCACATATAATCATATAAAACTGGAAGATATTGAAGATGGTGAACCAAAGGATTTTCCGGTAAAAGGAAATCGCTTTGCGCAAGTCAGTTCAGATAATTTTGAGAAGATTCCGGGGGCACCGGTGGCGTATTGGGTGAGCGAAAAAATGATGGAGGCGTTTGAAAAAGGGGTTCTATTGGGAACGGTTGCGGATGCGCGGCAAGGACTGGCAACAGCAGATAATAATAGATTTTTACGAGAATGGTATGAAATTGATGTAGATAAAATTATGTTCCATGCGAAAAGCTGTGAGGAAGCGAAAGAATCTGGAAAAAAATGGTTTCCGTATAACAAAGGCGGAGAATTTAGAAAATGGTACGGAAATAATGATTTTGTTGTAAATTGGGAAAATGATGGATATGAAATAAAACATTTTGCGGATGAAAAAGGAAAAATCCGGTCATACACCCGAAATCCACAATACTATTTTAGAGAATGTTTAAGCTGGTCTCTTGTTTCATCAAGCGTTGCAGCATTTAGATATAAGCCTAATGGAAATATATTCGATGTTGCAGGGATGAGCTGCTTTTCGGATGAAAATTTGTTGTATTTACTGAGTTTGTGCAATACGAAAATTGCTATGGAAATACTAAGCATTATAGCGCCGACGATAAACTACCAGTGCGGAGATATTGCAAATATTCCTGTAATAGATAGTGTGGCAAATCGTGAGTTAATTGAAGAAAAGACGAAAGAAAACATCAATGTTTCAACAACGGATTGGGATTCTTTTGAAACGAGTTGGGACTTTAAGAAACACCCGCTGATTTGAGAAAGGAAGAAGCGTTATGGGATACAGGCAAGATACGGTAAAATGTGAATTTTGCGGGACAACATTTGATTGTACATGGAGGATATTAAAAAAGGGCGAGATTTGGTGTGGAGAGTATCCGAAAAATGCTATATATGGAGAATGTATGAAAATCAATGGGAGATACTATGTTTTTGTGAATTGCCCGAAATGCAAGAAAAGGAATCAATATTTACTCAATGAAAAAGAAGAAGGAGAGAAAGCGGAAGATGGAAAATTCAAAAATATCTGAGATTATAATAAGTGCATTTATATCTGCTATTACAGCGATTTTGACATTGCATCTGAATCGGAAAAAGGAAATAAAAGCCCATATTTACAATAGGCGCGAAGAAGTCTATTTGAGCGTTTTTGAATCTTTTGAGAAACTGTTGGATGATAAATGGAAAATATTCCAAGGCGCGTTGAATCAATTAAAAGAAAATAAAGCAAAAATCCATCTTTATGCTTCCAATAAGGTGATTGAAAACTATGATAAGCTGTTAGATGTTTTGACGGGGATTGCTGATGATTTTAGCACTTATAGTATGAACCAATCAGACTATGACCTCAATATAAATGAAAAAGATGAAGAAGCAATAACGAATATCATTGCGAATCATGAGGATGAACTTGGAATGAAAGTAACGGATTTGATGTACAGCATGATTCAACAAATGAGAAAAGAAATGAAAATATAAGAAACGGAGTGAACCGCACATGTCCCGCCTCATTTCCGACAAATACCGCGAATACCAGCAAACATGCCAAAACCGCTTTGATACCCTCAAAGCCAACGAAGAAGAACTCAACCGCATTTTTATCGACATTTACGGCTTGCAGGAAGAACTCATGCCCGATGTGGCTGATAAGGATGTGACGGTTTATCGCATCATCGACGAGCCGAGCGACGAAGAACGCAAAATGCGCTATGTGCTTTCCATGCGCGATGAGATCGTCAGCCTGCTGTCGTATATCGTCGGCTGCATCCTCGGCCGATACTCGCCCTATGTGGACGGCCTGCTTTTCGCGGGCGGCGAATGGGACGACGCGCAGATTCGCGCGCGCATCGAGGAAGGCGCAAAAGCCTGCGATTTCGCCGATCCGTCGCTCGGGCTTTTCTACCCGGACAGCGACGGCATTGTGCCGATCACCGACGAGGCGTATTTCCCGGATGATATCGCGGAGCGCACCGTCGAGTTTGTCCGGAAGGTCTACGGCGCGGAAACGCTGGAAGAAAACCTTGCGTTTGTCGCGTCCGCCCTCGGCGGCAGGGGCGAAACCCCGCGCGAGGTCATCCGCAATTATTACCTGAACGATTTTTACGCCGACCACCTCAAAACCTATCAAAAGCGGCCGATTTACTGGCTTTGCGACAGCGGCAAGGCGGGGGCTTTCCGCGCGCTGTTTTATCTGCACCGCTATGACCGCGATACCGTCGGGCGCATCCGCATGGATTATGTGCATGAATTGCAGGATCGCCTGCGCGTGCAGCTCGACGACGCGCGCCGCGCGCAGGAGAGCGGCGAGGGGCGCGCCAAGGCGCAGGCGGGCAAACGCGCGCAGAAGCTGGAAAAGCAGCTCATCGAGCTGGGGCAGTATGAGGAACAGGTGCACCATCTGGCGGATATGCGCATCCCGCTCGACCTTGACGACGGCGTGAAGGTCAATTACGCCAAGCTCGGCGCGATACTCGGCAAAATCAAGTGACGGAGGGGAAGACGATGGATGTACGGCAGGAATTGCTGCGGCGGTTTGCCGCGCCCCTTCCGGAATACTACACGCGGCGCATCGTCGTGTTCGAGGATGACCAGGGCGGTTTCGCCGCCGACGTGGAGCAGATGGAGCTGCCCGGCGTGCGCATTCTCGTCATGCGGGAGGACGAGTGGTTCACCCTGCGGCGGCAGATCGAGAGCGATTACGCGGCGGAGGACATTCTGCTCTACTGCCCGAAGACGTTTGCGCGCTGGCAGGATAACTGGCTGGCGGATGTGTTCAAATACAGCGAGATATTCCGCGCGGATTACTGGTCGCTGCTCTTTGAGGAACTGCACATCGCCGACGGCGTGGATATGCGGCGCTATGCGCGGAAGGTGGGGCGCTTTTTCGCCAGCCGGGATCGCGTGGCGAAGCTGGGCGCGCTCGGGAAGGATTACCGCAGCGAGCAGGAGCTGGAAATCGGCGTGATGAGCGTGCTCTGCGGGCTGAAAAGCGCGTCGCTTTCGGGCGTGCTCGGCGCGGCGGTGCTCGGCGCGCACGAGGAAGAAAACGAGAAGCTGAAAGCCATCGAAAAGTTCTGCGGGGCGGACGCATTTTGGCTGCTGGCCGAAAAGGCGATCGGCTATACCGGCAATCGGGACGCGGCGGAGCTGGCCTGCTATCTGCTGACGAGCGCGGCGCTGCTGAACGCGCCGGAGGATGCGTTCGCGGGACTGCCGGGCGCGGCGGCCTACGCGCAGCAGGCGTATGCGCTGGTCAGCAAGTGGCTGCACGAGGACAGAGAAGCCATGCTGGAAACCTGCCGCGCGGTGGAGGAACGCTACCCCGTCATGGCGCGGCTGCAAAAGCTCGACCGGGCGGCGCTGATGCGCGTGTCGGTCTACCCCTGCGCGGACGCGCTGCTGATCCGCGCGGCGCTGACGGCGTTTGCGCGGGACAGCATGAACGTGGACGAGGTGCAGGGCATGATGCAGGCGCGGCGGGAGCTGCCGTGGTGGGGGCTGTACGCGCCGTATGCGGATGCGCTGGGCGCGCTGTGCGAGATGCAGCTCTTCATCCGGGCGTATCGGGACGGCTTCCATTTCACCGACGCGGAGGAGATGTTCGCGGCGTATGCCTCGCGCCTGTGCCGGATGGATACGGCGTATCGCCACCTGTGCGCGGCGGCGGATCGGGCGCTGGCGCTGGGGCTGTTCGCGCTGGAGGACGAATTGAAGGCGGCTGTGCAGGCGGCGGAGCGGCTGTATAAAAACGGCTGCCTCGCGCCGCTGGGCGTGTGCTGGTCGGCACTGCTGGCGGGGCAGACGCTGGAAACCGCGCTGGCGATTGTGCCGCGGCAGGAGCGGTTTTATGCGGATCATGTGCGCGGGGAGGACGCGCGCACGTTCGTCATCGTCTCCGACGCGCTGCGCTACGAGGTCGCGCAGGAGCTGACCGAGCGGCTGCACGGCAGGCTTTCGGGCAACACGGTCTGCACGGCGATGGTCGGCACGATCCCGACGATCACGCCGGTGGGCATGGCGGCGCTTCTGCCGCACAAAAAGCTGACGCTCACGGAGGAGTTGAGCGTGCTCTGCGACGGCATGCGCACCGACGCGAGCCAGCGCGAGGCCGTTTTGCGGGCGGCGTGCCCGCAGAGCGCCGCGCTGGAGCTGGGCGTGTTTCGGCGGATGACGCGCGCCCAGCGGCAGGAAATCGCGCGGGAGGCGAAGGTCGTCTATCTCTATCAGGATGTGATCGACCGCGCGGGCGAAAGCGACGGCGACGTGTTCGCCGCGTGCGAAACCGCGATGAGCGAAATCGAGCAGGCGATGCGCATGCTGGTCAGCGAGCTGAGCGCCGCGTGCATCTATGTCACGACGGATCACGGGTTCATCTACACCCGCTCGCCGCTGGAGGAGACGGATAAGGCGGAGCGGGAGCTTGCGGCGGGCGACGTGCTCTGCTATATGCGGTTGTGCGGGAGAACGTCAGCGACGAGCGGACGCTTTCCATGCCGCTGACGATGCTCGGCCGGCCGGAATGGGCCTGCGTCACGCCGCGCGGCGATCTGCGCTTTAAGCAGCAGGGCGGCGCGTCGCCGTATATGCACGGCGGGCTTTCCCTTCAGGAGCTGGTCGTCCCGCTCATCGCGTATCGCAACAGGAAGGCGGGGCAGAAGGGCTACCGCGCGATCACCAAGGCGGATATCGTGCTGCTCGGCGAGAATCGAACCATCAGCAACGGCATTTTCACGCTGGTGTTTTATCAGCAGGAGGCCTGCGGCGGCAAGGTGCAGCCGCGCACGGTCAACGCGCGCTTTGTGGATCGGCGCGGGCAGCCCGTCAGCGACAGCCACCGCATCATCGGCGACAGCGCCGCAGCGGAGAACAACGACCGCACAACGCGCGTCACCTTCCGCCTGCTGGGCAGCAATTACGATAAAAACGAACGTTACGACCTCGTGCTGACCGATGAAGACGATCGAACCGAACTCGCGCGGGTTCCGTTTACCATCGACATCGTGTTCGGCATGGACTTTGATTTTTAAGGAGGCGGGAACATGGATGCACTGGATCGAAAGATCAACGAGGTGTTTCCGGGAAAGGTCGTCCGAAAGGATTTGACGGCGCTGCTTCGCCGCGGCGCGAACGTGCCGACCTTCGTGCTGGAATATCTGCTCGGCATGTATTGCGCGACCGACGATGAAACGGCCATCGCCGAGGGCGTGGAAAAAATCCGCAAAATTCTCGCGGAAAACTATGTCCGCCCGGAAGAAAGCGAAAAGGTGAAATCGCTCATCCGCGAGCGCGGGGAATACACCGTCATCGACAAGGTCAGCGCCGTGCTGGATGAATACAAGGATATCTACGTCGCGCGGTTTTCCAATCTGGAAATCGAGCCGTTCGTCCTGCAAAGCGATTACGCCGTGAAATACACCAAAATCTTGATGGGCGGCATCTGGTGCATCGCGCGCATCGGCTATACCTATCAGCAGGATTCGATGGAGGACGAGAAGAAGCGCCGCAAAAAGCGCGGGCCGGAGGATTCGCCTTTCCGTATTCTCGGCCTCAAGCCGATTCAGCTCCCCAACCTCGACGCGGCGGAGATGATCGAAAAGCGGAAGGAATTTACCACCGAGGAATGGATCGCGATGCTGCTCCGCTCGGAGGGCATGGAGCCGGACGCGCTGAGCGAAAAAGAAAAGCTGCATTTCATCGAGCGCATGGTGCCGCTGGCCGAGCACAACTACAACCTTTGCGAGCTCGGCCCGCGCGGCACGGGCAAGAGCCATCTGTATAAGGAAATTTCGCCGTATTCCATTCTGATGAGCGGCGGACAGACGACCACGGCGAACCTGTTCTACTCCATGGCGGCGCACAGGGTCGGGCTGGTCGGCCATTGGGACTGCGTGGCCTTTGACGAGGTGGCGGGCATGCGTTTCCGCGATCTGGACGCGATTCAGATTATGAAGGATTACATGGCCTCCGGCTCGTTTGCCCGTGGGCGGGATATGATTAACGCGGATGCGTCGATGGTCTTTGTCGGCAACATCAACGACAGCGTGCAGAATCTGCTCAAGGTTGCGCACCTGTTTGAGCCGTTCCCGCCCGAATTCAACAACGACAGCGCGTTTTTTGACCGGATTCATTATTACCTGCCCGGCTGGGAAATTCCGAAAATGCGTTCGGAGCTGCTGACGGAAAAATACGGACTGATTACGGATTGTCTGGCCGAGCTGACGCGGGAGCTGCGCAAAAAGGACTGCACGCATCTGCTCGACGCCTATTTCCGCCTGAATGGCAAATTCAACAAGCGCGACGAAATCGCCGTGCGCAAGACCATGTCCGGCCTGATTAAGCTGATTTTCCCGGATGAAAACGTGACGGAAGACGAGATGCGCCGACTGCTGGAATACGCGATTGAGGGACGGCGGCGCGTGAAGGAGCAGCTCAAGCTCATGGCCGGGGTGGAATTTGCGGACGTCGCGCTGGGCTATGTGGATGAATACGGCAGCGAAACCGTCGTCTCCGTGCCGGAACAGGCTTCCAATACGCTGATTCCCGCCGAGAAGCTTCCGGCAGGCCACGTGTTTGCGCTCGGCGCAAATCAGATTGACGGCGAAGTGGCGGTCTATCGGCTGGAAAACAAGGTCATCCGCGGCAACGGCAAGATGGAGACGCAGGGCATCGGCGGCAATCGCGCCGTGAACGAATGTGTTGACGCGGCCTGGTATTATTTCATGGACAAGGCGAGAAGCATCCTGCCCGGCACGACGCTTTCGGATCACGATTATCTGCTCTATTATGCCGATCCGCAGAGCAAGGGGCTGAGCACGGAGGTATCCGTGGCGGAATTGGTCGGCCTTTGCAGCGCGGTGGCGAACCGCCCCGTGATGGAGGCGACGGCGGTAATCGGCGAAATCAAGCTGTCCGGCACGATGGGCGAAATCAAAAATCTGGAGAACATCGTCCGCGTGGCGAAGAACGCGGGCGCGAAGCAGCTATTGCTCCCGATTCAAAGCATGCAGGAGCTGATGCACGTTCCGGGCGAGCTGCTGACGGCGGTTCAGCCGATTTTTTACAGCGATCCGATTGAAGCCGTGAAAAAGGCGATTGAGCTGGCATAAAACGGGGAGGGAGAAACGATGCGCTTTATCTGCGCCGCGTGTGGAAAAACGCTGGATTTGCAAGGGGAAGAAGCGAGGTTTTGCCCGTTTTGCGGCAGGGCATACGCCGCGGCTGTCGTGGAGGGCGCGCGGGCGGACGCTGTGCAGGCCAAGTATTGGCAGATGACGCGGGCGGCTTATGGGGCGGCCCTGCGCGATATGGCGGACTTTCAGGGCAGACAAAGCCCAAAAAAGGGCTTTCGCCTTGAGCGTCTGACGGGCGCGTCGAGCAAGAATCAAGCCCGGCAGGAAATCGAGCGCTGTCTGGCGATGCTGGCCAAGCAGCTGGACGCGCCGAAGGAGACGGAACAGCGCGCGCCGGACGACGCAATCGACACGTTCGGCAGGCAGGTGGCGCGGATTTTGGGCGGGGAAATTCCCGAAAGTGCGCCGCCTAAAGAGGACGAAAAGCTGGAAGAAAAGAAAAAGCAATACGACGAGGCCAAAAAACTGCTCGATGCGCTGACGCGAACGCAGGCGACGCTCAACCGGCTGATGGATGAAAACGGCACATTTATTTTTGCCGATGCGGCGGAGGCGAAAAAGGCGAAGCAGCCGATGAACGAGCAGGCCGAGAAGCTGATTGCGCTTGCGCAGAAGGATTACGATCCGATTTTCGGCGAATCGTATGAGCCGTTTGTCGCCGCATATATGCAGGCCATGGCGGCTGTCGCCGAGCTGGTTCGGCCGAAAGAGAAGGACGCATCCGCCGACGCGAAGACGTGGGTGGAAAAACTCGACTTCTTGCTCGATCAGGCGTATCAAAATCGGAAGGACATGATGGGCGTCTGGCGGGAGACGGACGCGGTATGCGCCGCATTTGAAAAAAGGCTGGAGGAAGAACGGAAAAAGGACGAGTGAGACGGAGGAAAATAAGGATGGACTTTACGATTGAAAACGATGTATTGCTGGGGTACGAAGGCGCTGATGAGTACGTGACCATTCCGGAGGGCGTGACGGCCATAGGAGCATATGCGTTTATGAATAATGAATGTTTGAAAGGCGTAACCATCCCGGACAGTGTGACGAGCATAGGAAAGCTGGCATTTCATCAGTGCAGCAATTTGACGAGTATAAACATCCCCGAGGGTGTGACAAGCATTGAAAAGATGGTGTTTTCCAAGTGCAGCAGCTTGACACAGATAACCCTCCCCTCGACGGTGACCAGTATAGGAGAGTGCGCATTTGCTCAGTGCAGCAGTTTGGTGAGTGTAAACATCCCCGAAGGCGTGACAAGCATCGGAAAACAGGCATTTGCGCTGTGCAGCAGCTTGGTGAGTGTAAACATCCCTGAAGGTGTGACAAGCATCGAAAAACAGGCATTTATCTGGTGTACGATTATGTGTGCAGCAGCGCGGCTCCGGTGAAATCGGCTGCAGCTCAGCGGGAAAGCGGACGGGATGTGCGGATGATTCTGCTGGAGGATTTTCTGAAGGCGATTCGGGCAAGCGGCTATCAGAAGCCGAAGCCGGTTATTCCGACGATTCCGTCTATTCCCAGACCGATTGTCGAAGAACCCAAGCCGCCGGAGAGGTTTGTCATTGAAAATGGGGATACGCTTGTCAAATACAACGGCGACGAGAAAATCGTTGTGGTTCCGGCGGGAATCAGGAAAATCGGGTTTGAAGCGTTTGGAAAAAACGAACCGGGGAAAAGCAAGCTGGAAAGGGTCGTTCTTCCTGAAGGATTGGAGGAAATCGAGCTGTTTGCGTTTTCCTGCTGCGATCAACTGCAATTTGTGAATCTGCCCGATTCACTGATAAAAATTGGAGAAAATGCGTTTTGGAACTGCAAAAAGCTGACCGAGATTCGGATTCCGGAAAGTGTGGAGTATATCGGGGAGAGTGTATTTGAAAGCTGCGAGGCACTGCTGGATATTTACACGCCCGACTATATAGAAAAAGTCGAACCATTCGCTTTTGATACGGGCAATATCGCGACGAAACTTCATGCGAGGCCGGGAAGCATCATGGATATGGTGTATCAGCCGAATCAGGAGCTGAAAAAGAAATTGGCAGAGCAGCAGAACGAGCCCGCAAAGCGAAGACGAGCGGCCCAAACGAATGAAGCGCAGGCTGCGCCCGAAGCGCCTAAGAAAAAGGAGGGCTGCTATATTGCCACGGCAGTCTACGGCTCGTATGACGCGCCGGAAGTGCGGACATTGCGGCGCTTCCGCGACGAAACGCTGAAAAAGTCAGCTGCGGGAAGAATGTTTATCCGTGTATACTATCGTTTTAGCCCGCCGATTGCACAGCGGTTGAAGAACGCGACGAAAGTTAACCGTTTGGTTCGCAGGATGCTGGATGGGTTTGTCGAAAAATTGAATGAAAAGAAATCCTGACAAACAGGATAATGCCTCGAGCCGGGCAGACGGCGTTCTACGGGTTAAAACAAGGGTCATCCTCCGCAAATCGGAAGATGACCCTTGCCCTATTGGTTAGGAATGGCGCTTTGCGCTCTCCCGCGCATGGGGCGCTCGGCCTGCTCGATCGGGCACTTCAGCATATGAATTGCATGTTCATTGTGTTTCTCACTTTCTTGTGGTGTCGGTTATAAAGTACTTTCTGCAACTATCGGAATGATTCCGATCTGTCTCCTTTCGTTCATTTTGTTTATCACACCACAATACTTGAGATAAAAAGAAGAAATCCGAACCCATCCCCAATC
>ENA-ORSS01004498-ORSS01004498.1-human-gut-metagenome-genome-assembly--contig:-NODE-4498-length-10343-cov-5.422531_pt1 | contig 10343 bp, 5 predicted proteins | sample MGYA00241899_ERZ509162 | MGnify/ENA primary metagenome ERZ509162 (study PRJEB26280, sample SAMEA2338641) | human gut metagenome | biome: human gut; feature: human-associated habitat; material: faeces... | reverse complement strand
TGGCTTAGCATCTGCCGCACCTCGCTCGCCGTATCGGCACTTAGAATTGTGCGGTATTGCCATAAATGTGTTGATCGGAATATTTCAACTCTCTTTTGCGGGGTTCAGGGATGCCTTGATTACGCCAAGGCCCAAATCACTGGATAGCGGCGCGCAGTATTTCCAGCAGCGGGGTGATCATCCCGGCTGCAGCGGGACCGCCAAAGTTCACGATGCCGCGCAGCGGCATGGAATCCAGCATCTGAGCTACGGCTTCGCTGCTGGCAATCTCGCTGCCGCCTGCGTTGCCGCCGGTCAGGGCATTGCCCGCCTGTGCCAGCACTTGCTGGATGATGGCAGCTGTGCGGTCATCCTTGGAAAGCTCGCCGATGGTGGTGTTTTCGTCAATCACGAACGGGCGGCGGCGCGGGGTGCTGAACCGCACGCTGAGCGTTGCGTGGATATCCCGGCTGGAATGGCCTAGCAAAATCTTGTACTCGCCTGGGGCGGCGTACCAGCTGCCCAGCGTTTCGTCATAGTAGCTCAAATCCTGCGCGGTCAGGGTGAACTCTACCTGCTTTTCCTCGCCAGGTTCCAGCTTGACCTTCACGAACTTGCGCAGCTCCTTGGGCGGGCGGCCGGTGGTGCCGGTGCAGTCTGCTACATACAGCTGTACAACTTCCTTGCCGGGCATCATGCCAACATTCTTCACGCTCACCCGTACCCGCACGCTGTCGCCCTCGGCAAACTCGTCCGCCGTCAGCTGGGCATTGCGGTACACAAACCCTGTGTAGGAAAGCCCGTGCCCAAACGGCCACAGCACCGGCATCTTGCGGGCATCGTACCAGCGGTAGCCGACATACACGCCCTCGCGGTATTCCACATGGCGGCCGTCACCGGGGAAGTCGAGATAACACGGGGTATCTTCCAGCCGCAGGGGCCAGGTTTCCGGCAGGCGGCCGCTGGGGTTGGCATCGCCCCACAGCAGGGCGTCCGCCGCAGCGCCAACACCTTCGCCGCCCAGATACATGCACAGCACGGCGTTCACATCGTTGGCCCAGGGGCATTCCACCGGGGAACCGGTGTGCAGCACCACAACAGTGTTTTTCTGCACGGCGGCCACGCGGGCAATCAGGTTGTTCTGGCTTTCCGGCAGGCGCATATGGCTGCGGTCAAAGCCTTCGCTTTCAAAAGATTCCGGCAGGCCCGCAAAGATCACCGCCGCGTCAGCTTCCGCTGCGGCGGAAACCGCGCGCAGGAACTCTTCCTCCTCCCGCTGGTCCAGATCAGCGGGGAAGCCCTCCACATAGCTCACCCGGCGGCCATGGCTTTCGGCCATTTCCAGCGCGCTGTCCACCCTGATGGTGTTGATGTGGCTGGAGCCGCCGCCCTGATAGCGCGGCGTTTTGGCAAAGCCGCCGATGTATACTACCTTGCTGCCCTTTTTCAGCGGCAACACACCGCGGTTCTGCAAAAGCACGGCGCATTCCTTGGCCAGCTCTGCGGCGATGGTGTGGTCGCCTTTCAGGTCCAGCTCCGGGGCCGGGGCGGCAGCTTCGTCCGCCGCGCGGAACACAATGTTCAAAATGCGGATCACAGCCTTGTTCAGCGCGGCTTCGCTCAAGGTGCCGGCTTTAACGGCGGCCACGATCTTGGCGTCATTGACACCGCCGGAACCGGGCATTTCCAGGTCAAGCCCAGCCGCAACACCCTTTACACGGTCAGCTACAGCGCCCCAGTCGGACATCACAAAACCCTTAAAGTTCCACTCGGTGCGCAGAATATCGGTCAGCAGCATGCGGCTTTCGCTGGCAAATACATCGTTCACGCGGTTGTAGCTGCACATCACCGTCCAGGGCTGGGATTTCTTGACGGCGGTTTCAAATGCAGGCAGGTAAATTTCGCGCAGCGTACGCTCCGTCATGTCGGACGATGCGCTCATGCGGCGGTACTCCTGGCTGTTGGCGGCAAAATGCTTGATGGAGGTACCAACCCCCTGGCTCTGTACGCCATTGATGTACCCGGCGGCCAGCTCACCGGCCAGCACCGGGTCTTCGGAGTAATATTCAAAGTTGCGGCCGCACAGCGGACTGCGCTTGATGTTTATGGCAGGCCCCAGCACAACGCCAACGCCGAACGCGCGGGCTTCCCGCCCGATGGCCGCACCCTCCCGGCGGGCCAGGTCGGGGTCAAAGCTGGCGGCAACGGAGCACCCGGCGGGGAAGCAGACCGCCTTGCGGCTGTGGTTGGGGTCGTCCCGTTCCGGGTCCTGGGTGCGCAGGCCGTGCGGGCCGTCCGAGACCATCAGGGTGGGAATGCCCAGGCGTTCCACGGTTTTGGTGTGCCAGAAATCCGCGCCGGAGCAAAGCCCGGCCTTTTCTTCCAGCGTGAGCTGGGCAACCAGTTCGGGAATGTTGTGTTCCATCAAAAAGTCATCCTCCTTTTGTCCACCAGCTGCGGGTGGGGGGCAAGGGCAGGTGGCGGTTGTTCGGGCAGTGGAAACGTGCCGGATACACCGTTCCGCCCACGCTGCCTCCGGGGTGTGCCAAAATGGACACACACCCCCATATTTTGTATCATTATACACCACTTTGCACGCGAAAAGATAGCCTTTTTATTAAAAAACGTAAAGTCTGAAAACTTTTTCTGTGCAGGATGTTGGTGCGTCTGGCATTGTATTTCTCCTCTGTTTCGTGTAAAATTTAAAATTAGGATATACAGCGGCAAAAACGTTTTTTTGGCTGTATTCCAGGGAGGAAAAAATGAAAAAAGATAAACGGATTTTGGCCCTTGTTTTGGCGGCGGCCATGATGGGCACCGCTGCGCTTCCGGTTTGGGCCCAGACCCCGGAAACGGCGGACAGCAGCGTGGTGGAAGTGGAAGGCACGCTGGAAAACATCATAGCTGCCCGTGAAGCACTGGCTGCGCAGCCGGCAACGCTGGCGGAGGATGACAACAACATTCAGGCGGCGCAGACCATGGTGGAGCGCGTGGCCAATGCCGTAAAGAACCATACGGAAACAGCAGAGAAAGTAAATATCAAAGACCTGAACTTGGATAAAGATCTGGTGCTTTCCACCCTGGCTGACCTGAATGTGCGTGTGGAAGGCGGCGAGGCCATCAGCAAATTGTCCTGCTATTATAGCAGAGATACCGGGCTGGCGGTGGCAATCGGCCTTGAATACTGCACGGCGCAGGATGTTGCCGCCATGCAGGTAAAGCTGGACCAGCTGGTGGACCAGGCCAACACCCTGTGCCAGACGGATCTGGAAAAGGTGTTCTATGTGCATGAATGGCTGGTGCAGAACATTGCCTATGACCGGGAACACCTTAGTGATGATGTGCAGGACGACCACAACCTGCGCGGTGCCCTGCTGGAAGGGACTGCCGTCTGTGACGGTTACGCCAAAACGTATGCCCTTACCCTGCGCAAGCTGGGTATCACTGGTGTGCTGGTAACCAGTAAAGATATCGGCCATGCGTGGAACATGGTCGAGCTGGACGGGAACTGGTACCAGGTGGACTGCACCTGGGATGACCCGGTGGACGGTTCGGATCAGCTGGGATATTGCATGCATAAACACCTGCTGTGTACCACAGAGGAGATGAACACCAACCATAACGATGACGGCGATGACAGCGTTGCCTTTGACCTGGAAAACCTTGGCACGCAGAACATCGTGAACCTGGCCACGGACGATACCTATGAAAACACCTGGTGGAAAGACAAAAAGAGTGCAATCTTCCCGTGCGGGGGCGACTGGTACTATGCGTCCGGCGAACGCCTTTTCTGGCGTGATGACCTGGGCGACTGTGATTCCAACCTGGCGCATGAAGATGATTCGGGTGTGGTTGCCGGCAGTATTGCGCTGGACGGAACGCTGCTGGTCGCCACGGACAAACAAGCGTGCGAGCAGAGCAGCTGGATCAAACAATATGAACTGGATCCGGCCAGCCATGAAGTGACCGAGAAAAAGAAGGAAAGTCTCCAAAGCATCGGCATTGCGGCCCAGTGGGATGGCATTTATTATGCCGTAAGCCAGCAGAAATACCACCAGGATGTGCGCCAGTATATCAAGACAAGGGATATCCCAGTCCCCACAGCAACCCCGACTGCTGTACCTACCGCAACGCCTACTGCAGCGCCTACCGCAACGCCTACTGCAGCGCCTACCGCAACGCCTACTGCAACGCCTACCGCAACGCCTACTGCAGCGCCTACCGCAGCGCCTACCGCAACACCTACCGCGACCCCCGCTGCAACGCCGGTCAAGCCGACTGCTACACCTACCGCTACCCCTGTGAAACCCACCGCAACCCCTGCCAGCGGCTATACCGGTTGGAAAACCGTGAACGGCAAGGACTACTGGTACGAAAACGGCGTAAAGCAGGGCACCACTGGCCGCGGCAAAGAAATTTATGACCCCGATTCCGACGCCTGGTACTGGCTGGACGCCAACCGGGGCGGCGCAAAAGCCGTCAGCAAGGATGTTTACCAGGAATCCAACGGCGGCAAATGGGTGCGCTACGATGCAAACGGCCATATGATTAAAGGTTGGGATACCAACGATGACGGCACCTATTACTTTGACCTGATCACCGGCGCCATGGCCAAGGGCGATATTGTGGTGGACAACCTGCCCTGCAGCTTTGATGCCACCACCGGCATTGGCTGCAACCTGATGTGGCACAGCATGGACGGCAAAGATTACTGGTACGAGGCTGGCAAGCGCCAGGGTTATGACCCCAACAATGCAGCCTACCGCGGCAAAGAAATCTATGATCCGGCCTCCGATGCCTGGTACTGGCTGGATAACGTGCAGCAGGGTGCTAAAGCCGTCAGCAAGGATGTATACCAGGAATCCGAAGCCGGCGACTGGGCCGAAAACGCAGACGGCACCGGCAAGTGGGTGCGGTATGACGCCAACGGCCACATGGTAAAAGGCTGGGATACCAACAATGACGGCACCTATTACTTTGACCAGGTGTACGGCACCATGGCCAAAGGCATTGTGACGATCGACGGCAATCTGTACCTTTTTGATGTTGATACCGGCGTGATGCAGGCCAGCATTACGACCAGCGAGGAAGCCATGGCAGACCGCGTGATCGAGCTGGTCAACCAGGAGCGCACCTCCCGCGGGCTGCAGCCCCTGCTCAAGCACGATGGCCTGATGGTTGCCGCAGCAGCCCGCGCCAAGGAGCTTTCCCAGCGATACAGCCACACCCGCCCCAACGGTTCTGAATGCTTTACCATTTTGTGGCACCTGGGCATTGACTATGGCTATGCCGGCGAAAACATTGCCATGGGCCAGAGAACCCCGGAGATCGTGATGAACGACTGGATGAACAGCTCCGGCCACCGCGCCAACATTCTGAGCGAAAACTTTGACTGCATCGGCGTTGGCTACACCATGGTGGACGGCCACCCCTACTGGGTGCAGCTGTTTACCGGTGACTTTGACTGGTAAGCAGTTTGTAAACAAATTTAAAACACAGCCCCGCAGCCGTTGCTTTTTTTCGGCTGCGGGGCTATACTGTTTCCATACGCTTAACATATGACAACTATTTACATATAGCAACAGAAAGGAGAACCTTTATGGAGGGACATATTGGTGACCAGCGCAGCAAAGCCGTGATGCGCTATCTTGACCGGCTGAAAAAGTCTGTGCGCCGCGGGGCGTCTTTAAGCCTTGCCAACGCCCCCAAGCTGCATCTTGGCATTCTGGAAGGGCTGAACCACGCCATTGAGGTGCGCGGCCAGGATGGTGCCGTGTATGTTTCGGACCTGGCGGAGATTTTCAAGCAGCCGCTGCCGGCGATTTCCCGCGGACTGCGCACACTGGAGCAGGATGGCCTGGCCCAGCGCCAGACCGATCCTAATGACCGCCGCCGCACTCTGGTGCGCATCACCCCAAAAGGGGAGGAATCCCGCCTGATCTGCGAAAGCCGTCTGAATGATTACATCACCGGCATTATGGATGACCTGGGCGAAGAATTTTGCCAGCAGTTTGCAAAGGATGCCGAAACCCTGCTGCAGGCCATTGAGCGCCAGAACGAAAAGCTGCTGGCCGAAAAGGAGAAGATGCCATGACAAAAATTTTCAAACATCTGGCCAAACACTGGGCGGCCTGCCTTGTTATTATTGCCCTGCTGTTGGTGCAGGCATACGGCGATTTGACCCTGCCGGACTACACCAGCAAAATTGTGGATACCGGCATCCAACAGTCCGGCATTGCGGACGCTGTGCCAGAAGTAGTGCGGGATTCCACCCTGCAGGTGCTGGAGCTGCTGATGACGGACGCGGACGCCGCCGCGGTGGAAGCCGCTTACACCCAGCCGGGCGGCACCGACAACGCACTCTCCTCCGCTACCAGCTTACAGAAAAAGCTCGCATCCCCCTATACGGTCCGCCTGCTGCGGGCCGATGCGGACCGGGATACGCTGGCGGAGGTATTTTCCACCCCGGATATTGTGCTCTATCTGGCTTCCGCTCAGGCAGCCGGGGAGGGCAACGCCCCGGATGCCGCCGCGCTGGATACCGTTACCGCCCAGTTTGCGGCCATGACCCAGATGCCCGGTTTCAGCCGGGATGCCGTACAGGCCCAGCTGGCCGCAGCCATGGGTCAGGCCGGCGAAAGTGAGCTGAGCGGGCTTTCAGCCCAGGCAGTGCTGCTGGTGGGGCTGGAATATCAGGCCCTTGGCATCAGCGATGCGGTACAGATGAACTACCTGATGCAAACCGGCGGCCGGATGCTGGGGCTGACCCTGTTGATGGTTGCCGCCGCGGTTCTGGTGGGGCTGCTTGCTTCCCGCGTGGCGGCTGCCATTGCGCGGGATCTGCGCCGCGGTGTGTTCCGCCGGGTGGTCAGCTTTTCTGCCTCTGAAACGGACAAGTTTTCCACCGCATCCCTCATCACCCGCACCACCAACGATGTACAGCAGATCCAGATGACCTGCGTAATTTTGCTGCGCATGGTGGCGTATGCCCCCATCCTTGGCATTGGCGGCATCATCCATGTGGCGCAGGCGGGTTCCAGCCTGACCTGGATCATTGTGCTGGCCGTCGCTTTGCTGCTGGCGCTGATTACGGTATTGATGCAGTTTGCCATGCCCAAGTTCAGGATCATGCAAAAGCTGGTGGACCGGCTGAACCTGGTATCCCGCGAGATTTTGACCGGCATTATGCCCATCCGCGCATTCAGCCGCGAACAGCACGAGGAAGCACGCTTTGACGCCGCCAACACCGACCTGATGCGCACCCAGCTGTTCACCAACCGGGTAATGGCCGCCATGATGCCCTTTATGACCCTGATTATGAACGGCACTTCCCTGCTGATCGTCTGGTTCGGCGGCAAACAGATTGATGCCGGCACCATGCAGGTGGGCAGCATGATCGCCTTTATCACCTACACGATGCAGATCGTGATGTCCTTCCTGATGCTGACGATGGTTGCCGTGATGCTGCCCCGTGCCGGCGTTGCCGCGGACCGCATTGACGAAGTGCTGACCACCGAGCCGGCCATCCATGACCCGGTGCCGGAAGCCATCCCCGCTGACCTCAATCAGCACCACTGGAACGGCGAAGTCGCATTCCATCATGTCAACTTTACCTACCCCGGCTCCAGCGAGGACGCCCTGCACGATATTGATTTTGTCGCCAAACCCGGCCAGACCACGGCCATTATCGGCTCCACCGGCTGCGGCAAAACCAGTTTGCTGCATTTGATCACCCGTTTTTATGATGTGACCGGCGGCAGCGTGACGGTAGACGGCGTGGATGTGCGCCAGATGCCACAGAGCACCCTGCGCGGCCTTTTGGGTTATGTGCCGCAAAAGGGCGTACTGTTCAGCGGCACGATTGATTCCAACCTGAAATTCGGCGGCGAGAATATCACCGATGCCGATGTGCGCACCGCCGCCCGCATTGCCCAGGCGGAAGAGTTCATCTCCGCCAAGCCGGAGGGGTACGAAAGCCCCATTGCCCAGGGCGGCACCAACGTTTCCGGCGGGCAGAAGCAGCGGCTTTCCATCGCCCGCGCCATTGCCAAACACCCGAAGATCTACCTGTTTGATGACAGCTTCTCCGCGCTGGACTACAAGACTGATGTTGCCCTGCGCCGCGCGCTGAAAGCCGAAACCGGCGACGCCACCGTGATTATTGTGGCACAGCGCATTTCCACTGTGCTGCACGCCAACCAGATTTTGGTTCTGGAAGATGGCCGCATTGTGGGCAAGGGCACCCACGCCCAGCTGATGGAAAGCTGCCCGGCTTACCAGGAAATTGCCCGCAGCCAGCTGAGCAACAAAGAGCTGGACCTGAAAGGAGGGGAAGCCTGATGCCGCATCCCGGACGAATGACGACCCAAAAGGCAAAAGACTTTAAGGGCACCATGCGCAGCCTGCTGGCAGAGCTGGGGCACTACAAGTTCCGCCTGATTGCCGTGATTGTTTTTGCCGTTCTTTCCACGATTTTTAATATTGCAGGCCCCAAGGTGCTGGCCAAAGCCACCACTGCCCTGGCCACCGGCTGGGTGGCCAAGCTGCGGGGCACCGGCAGCATTGACTTTGGCTATATCGGCAAAATCCTGCTGATCCTGCTGGTCATGTATCTGGTTTCCGCTGCGTTCAGTTTCTGCCAGAGCTGGATCATGAGCGGGCTTTCGCAGAAGATGTGTTATGACTTCCGCCGCCAGATCAGCGAAAAGATCAACCGCCTGCCCCTTGCCTATTTTGAAAAGCGCACCGTGGGCGAGGTACTTTCCCGCATTACCAACGATGTGGACACCCTGGGCCAGAGCCTGAACCAGAGCATTACCCAGCTGATCACCAGCATTACCACCATGATCGGCGTGCTCATCATGATGCTGACCATCAGCCCCACGATGACGCTGATTGCCATTTTGATCCTGCCGGTCTCGATGGCGCTGGTGCTGTTGGTGGTCAGGTTCAGCCAGAAATATTTCCGTGCCCAGCAAAAAGTTCTGGGCTCCGTGAACGGCCAGGTGGAGGAAGTATATTCCGGCCACAATGTGGTCAAAGCGTTCAACCGCGAAGATGCCGTTCTGAATGATTTTGACGAAGCCAACAACCGCCTGTTTGAATCCGCCTGGAAAAGCCAGTTCCTTTCCGGCCTGATGCAGCCCATCATGACCTTTGTGGGCAACCTGGGCTATGTAGCAGTGGCCGTTTCCGGCAGCATTTTTGCCGCGCGCGGCATCATCACCATTGGTGACATCCAGGCGTTCATCCAGTATGTGCGCAACTTCACCCAGCCCATCCAGCAGCTGGCCCAGGTCAGCAACATGCTGCAAAGTATGGCGGCGGCTTCGGAGCGCGTGTTTGAATTTTTGGGTGAGCCGGAAGAAGAACAGAACGCTGACCCTGCCCGCCGGGCAGACCCCACCTGCATTGACGGCCAGGTCACCTTTGACCATGTCAAGTTTGGCTACACGCCGGAAAAGACTGTTATCCGGGATTTCAGCTGCGATGTAAAACCCGGCCAGAAAGTTGCCATTGTCGGCCCCACCGGCGCAGGCAAAACCACCATGGTCAAGCTGCTGATGCGCTTTTACGATGTCAACTCCGGCGCCATTACGCTGGACGGCCACAACGTAAAGGACTTTGACCGCAGCGCCCTGCGCGAAGGCTTTGGCATGGTATTGCAGGATACCTGGCTGTTCCAGGGCACCATTATGGAAAACATCCGCTATGGCCGCCTGGATGCCACCGATGAGGAAGTCATCGCCGCCGCCAAGGCCGCCTGTGCCGATCACTTTATCCGCACGCTGCCCGGCGGCTACCAGATGGAGTTGAACGAGGATGCTTCCAACGTGAGCCAGGGCCAGAAACAGCTGCTGACGATTGCCCGCGCCATTCTGGCGGACAACAAAATTTTGATTTTGGACGAAGCCACCAGCAGTGTGGACACCCGCACCGAACAGCGCATCCAGACCGCCATGGACAACCTGATGCGCGGCCGCACCAGCTTTGTGATTGCCCACCGGCTTTCCACCATCAAGGACGCCGACCTGATTTTAGTCATGCGGGATGGTGACATTGTGGAGCAGGGCACCCACGACGACCTGTTGGCCGCTGGCGGGTTCTACGCCGATTTGTACAACAGCCAGTTTGAAGATGTAAGCGCATAATTTTTTCTCTGATAAAACAGCAAAAGCCCAAAGCTGCCGGTTAAGTGAACCGTGCCGCTTTGGGCTTTTGGGTTATAAAATAGAATTTTTCAATACATGTACCAATCAGGCAAAGAACGAAATGACGAGCGCAACCAGGAATCCAACGCCGCCAACCAAGGGCAATACCGCATAATTCTAAGTGCCGATACGGCGAGCGAGGTGCGGCAGCTG
>ENA-ORSS01004497-ORSS01004497.1-human-gut-metagenome-genome-assembly--contig:-NODE-4497-length-10344-cov-3.156575_pt1 | contig 10344 bp, 9 predicted proteins | sample MGYA00241899_ERZ509162 | MGnify/ENA primary metagenome ERZ509162 (study PRJEB26280, sample SAMEA2338641) | human gut metagenome | biome: human gut; feature: human-associated habitat; material: faeces... | reverse complement strand
TACAATATGAAGATTAACGAAAGAGATCCGTCTTATATATTTCCATTGCGTGTGACATTTGTGAATCTACGCAAATTCGCTACAATAGGGGAAAGTGGCTTAAAGCCCTTGAAATAAGGACTTAAGCCACCTTTTTAAATTTGTAAGTGTTAAATCAACGAAAAGAAAGTTAGATTAAAATCTGGTAATGAGAAATCTCTTTGGCCTTGGCAATGTTGGTGGCAATATCCTCAATGGATTCAACGCCACCTTTTTTGATCCATAAGAGAACCACGCTGGCCACATTGCTTAAAAGAATTTCATAGGCATAATCTTGTGGTAATCCCTGCAAGGATAGGTGCAGGGTATCGGACTCTTTGACTCGTGAAATCAATAATTCGCGCAAAAGATCTTTAAATTTTTGGACAAAATTCGGATCTTCTTTCATTAAGGCCGAGACACAATCAAAGTTTTCTTTCACATAGACTAAGGCATTGTAAATGCTGCGATGCGGATGTTGATGACCATCTTTGGCATTACAGGATCAGTTGCCCTATTATTTACTGGTTTTGGTGTCCAACATTCGATTTCGGAAATTAAAGATCGTCAATTTGGTTCGATTATTAAATACGACATGATCGTTGCCGAAAATATGGATACCAATACCGATAAACTCTATAAGATGTTGGAAGCCGATGACGTCAAAGAATATACGAAAGTATATTACGATGATGCCAGCATCCAAGCCGGAGATAAAGATGATCGTAGCGAAGTAAAGGTTATTATTCCGGAAACGCAAAAAGACTTCGCAAAATACATTGGTCTAGATCACCGTGAGACAAAAACCAAAATTCATTTAAAAGATGATGGGGTTGTCATCAGTGAGCGTTTGGCAGAACTCTTACATGTTTCAAAAGGTGATACATTTACGTATACCGAAAATGCGTTCTTGGTAAACTTGAAAAATAACAGCTTGCACAACACCGAAAAAGTTTCCGAAAAATTCATGGAATTAGATTCTGTAAAAGGTATTGTGCAAAATACTACATTGACGACACTTATTGATACTATTGTGAAGTCATTAAATAAGATCATGGAAGTATTAATTCTGATCGCAACATTGTTATCGATCGTTATTCTATATAACCTAACCAATATCAATGTCTGTGAAAGAATCCGTGAATTATCTACGATTAAAGTATTAGGTTTCTATGAAAATGAAGTAACGATGTATATCTATCGAGAAACGATTCTTCTATCCATCATCGGTATTATCGTTGGTTGGTTTGTTGGAATGTGGCTACATCACTACATTTTAGTAACCGTTCCACCAGAAGATGTTATGTTTAATCCAGTTCGCTGGATAGGCGCATATATCGTTCCATTAGTCTTGATCTTCGTTGCCTTATTTATCTTGAAGTTCTTTATCAATAAGAAGTTAAAGAACGTCGGTATGTTAGAAGCATTAAAATCAGTAGATTAGAAAAAGCTGGGAATTCCCAGCTTTTTTTGTGCATCTTTACTTATTAAATAATTCACGACGTTCTGTTGATTGAATGAAGAGGCGTTTCATCTCTTCTTGATCTTCACTGGCTAGTGAATCACGGAAGTGTTGAATCGAAGCGATAAAGGCATCAATTTCATTCAATAAGATATCTTTATTAATTAAGAATAACTCGGTCCACATGTTCTCGTTGATCGAAGCAATGCGGGTTAAATCCCGGAAACTGTCCCCGGTATATTCCACCAAATGGGCATTTTCATGGGTGTTCATTAAGGAAACCGCAATAACGTGGGTTAATTGGGATAGAAAGGCAATCATCTTATCGTGTTCTTCAATGGATAAATTCGCAATGTGGGTACAGCCTAATTTCTGTCCCAGTTCTCTTGCGACACGAATGCCATATGCCGTATTCTTTTCGGTTGGAACGACAATATAGTTGTTGCCGTCGAAAATGGTAGGATCGGCATGTTCGATCCCTTGAGATTCTCGACCACACATCGGGTGAGTCGAAATCAATTCGACATCTTCACGAGTAATGGCTTGTAGCGGTTCGACAATATTGGATTTGACCCCACTGATATCCATCACAATGGCCCCGCTTTTTAAATGTTGCTGGTTCTCTAACATCCAGTCTTTTAATAGCGTTGGATAAAGGGCAAGAACTACGATATCGCAACGATGAATCAATTCTTCGGGATGAATGGTTCCATCGGCAATCATATGATGTTCCAGTGCATATTGAATCGATTCTTCCCGACGGGCAAAACCATACACGGTTTCATGTAAATCGGTTAAACGTTTGGCATAACTGGCTCCCATTAAACCAAGTCCGACAATTCCATAAATCATAGTATTTCCACCTTTCCACCAATTTTCTGTACATCTTCAAAGAAGTTTGGATACGACTTTGAGATGGCTTGGGCATCTTCAATTATACATGGTTGACTGGCACAAAGGCCAAAGACTGTCATCGCCATGACAATACGATGGTCGTTGTGACCATCAATCATTACGTTCTCTTTTGTGTATTCTGGCTTACCTTGGATGGTAATGGTATCAAAGGTACTAGTGACATTGACATCCCATTTCTTTAATTCTGCTTCCATAGCGGCAATACGATCACTTTCCTTCATCCGTAGACGTTGGGCATGAATCAATTTCGTACAACCTGGGGTGAAGCTGGCCAATACACAAAGAATGGGTCCCAGATCCGGACAATCCGCAATATCCATCGTTTGGCTGGAAAGCGTACGAGAAGAAATAGTAATTGTTTCTTGATCTTGATGAATCTGACTACCGGCTTTCTTTAGAAAGTCTAAGATCACCCGATCGCCTTGGCGAGAATGCATGTCCATATTTTTTAGGCATAAAGAATTTTGAAGGCTTGCCAAAACCGCAAAGAAAGCCAATTGCGAATAATCGCCTTCGACCCGTACATCTTTGGCTTGGTAGGTCTGCTTACCTGGAATGGTATAGTGTAAGGCATCTTCTTCAATAATCTGAATGCCAAAAGCTTCTAACATCTGTAGGGTTAGATTGACATAGGATTTTGATTCAAATGGGGGCAAGATTTCAAGCGTACTATCCTTGTCTAATAAAGGTAACGCAAACATCAATCCAGTAATAAATTGACTGGAAATATCGCCACGAATCACAAAGTTTTGGCTGTGAATCGGTCCTTGGATCTGTAAGGTTTCCCCTTGCTTGAAGGATAACCCTTGTTGGGCAAAGATGTCTTTGTATACATCCATGGGTCTTTGCAGCAAGCGACCATGTCCTTGTAAAGATACTTTCTCTTGACTGAGGGCACAGATGGGAACTAAGAAACGCAAGGTAGAACCGGATTCATTGCAGTCAATCGAAAGGGGATGATTGACTTTTTTTACATCACACCCGGTCACAATACAGGTGTTGCCTTCTACTTCAATTTTAGCGCCTAGAGCTTCCATGCAGGCAATGGTTGCTTCGATATCTTTAGAGAAGGTAACGTTGGTAACCTTGCTGGTGCCTTGGGCCAGTGAAGCACAGATGATAGCTCGATGCGCCATTGATTTACTAGCTGGAATGGATAAAGTTCCGGCAATCTGACTTGGGGTAATTTTTACGCGCATACAAATCCTCCTGTTGCTTCTTTAGACATCCATAGATCTAAGATGCCAAAGGCAAGCACCGAATCAACGACAACCCGAGCGCGGTGAATGATACAAGGATCATGACGGCCTTGGATTTGTAGCGATACATCTTCTTTCTTTATATAATCTACAGAATCTTGTTCTTTAAAGATGGATGGGGTTGGCTTAACAACCGTATGAATCACAATCGGCATACCGTTGGTAATACCACCATTGATACCGGCATTGTGATTGGTTTTGGTGACAATGTTTCCGTCTTTCATACAGAAGGCATCATTGGCTTGTGAACCTTTTACCTGGGCAAAGCCAAAACCAAGACCAAAGGAAACCCCTTTTACAGCGGGTACACTAAAGAGTAGGTGACTTAAGACACTTTCTACGGAATCAAAAGCAGGTTCGCCAATGCCTGTTGGCAAACCAACAATGGCACTTTCCAAGATACCGCCTAAAGAATCTCCCTGGCTGGCGGCTTCTTCGATTTCCTGGGTCATCGCTTGGGCTATATCAGGGGATAGAGTCGCAAATTCTTTTTGATTCATGGCTTGAATCTGTTGGGTTAGGACTTCTATATCCGAAGAGAAGGCATCATCTTTACAGGTATAAAGCTGTTCGATGTGGCTTCCGATATAAACGCCTTTGGCTTCTAAAATTTGGCGACAAATACTACCGGCTGCTACGATTGGTGCCGTTAGACGACCAGAGAAATGACCACCGCCGCGATAATCCTGGAAACCATGGTATTTTTCAAAGGCGGTAAAATCGGCATGGCCAGGACGTAAACGACCTTGGGTTTTTTGGTAGTCTTTGGAACGAGTATTTTCATTGGTAATCAAGATGGTTAAAGCGGTACCGGTGGTTTTTCCTTGAAAGAGTCCTGAGACGATTTGGACTTCATCGCCTTCATGACGCTGAGTAGAGATTTTTCCTTTGGCTTTACGCTTTTCCATATCTTGGTGGATGCGTTTCATATCTATAGGGAAGCCAGCTGGTAAGCCATCTAAGACTATACCAATGGCTGGACCGTGTGATTCACCAAATAAGGTGAAGGATATATTGGTTCCAATATTATTTTTCATAACATCCTCTCTTTTCTAATAATTCTCTTAGGGCCTTGTGGGAAAGTTCCTCTAATTGATACGAACCAGCTTCATAAACTTTTACTACGGTTGTGGTGGAAGCATGACTCTTTTTATCATGAACGATGTAATCCATCAGAGTATCAACATCATATTCGGGAACTTCGGGAAGTTCCAGTCTTTGATAAATGCGCAAAACGCGCTCTTTTAATGTTTTATTTTCGATAAAGAACAACATACCCATGGCCACACATTCCCCATGTAGATAGGTATTTAAACCATAAGCACCTTCAATGGCATGACCGATGGTATGTCCAAAGTTTAAGATTTTACGTAAGTTGGATTCTTTGACATCTTGTTCAACGACTTTACGTTTAACGTTAATTGAACGAGCGATGATTTGATCGATATCCAAGCTTTCTTGTTCAAAGAGTTCAACTAAAGTTTCATCTTGAATCAAACCAGTTTTTAAAGCTTCGACTAAGCCATTATTGATTTGACGCTGGCTAAGCGTTGAGAGCACATTGGGGTCAATGATAACAGCTTTTGGTTGCCAGAAAGCGCCGACAATATTCTTATACGATCCAACATCTACCGCGACTTTTCCGCCGACACTGGAATCAACTTGGCTTAATACGGTTGTAGGAATGTTGTAGAAATCAATGCCACGCATATAGGTGCTGGCTACAAATCCTGCCAAGTCACCGGTAACGCCACCACCAATGGCAATGACAGCATCCGAGCGACTCATTTGATGTTCGATGAGTTGTTTTAATAGGGATTCATAAGTGGCAAAGCACTTGGATGCTTCTCCTTGTTTAAAGCGTAAGATAAATGCATTCTCACATTGTTGATAAACGCAATCGACCCATTTTTGGGGTACGCCATCATCGGCAATAATGGCAATTTTGCGTTGGGTATTCATGGTTTCATGTATCTTTTGAATGGCGTTTCGTTCGATGGTAATCGGATACGAATCGTCTTTTAAATGAACGGTGTATTTCATAGGTAAACTCCTTTTTCAACTACTATATCATGAAAGAAACAACTTTTCAGAAAACCGCTGAAAATTATGATATGATTATGCCTAGAGGTGGAAAATGAACCAGTTGGAAAAAGCGCGTCAGACCATTGATTCGATTGATGAGCAGATAGCGCAATTATATGAACAGCGAATGGATGCTGTGGAGCAAGTCTTAAATTATAAGAAAGAAAATCACTTACCGATTCTTGATGCTTCACGCGAAGAAAAGGTGATTGCCCATGGCGTACAACGGATAAAAAACGAAAAATATAAAGGGGTCTATCGCGATTTCCTTAAAGGGATGATGCGAAATTCCCGGATGTATCAACAGAGCCTTTTAAGCAATGATGTGATTGCGTATTGTGGGGTAAAAGGGGCCTTTACCCACTTGGCAACCCAACGGCTTTTCCCTGGCAGTCCGACTTTAAACTATAAGTCTTTTGATGATGTCTTCCAGGCAGTTGTAACGCGTAAGGCGCATTATGGGGTCTTACCTTTTGAAAACAACAATTCTGGTTTAGTTGGCGAAGTCTTAGATGGTTTATTGGAATATCCGGTCTATATTCGTAAGATGTCCCACCAAAAGATTGAACAATGTTTATTAGGGGTTCCTGGGGCAAGCTTAAAAGATATTGAATATGTATATTCCAAAGATCAAGCCTTGATGCAATCGAAGGAGTTCTTACATCAGTTGAATGTGCATACCATTGCCTATCCGAATACGGCGATGGCGGCCCAATATGTAGCTGAACAAGGCGATATTCATAAAGCGGCAGTAGGCGCAAAAGAGAATGCCGAATTGTATGGTCTGGAAGTATTGGCTACGCAAATTGAACCAAATAGCGAAAATACCACACGCTTTTTGGTGATTGGTCTAGAACCAGCGAAACAAGGAGATCACTTCAGTGTTGTCTTTGCGACTAAACATATCAGTGGTGCCCTGGCAAAAGTTATTGAAGTTATCGCCAAATATGGTTTAAATATGGATAGTATTCAATCCCGTCCACGCAAGGATCAAATGTTTGAATACTTCTTCTATATCGAGTTTGACAGTCCTTTGTATACCGATAATACCCAGGCTTGTCTAGCTGAGATTAAAAAGATTTGTGAATCATTTAAAGTATTAGGAACATATCCGATGGATATATAGGAGGAAGAAAATGAGATTTGTAAGAAACAGTGTAGATACACAACCCATTGTAGATACGGTATTTTCCATTGTGCGTATGGCAAAAGAAGATATCGCAAAGAATGGTGCCGAAAATGTCGTTGACGCAACGATTGGTTCGCTTTATGGAGAAGATGGAAAATTAGTTGCCTTGGATACGGTTTTTTCTTCTTTTAAAAATTTAGATAATCGCGTCTTGGCAAAATATGCTGCTTCTTTTACGGGAAACGATGATTTCCGTCAAGAAGTTTATGACTGGGTATTAAATGGAAATAGTACTTTGCCACATGAAGTCATTGCCTCTCCAGGTGGAACAGGTGCCGTTGATATGACAATGAGTCAATGTTTGGATGCGGGACAAAGTGTTGTCTTACCAAATATTGCCTGGGGATCTTATAAATTAATGGCCGGAATGAATGGCTTTGGCATAGAAAACTATGATTTATTTGATGGAGATGCCTTCAACATAGCTTCTTTAAAAGCAGCCTGCCAAAAAGTCATGGCCAAACAAGATAAGTTATTAGTTGTCATCAATGATCCATGTCATAACCCAACGGGTTATTCTATGACCAAAGAAGAATGGGCCGAAGTCGTTGCCTTCTTAAATGAATGTGGTAAAACGCATCAAGTTGTTTTATTAAATGATATTGCGTACATTGACTTTGCGTATGGTCAGGAAAAAGCCAAAGAATACTTTAAGGAATTTGACAAGATTTCCGAAAATGTAGCTGTTGTCGTTTCTTTCTCTTTGTCTAAATCCATGACAAGTTATGGTATGCGTTGTGGAGCTGCTATTCTTATGGCTAAAGATGAAAAAGCTTTGGAAGATATGAAAAATGTCTTTGAAAAGTCAGCTCGTGCGACTTGGTCGAATATCAACAATGGAGCCATGGCGATGTTTGTCGATGTATTAGAAAACCATCGGGATGCTTATAACGAAGAACGTCGTAAGTATGTTGCGCTGTTGAAAGAGCGTAGTTCGATTTTTGTTGAGGAAGCCAAAGAAGTAGGCTTAAAACACTATCCATATAAAGAAGGATTCTTCGTCACTTTATCCATGGATAATGAAACGCGAGATAAATTCCATGCAGCATTAATGGAAAACCATATTTATACGGTAAAAGTGAACCAGGGTATTCGTGTAGCGGTATGTTCTTTGTCAGTTGAAAAGTGCAAAGGGCTTGCTGGTAAGATGAAAAAAATCTTAGATACGATTGCTTAAGTTTGAGAGAGCTGAATCTTTTTGATTTGGCTCTTTTTTATTTTGAAAAAAAGTTGAAAAAAGCGAAAACGTTTTCATGAAAATTTTTATTGACATTGAAAACAAAAAGACTATACTTTCAACTATAAACAATTATAAGACTTTGAACAAGACAAGATTTTCATAAAAGGAACTTGGTAGAGAGCATCGATTTGGTGGAAAGATGTAAGTGAATTATGAAAGTTATCCCTTGCGAGTTGGTTTCTCGAACAGAGTAGGGAAATCCGCGGATTCGGCGTTAACGAGATATCGTATTGATAGATACGAAAAGTGGTGAGAAATCACAAACTGAGTGGTACCGCGGAACGTTAGCTTTCGTCTTAGTAATAGGGCGAAGGCTTTTTTGTTTGAAATCTTATTAAAGGGAGGAAAGATTATGAATGGATTATTGTTGTTAGGTATTGCAGCTGTTCTCTTCATTTGCGCTTATGTTTTTTACGGACGTTATCTTGTAAAAACATGGGGTATTGATGTAAATGCAGATACACCTGCAAAAACTTACGAAGATGGAGAAGATTTTGTTCCATCAAATAAATGGAAGGTATTTGCACACCAATTCTCATCAATTGCTGGTGCTGGTCCTGTTACTGGTCCTGTTATGGCATTGATGTTTGGTTGGTTACCAGCTGTATTGTGGATTGTTATCGGAGGAATTTTCTTCGGAGCTGTACATGACTTTGGTGCTTTATATGCATCTGTTAAATCAAAAGGTCAATCAATGGGTAAAATCGTTGAAGACAACATCGGTAAAACTGGTAAGAAATTATTCTTCTTATTCTGCTGGTTATTCTCATTGATCGTTATCGCCGCATTCGCTGATATGGTTAGTGGAACATTCAATGGATTCAACGCACAAACTGGTGCTAAAGCTGTTGCCAATGGTTCAGCTGCATCAATTTCCATCTTCTATGTATTTGGGGCTATCTTATTTGGTTACATCACACGTAAGTTAGACGTAAAAGGTTGGAAACAAGTTGTTTTAGGAATCGTATTCGTTGTAGTTATGTTAGCTTTAGGAATCAAATTCCCAGTATTCCTTGGAAAACAAGCTTGGACTTATATCGTATTCGTTTATATTTTCTTTGCCGCAATTACACCAATTGCTTTAATGAAACAACCTCGTGACTATTTGACAACTTTCTTATTTGTCGGAATGATCGTTGCAGCTATGTTAGGAATCGTTGTTAGTAACCCAACAATTACTACACCTGCTTTCACAGGATTCAAAACCCAAACCGGAAGTTATTTATTCCCAACATTGTTCGTAACAATCGCTTGTGGTGCTGTTAGTGGATTCCACTCATTAGTATCAAGTGAAACTTCTTCTAAACAAATTGCTAACGAAAAAGATATGTTACAAGTTGGTTATGGTTCAATGTTACTTGAATCAATGTTAGCTATCGTTGTTATCGTTGTTGTTGGTTCTTTACCTTCACTTGCACATTCTGGTGTATTAAACAATGCATTATCTAGTGTGGCATTAGCTGATACAGCTACTCCATTCCAAAAATTCGCTACTGGTGTTACTGGATTGTTAGATCAATTAGGAATGCCTCAAGCTTGGGGATTATGCATCATGACAATGTTCGTATCAGCTTTAGCGCTTACAACTTTGGATGCTGTTGCACGTATCGCTCGTATGTCTTTACAAGAATTGTTAGAACCAACGGAAGGTGAAGCAAGCTCTGTTGTTAAATTCATCACAAACAAATATGTTGCTACATTCATTACTTTACTTGGTGGTTACTTATTAAGTTTAGGTGGATATCAAAATATCTGGCCATTATTCGGTGCTACAAACCAATTATTAGCTGCTATGACATTGATCACATTAGCTGTATTCATGAAGGTTACTGGTCGTAAAGGATTCATGCTTTACATCCCTATGGTTATCATGTTTGCGGTTACGGTTTCATCATTATGCTTATCTATCTACAACATCGTATTGAAGTTATTCGTAACAGGTGGATTTGTCTTCATGACAGATGGTTTACAATTGTTATTCGCTATTCTATTGTTAGCTCTTGGTTGTATGGTTGCTTTCAAATCTGGAAAGAAATTGAAAGAAGTACCATCTCATGGTTCAAGCCAAATGGCTTTCAAAGCACAAGACAAAGCTGAATAATTGAATATGGATTCCCGATTGATTCGGGAATCTTTTTTTTTATCCCGAATTGTCAAGTCAATTGCAACACGGTAG
>ENA-ORSS01004495-ORSS01004495.1-human-gut-metagenome-genome-assembly--contig:-NODE-4495-length-10348-cov-3.879433_pt1 | contig 10348 bp, 10 predicted proteins | sample MGYA00241899_ERZ509162 | MGnify/ENA primary metagenome ERZ509162 (study PRJEB26280, sample SAMEA2338641) | human gut metagenome | biome: human gut; feature: human-associated habitat; material: faeces... | reverse complement strand
ACCTTTCCCTACTCCATCCGCCCCGGCACCAAAGCGGCGGCCATGCCCCAGCTGACGGCGGCGGTGAAGGAGGAACGGGCCGCACGGGCCGCGCAGGTGGCCCACCGGATGCATCAGGCCTATCTGGCAGGCTGCGTAGGCAAGACCTATCCGGTGCTGTTTGAACAGGAAAAGGACGGCCTGTATACCGGCCACGCCCCCAACTATATGGAGGTGGCGGTGCGGGGACAGGCGCTTCACAATCAGGTTCGGGAGGTGACCATCACCGCATGCAATGGAGAGACATTATTGGGAGAGCTGCTATGAAGGAAAACGACCATCACTTTTTCGCCTACATCAGCCGGATGCGGTTCATCAACCGCTGGGCGCTGATGCGCAACAGCTATACTGAAAACATTCAGGAGCACAGCCACATGACCGCCGTGCTGGCTCACGCGCTGGCGGTGATCCGCAACCAGTTCTTTGACGGCCGTGTGGACGAGGGACAGGTGGCCGTGGCCGCCCTGTACCACGACACCGGGGAAATTTTGACCGGCGACATGCCCACCCCCATCAAGTACTACAACCCCGCCATCCGCGAGGCGTACCGGCAGGTGGAGCGCGTGGCGGAGGAAAAGCTGCTGGCCATGCTGCCTGACGAGCTGCGGCCCACCTACAGCGCCGCCCTGTCCCCCGCCGCGCCGGAGATCCAGCAGCTGGTAAAGGCCGCCGACAAGCTCAGCGCCTACATCAAGTGTCTGGAGGAGCTGAAGGCGGGCAACACCGAGTTCAAGCAGGCAGCGGAACAGACCCGCTACGCGCTGGACGACATGGAGCTGCCGGAGCTGGACTATTTTCTGGAGAACTTCCTGCCGTCGTTCAAGCTGACGCTGGATGAGCTGGAATGAAACTGGCATGAAATCTGACGATTTCATTGCCAAAGGGGATTGCGGCCGACTGCGCGCGTCCTTCGGACACACTGGCGGCCGAGAAGAATTTTTCCGACGTACACGCCGCCGGAAAAATGATTTGAATAATTCGCCGCCTGCGGGCGGCGAACTCTGCGAGGCTTTTTGCAACTTACACCAAAGGAGTGAATCAATATGAAAGCAATCGTAACCGTGGTAGGCAAGGATCAGGTGGGCATTATCGCCGGTGTGTGCAACACGCTGGCCGACAGCCGGATCAACGTGCTGGACATCAGCCAGACCATCATGGAGGGCTATTTCACCATGATGATGGTGGTGGATCTGGCGGCGTGCGAAACGCCCTTTGACCAGCTGCGCACCATTCTCAAGGACTATGGCGAGGGCCGCGGCCTGTCCATCCGCATTCAGCGGGAGGACATTTTCGACGCCATGCACAAGCTGTAAGCGGAGGCGGAACCATGCTGAATCTGCAAAACATTTTTGACACCATCGACATGATCGACAAGCAGCATCTGGACATCCGCACCATCACCATGGGCATCTCCCTGCTGGACTGCGTCAGCGAGGATCCCAAGCGCTGCTGCGACAAAATTTACGACAAAATCTGCCGCCGGGCGGAAAAGCTGGTGCAGACGGGCCGGGATATCGAAAGCGAATTCGGTATCCCCATCGTCAACAAGCGCATCTCCGTCACCCCCATGGCGCTGGTGGCGGGCAGCTGCGACACGGAGGACTACGTCCCCTTCGCCCTGACCCTTGACCGGGCGGGCAAGACCTGCGGCGTGGACTTTCTGGGCGGCTATTCCGCGCTGGTGCAGAAGGGCTTCAGCAAAGGCGACGAGCTGCTGCTGCGCTCCATCCCCCAGGCGCTGGCCCAGACCGATCTGGTGTGCTCCAGCGTCAACGTGGGCAGCACCAAGGCCGGCATCAACATGGACGCGGTGGCCCGTATGGGCCGCATCATCAAGGAGACGGCCCATCTGACGCGAGACAAGGACGGTCTTGGCTGCGCCAAGCTGGTGGTGTTCTGCAACGCTGTGGAGGACAACCCCTTTATGGCGGGCGCGTTCCACGGCGTGGGTGAGGCGGACAGCGTCATCAACGTGGGCGTTTCCGGCCCCGGTGTGGTGTATCACGCCCTGCAGAAGTGTAAAGGAGAACCCTTTGACGTGGTGGCGGAGACCATCAAAAAGACCGCTTTTCAGATCACCCGCATGGGTCAGATGGTGGCCACTGAGGCGTCCCGCCGTCTGGACACCCCCTTTGGCATTGTAGACCTGTCCCTTGCGCCCACCCCCGCCATTGGCGACAGTGTGGCCCGTATTCTGGAGGAAATGGGTCTTGCCGTCTGCGGCACTCACGGCACCACGGCGGCGCTGGCGCTGCTGAACGACGCAGTGAAGAAGGGCGGCGTCATGGCCAGCGGCCATGTAGGCGGCCTGTCCGGCGCGTTTATCCCCGTGTCGGAGGACGAGGGCATGATTGCCGCCGCCCAGCAGGGCACCCTGACCATCGACAAGCTGGAGGCCATGACCTGCGTATGCTCCGTGGGCCTTGACATGATCGCCGTACCCGGCGACACCAGCGCCGAGACCATCTCCGCCATCATCGCCGATGAGGCGGCGGTGGGTATGGTCAACAGCAAGACCACTGCCGTCCGCATCATTCCCGTGGAGGGCAAGACCGTGGGCGACGTGGTGGAAATGGGCGGTCTGCTGGGATCTGCCCCGCTGATGCCGGTGCACACCGAGTCCAGCGCGGACTTCATCGCCCGCGGCGGACGCATTCCCGCCCCGCTGCAAAGCCTGAAGAACTGAGGGCACGGCCATGATACGACACGCAGCTGAAAGTGACCTGCCCCGTATTCTGGAGATCTACGACATCGCCCGGCAGTTCATGCGGCAAAGCGGCAACATGACCCAGTGGATCAACGGCTATCCCTCGGAGCCGCTGCTGCGGCAGGATATTATGAACGGCAACCTGTACGTGATGGAGGATGAGGGCGGCGTCTATGGGGCTTTCGCCTTCATTCTGGGGGACGATCCCACCTACGCCGAGATCGAGGGCGCGTGGCAGGATACCGCCACCCCCTACGGCACCATCCACCGCATCGGCAGCGACGGCACCCACCGGGGCGTACTGCACGAGTGCGTAAACTGGGCGGCCCGGCGGATATCCCACCTGCGGGTGGACACCCACGCGGACAACCATGTGATGCAGCGCTGCATCCTGCGGGAAGGCTTTTCCTACTGCGGTGTGATCCACGTGGCCGACGGTACACCCCGCGTGGCCTTTGAACGAATCTGATAAAAGATAAGGAGATTAAAAATGGATCCCATCTTTGAAATCGAGCTGGAGGATTGCCCCATCTGCCGCGGCGTCGGCGCCATGCAGGACGAGCAGGGCTGGTGCGTCTCCGTCAACTGTCTGGACTGCGGCGCGGAGACCGCCCACGCCAGCTATCACACGCCGGAGGAGCGGCTGGAGGCCGCCAAGCGCGTGGCGCTGCTGTGGAACATGGGCAAGGTCATCCACACCGGCGTAGGCGACTGAATAAAGAAAAAACCTGGGTTTGTCCTGCAAGACAAACCCAGGTTTTTTGGTGCCGGTGACCGGACTCGAACCGGTACGCTGTCGCCAGCGGTGGATTTTGAGTCCACTACGTCTACCAATTCCATCACACCGGCATGGAACAGCGTTATTATACCGGAAGCGCATCCCAATTGCAAGTGTAAATTTACTGTAAATCCCTCAGAATTCAAAAAACTGGGGCTACCAAACGGGCGGGAGTTGTGGTATGATATCGTAGACAAGTTATGTGGCGGCTTCTGACAGGCCGCGTTTTACGAAGGGAGGGGCACACCGTGAAAAAGACCGTCAGGCGGGCGGCGCTGCTGGCGCTGCTGCTGGGGCTGCTGTGGGTACTGAGCGCCTGCGGCATGGACAATTCCGTGGAGGATCTGTTTACGCTGCCCCGCATACCGGACGAATACACCGGCCTGAACCAGCAGATCGAGGATCTGCTGGCCAATGGCTACGAATACGCGCCTCCTGCCACCGGCCAGAACATTCAGGCGGTGCAGATGGTGGATCTGAACGGCGACGACGTGCAGGAGGCGCTGGTATTTTTCCGCAAGCCCGGCGATGAAAAGCCGCTGAAAATACTGGTATTTGAGCGGCTGGAGGAGAGCTATGAGCTGCTGTGCACCGTGGAGAGCAGCGGCAACAGCATCGACAGCGTGTATTACGAGGATCTCACCGGTGACGGCCGGAACGAGCTGGTGGTGGGCTGGAAGATCAGCAGCACCGTGCAGAACGTGGCCGTATACAACATTGGGCGCGAGGCCATTCCCCTGATGAGCAGCAGCTACACCCGCTTCGTGGTGCAGGATCTGAACAGCTACGATCCGCCGGCGCTGTTCGTCATGCGCAGCGACGGCGACGGTACGCCGGTGGCGGAGGTCTACACGTGGCAGACCAATATTCTGGCGGTGGCCTACCGCTGCGGCCTGTCCAGCACCATGTCCGATCTGGCCCGGGGCAGCGTGGTAAAGGGAACGCTGACCGGCGGAAAGCCGGCGGTCTTTATCACCAGCGTCAACGATAACGGCAACGCGGTGACGGATATTCTGACATGGGAGAACCGGGACGCCGTGGTGAACCTGACCATGGACGAAAGCAGCGGCAAGACCACCCTGATCCAGCCCTACCGCCAGCTGATCCCCCAGGACGTCAACGACGACGGCGTGACGGAGGTTCCCTTCCCCGACGCGTGGAGCAACGGCAACGACACGCTGACCTCCTGGCGGCAGTACAGCCGCACGGGAAGCGACCATCTGGTGGCCCAGACCTACCACTGCCAGAGCGGCGGCTGGTACTTCCAGCTGCCGGAGGAATGGTGGGGCAATGTGAGCATTGAGGCGGAGGAGACTGTGGCCGGTGAAAATCAGGTGACCCTGTACGTGGACAACACGGCGGTGCTGGCGCTGTACACCATCACCAACGAAAACCGGGAAAACCGCGCCGCCATGGGCAGCCGCTTTGTGCTGTGGCGTCAGCCCGGCACCATCTACGCCGCCGAGCTGTATGACGACGCCGCGGCCTACGGCATGAACGCCCAGCGGGTCAAGGATGATTTCCACATGCTGGTCAGCACATGGCTGCCTTCCAACAGTTGAGGAATGAAAGGAGAACCCCATGAGAAAGGTACTGGTATTGGAGGATGAAGCCAATATCCGTGGCTTTATCGTCATCAATCTGCGCCGCGCCGGATACGAGGTCATCGAGGCCGAAAGCGGCGAGGAAGCGCTGGAAAAGCTGAAGGCCCAGAAGGATATCCGGGTAGCGCTGCTGGACGTGATGCTGCCCGGCATCGATGGGTTTGAGGTATGCCGCCGTCTGCGGGCCCACGACGCCACTATTGGCATCATCATGCTGACGGCCCGCTCCCAGGAAATGGACAAGGTGACGGGCCTGATGACCGGCGCCGACGACTATGTGACAAAGCCCTTCTCCCCTGCCGAGCTGACGGCACGCGTGGACGCGCTGATGCGCCGCAGCGGCGGCGGCAGCGTGGAGCAGGAGCCGAAGGAGGACGAGCTGTCCAGCCCGCCCTTCGTGCTGAATCTGCGGAACCGCACACTGGAGAAAAACGGCGAACGGGTCAAGCTGACACAGGTGGAATTCGGCTTGATGAAGCTGTTTATGGAGAACCCCGGCAAGGCGCTCAGCCGCGAGGAGATTCTGGACACCGTATGGGGTCACGACTACTTTGGCGAGCTGAAGATCGTGGACGTGAATATCCGCCGCCTGCGGCTGAAGATCGAGGACGACACCGCCAATCCCACCTATATTATCACCGTGTGGGGCTATGGCTACAAATGGGGCGAATAAGCGCCCCTAAACTGTCAGGAGAGGAGGGAGACCCGTGACAAAAAAGACCGCGCAGCCCCAGCCCAGACGGGCTATCGGCCTGCGCCGCCGCTGGATCGTCAGCAGTATTCTGCCGGTCATCACCATTCTGGTGCTGATCGCGGCGCTGGTCTCCATCGCTCTGGGCAGCAACTACTACGCCAACGCCCGCAGCGCACTGGAGGCCAAGGCCACCGCCGGAACGGACTACTTCAACACCTACGCCATGACCAGCTATGACGAGTACTTCCGCAGCGCCACCCTCTACGCCAACAGCTTCGAGGACAGCGCCAGTATCGAGCTGCAATTCCTTGACCGCAACGGCCACGTGGAGGTCTCCACCCGCAGTCTGATGACCGGCTCAAAGCCCGGCACAAAGGATATCATCGACGCTCTCACCAGCGGCAGAGTCAGCAGCTTCCGGGGGGTGGATCCCGCCACCGGCGAAAAGATCATCGCCGCCTCCGGCCTGCTGAAGTTCAACGGCCGTGTGGTGGGCGTGATGCGCTTTGTCACCGCCACCCGAAATCTGGACAGTCAGGTGCTGCTGACGGTGCTGATCATTCTGGCCATCATGGCGGCGGTGATCTTCGTGATCGTCATTTCCAGTCTGCTGCTGATCAACAACGTGGTAGCCCCTGTCTCCGCCGTCAGCGAGGCAGCCAAGCAGATCTCCGGCGGCAGCTACGGCTATCAGATCCCCAACCGCTACGCCGACGAAATGGGCGAGCTGGTGGACAACATCAACGATATGTCCCGCAAGATCGGCGAGAGCGAACGAATGAAGTCCGAGTTCATCTCCTCGGTGTCTCATGAGCTGCGGACACCGCTGACGGCGATCAACGGCTGGGGCGAAACGCTGCTGGCCGATGAGTCCAACGACGTGCAGCAGATCAAGCGCGGCGTGCAGATCATGGTGAAGGAGTCCCGCCGTCTGACCAATATGGTGGAGGAACTGCTGCAATTTTCCCGCCTGGAGGATGGGCGCTTCACCCTGCAGGTGGAGGACACCGATTTGCAGGCGGAACTGGAGGACGCGGTGTACAGCTATCGGGAGCTGTTTCGTCAGGACGGCATTGCCCTGGAGTATTCCAGTGATCGGGCGGAGTATGGCGAGGTCATCTCCGGCGACCCGGAACGCCTGAAGCAGGTATTTTGCAATCTGCTGGACAATGCGGCCAAGCACGGCGGCAGCGGCAAGCGCATCGCTGTGCATCTGAGCCAGCAGGAAGGGGAGTATGTGATCACCATCCGGGACTTCGGCCCCGGCATACCGGAGGCGGAGCTGCCTTATGTGAAGCAGAAGTTCTACAAGGGGTCCTCCAAGGCCCGGGGCAGCGGCATCGGTCTGGCGGTCTGCGACGAGATCGTCCAGCGCCACGGCGGACGACTGGACATCGCCAACGCCGAGGGCGGCGGCACCGTAGTTACGGTGTATTTGCCGCTGAAAAAGCAGGCTGAACAGGAATTGTAAAAAAACAGAAAAACTCGAACAAGTGTTGCATTTTATTGCGAGCTGTGCTATGCTTGCGTCAGAAAGGAATTCAGCAGACCTATGGAAAAGAAAAAGGGCGCTTTCCGTACCAGTATTGGCGGACAGGCGCTGATCGAGGGAATACTTATGCGTGGCCCGGAGAAGGACGCAATTGTGGTCCGTTCGCCGGAGGGCCTGGTCACCAAGGTGACCCAGCGCAAATTCGTCAAGGCCAACTACCCCATTTTGGGCGTTCCCATTCTGCGGGGCGCGGTGACGTTCATCGGCTCCATGATCACCGGCGTTAAGGCACTGATGTTCTCGGCAGATTACTTCCCGGAGGACGAGAATGCCAAGCCGGACAAGCTGGAGGAATGGCTCAACAAGCACGTGCCGGCGGAGAAGCTGCAATCGCTGCTGGTGGGCTTTTCAGTGGTGCTGAGCATCGGTCTCATGCTGGTGCTGTTCATGCTGCTGCCTACGTTTCTGGCGGGGCTGTTCCACGCCACAAGCCCAGCGATCCACAATTTGATCGAGGGTGTGGTCAAGATCCTGGTGCTGCTGGCGTACATGATCCTCTGCTCCAGACAGAAGGACGTATACCGGGTGTTCTGCTACCACGGTGCGGAGCACAAGACCATTTTCTGCTATGAGGCGGGATTGCCGCTGACGGTGGAGAACGTTCGTATCCAGCCCCGGCACCACCCCCGCTGCGGCACCAGCTTCCTGTTTGTGGTCATCATCGTGTCCATCATTGTCTCCAGCCTGGTGTTCCCCTACATCAACTGGCAGAGCGTGTGGGTCCGTGTGGGCGTGAAGCTGCTGCTGCTGGTGCCCGTAGTGGGCATTACCTACGAGTTTAACCGCATGGTGGGGGCGCACGACAATGCGCTGACGCGCGTCCTCTCTGCCCCCGGTATGTGGCTGCAGAACTTTACGACCCACGAGCCGGACGACAGCATGATCGAGGTAGCCATCGAGGCCATGAAGCTGGTCATCCCGGAGGAGAAGGGTACCGACACCTGGTAAGCCGGGGTCGCGCAGCGGGGCGCAAAACAGCGGAGAGCGCCGAAAAATACCGAAGAAAGTGAAAACGGTACGTATTATGGCGATCACATATAACAATTTGTATTTGGACGTGCGGCAGCAATTCCTGCGGGCAGGACTGCCCGATCCCACGCTGGAGTCCCGGGAGTTGGTATGCTGCGCCTCCGGGAAGACCCGGGAGGCGTTGAGCCGGGATGGCCGGCTGTACGTGCCGGAGTCGGTGGAACAGCAGGTGCGCCGCCTGGCGGAGCGCCATCTGGCCGGCGAGCCGGTGGCGTACCTGATCGGCGAGTGGGAGTTCTACGGCCTGCCGCTGGATATCTCTGAGAGCGTGCTGATCCCCCGGCCGGACACCGAGGTATTGGTGGATCGGGCGCTGACGTACCTGAAGACCGTGGCCGAGCCCCGGGTGCTGGACCTGTGTGCAGGCTCGGGCTGTATCGGTTTGGCCCTGGCCAAAAACGCGCCGGAGAGCCATGTGGTGTTGGGCGAGCTGGACGAGGGTGCACTGCGTATCTGCCGCCAGAACATCCGCCGCAATGACCTGACCGGGCGGGTGGTGTCCCTGCAGCTGGACGCGCGGGAGAAGCCGCCGGCCCATCTGGGGGAATTTGACTGCATCGTGTCCAATCCGCCCTATATCCCGGATGGAGATATCGCGGAGCTGGACGCGTCTGTGCGGGACTACGAGCCTCATCTGGCGCTGCGGGGCGGCACGGATGGGCTGGACTTCTATCGAGCGATCGCCGGACACTGGACGGCAGCGCTCCGCGTGGGCGGGCGGCTGCTGTTCGAGGTGGGTATCGGCCAGGCGGACGAGGTGCTGCGGATCATGCGGAGCGTGGGCTTCGGCGACCTGGAGATCACCCCGGATCTGAACGGTATTCCCCGGGTGGTAGAGGGTGTGCTGTGCTCGGAGCTTTGACAGCGTATGTTGACTGTCCGTTTTTTGGGACAGTTGGGGAGATATATTAGATACATCAGAACTTGAGGAGGACGGAACTATGGCAGTCAAAAAAGAACCTGTCGCCCCGGCACCGGTGGTATCCGACAAAAAGAAGGCGCTGGAGACGGCCATGCAGCAGATCGAGAAGATGTACGGCAAGGGGTCGATCATGCGCTATGGTGCGGAGAGTACGCTGAATGTGGAGTCCATTCCTACCGGCTCACTGTCGCTGGATCTGGCGCTGGGTATTGGCGGCCTGCCCCGGGGCCGTATTGTGGAGATCTACGGACCGGAGTCCTCCGGTAAGACCACGCTGGCACTGCACGTGCTGGCCGAGGCACAGAAAATGGGCGGCGAGGTGGCCTTCGTGGACGCGGAGCACGCTCTGGACCCCACCTATGCCAAGGCGCTGGGCGTTAACGTGGAGGATATGCTTATCTCCCAGCCGGACACCGGCGAGCAGGCGCTGGAGATCACCGAGGCCCTGGTCCGCAGCGGAGCCATCGACGTAGTGGTGGTGGACTCCGTGGCGGCGCTGGTGCCCCGGGCGGAGATCGAGGGTGAGATGGGTGACAGCTTTGTGGGCCTGCATGCCCGACTGATGAGCCAGGCGCTGCGTAAGCTGACGGGTATCATCAACAAGACCAATTCTATCGTCATTTTCATCAACCAGCTGCGCGAGAAGGTGGGCGTCATGTATGGCAACCCGGAGGTCACCACCGGCGGCCGTGCGCTGAAGTTCTATGCCTCCGTCCGCATTGACGTGCGCCGTATCGAGACGTTGAAGTCCGGCGGCGAGGTCATCGGCAACCGTACCCGGGCCAAGGTGGTGAAGAACAAGGTGGCGCCTCCGTTCCGCGAGGCGGAGTTCGATATCATGTATGGTGAGGGCATCAGCAAGCTGGGCGACCTGCTGGATCTGGCGGTGAAGCTGGACCTGGTGCAGAAGAGTGGTTCCTGGTTCAATATGGGTGAGCTGCGCCTGGGACAGGGCCGTGATGCTGCCAAGCAGTACTTCCGCGACCATCCGGACGAGGCGGATAAGTTGGAGACGGCGGTGCG
>ENA-ORSS01004488-ORSS01004488.1-human-gut-metagenome-genome-assembly--contig:-NODE-4488-length-10365-cov-2.843356_pt1 | contig 10365 bp, 5 predicted proteins | sample MGYA00241899_ERZ509162 | MGnify/ENA primary metagenome ERZ509162 (study PRJEB26280, sample SAMEA2338641) | human gut metagenome | biome: human gut; feature: human-associated habitat; material: faeces... | reverse complement strand
TGGCTGCCGGCGGGGGGAGTCATCCCCTTCAGGAAGGGCAGACCGGCGGCGTCAATGTCCATGGCAACGGCAAACGCGCCGGTGGCACGCACCAGGGCCATCTTTTCTGCAATCGTCCCGGCATCCCAAGGCTTTACGGTTGGAATGCCAAACCCGGCATTGGCTTTTACCGCCTTGCAGGCACCCACCATAACCGCGGGATTGGTGCCGTCACCGGTGAAAGCCAGGATCCCGGCATCGTGGCAGGCGGGAACCAGAATATCATTGTACTCCAGGTCGGTGTACTTGGTGCCGTAATGCAGCTGCATGGCACCCACCGGCCCGGCAAAAACCGGGATGCGGTAACTGTGGCCGAACATTTCCAGCGTGGTGTCCGGCTCACCCGATTCGCAAATGGTGTCCATGTTCACCCGCACGTTCTGCCATGCGCTGTAATTGCGGATGGCAACATCACCCACGCCCTTGGCACCGGGACCCGGCACCGTGTTGCGGCAGGCACGCCCATCACACACAGGGCACGCTTTGCAGGGCCCCATCTGGCCACGCGCTGCAGTAAGTACTTCGTTATACGTCATGGTCGTTTGCTCCTTTGTGGCGGCAAAAGCCGCAGTGTTTGCTCACTGCCATTGTAGCCTATTTGCCGCAAACCCGCAAGTGCATTTTGCCCGCCGCACAGGGGGCTACCCAAATACCTGTTGGTGTGCTATGATATTATTGATAACATAACAAGGTTTAGCGCCAAATGCCCGTGCCTGCACGGAAAAATACTTATCCGTTGGGAAAGCCGAAAAAAGCAAAAAAATGGCCTGTTTTTGCAACGTGGCGGACTTTTTGAATTTCCGGTATCCCCAAAATGGATGTACAATAGAAAGGAATCGCTATGAAATTTTCAGAAATGAAGTACGAACGCCCGGACCTGGATAAGGTTCTGGCCCAGTGCGAAGAGTATGCCAAAAAGATGGCCGCTGCCCAGAGCGGCGAAGAACTGGTACAGCTTTACCGCGAAGAAAACGCCATGATGGCCCATTACCACACGGCATCCTGCCTGGCATCCATCCATTATACCCAGGATACCCGCGATGAATATTGGAGCGGGGAACAGGAATGGTTTGATGCAACCGGCCCGGCGGTCAGCAATGCAGCACGCAATGTTGCGGAGGCGATTCTTTCCAACCCGCACGCCAAAGCGCTGGAAGAAGCGTTCGGTACCCGCATTCTGCCCAGCCTGCGCAACCTGGTGCTGAGCATGGACGACCGGGTGATCGAACTGCAGAAAGAGGAAAATGCCCTGACCAGTGCTTACCAGAAATTGTACGGCGGTGCAATGGCGGAGCTGGACGGCAAACAGCTGACCATCCCGCAGCTGACGCTGTATAAGCAGAGCACTGACCCCGCCATGCGCCGTAAGGCTTACGAGGCGGAAGCCATTTACTTTGACGCCCACCGCGCCGAGTTTGACGAGATCTATGATAAGATGGTCAAGAATCGCAACGAGCAGGCACGCATCCTGGGCTACAACGATTTCATTTTCGCAGGCAATCGTATTCTTTACCGAGTTTTCCGTGCGGAACTTCCATAGCTGTTTGCCGGAATGGAAGTCGAATGCACAAATATAGGTGTTGAGCGATGTGTTATCATCGGTAGTGGCAATGAATACTTTTTGTCCGACGATGAGGGGGGAGGCCATGAAGATGTTACTTCCTGTGTTCGCTGTCCATTGTAGTTGCAGGGGGAGTTTGATCTGGGAGTCATTTATTCCGCCGGAATGACTTGCGTTCTGAAGTAGGGTATTCCAGTCCTTCCCTGTGATAGCAGTCGATTTGAAATCTTTCTGATAAAGGAACTGGCTGGTGGCAGTCGCTTCCTTTCCGTCGTTGAAGGATGAAGTCACTGTCAGGTTTAGTTTCTTTCCGTTTTCGTTAGCGGGTATTTGAATATTTCCGCTCCAGTTCCAGTCGGTGAGGGGCGACAGGTTACCTTTGGCTATTTCCCGGTTGTCTTCCGGATTGCTCAGCAGATAAGAAACAGACGATGTTTTTGCCTGTGAGTTATAGGTGTTGACCGAGACCGGAAGCTGATAGCCGGTTTCCGGATGTATGGGGGCTGCTTGATTCTTCATCGGAGAAACAATAGCGATTTGCGGTTCGATGAAAGTATAACGCAGTTGCGTTGTGAGGTGATCGTTGGCATCTATCTTTATGTCTCTGAATGAAGAAGGGGAGTGATCGATGCCTCCTTTGTCTAGTGTGCCGGTGCAGATGGTATAAATGCCTTTCTGATTGCGGACGTAGTTGTAGTGCATATGTCCGTAGATTTGTGCTTTCGTGTTGAACGTACGGAGGTCGAGGATATCCTTTTCGTCTGCCTTGAATACGAAGTTATCGCCGGGAGTAAACAGGTCGTGGTTAAAAAGAACAAGCGCCTGATCTTTCTTCATCAGGGCGAGGTCATTCTTCAGCCAGTTGTATACATCCCTTTGCGTGTAATCGGTCGGGTTGTCTCCGCGGTCGATGGGAGTAACGACATAATGCACGTTGCCGACATCGAACGAATACCATGTCGGGCCATAAATCGATTCATAAAGTTCTTCGCCGTAGTTGCCTTTCACCAGGTCGTGGTTGCCTATGCAGTAATAGACAGGGCAGTCCATTGTTTGTGCATTCACAATTTGATTGTGCACTGTGAGTCCCGGTTCGTAGCAGATGTCTCCGGTATGAATCAGAAAAGCCGGTTGTTCGTTCTTTATGTATTGTTGTAAGTCGGTGACCCAACGCCCCACTCCTCCGGTCACTTCCGTGTCGGTGATATGGATAAAGGAGTGTTCTCTGGTCTTGGTCCGTTCGCTTTCGGTCACTATAAAATCATAGCTTTTTCTGTCCTCCTTGACAGGGAGGTAGAATTGTTGTGTCTCGAATCCGGCAGGTGTAGTAATGCTGATAAATCGGGTTTTCTTGAATCCCGATAGTGAGAACCGGCCTTTTTTATCTGTTTTTACTACGTTCATTCCGTCTGTTACCATCACTCCCGCCAGCGGTTTGTCTCCTTTGTCGAATGTGCCCGATTGATTGGTGTCGACATAGACGGTTCCTTTAAATTGTGCGCACAGCGGAAGATATAGTAAAAATGACAAGAGTATTACGGATAGTCTTTTCATGGTCGGTTCTCTGTTTTATTAGGCACGGATGACACGGATTTCACGGATTTAAAAGATCGGTCAATTAAAAACCGCGTTAATCCGTGTCATCCGTGCCTAAATTTATGATATAAATTAATTATGCTGATACTTATCGTATTTGTTTCATCTCTTCGTTGTATCTCGCTTCCTCCTTACACAAAGGCTTGTACCAGGTCTTTCTTAATATCAGCGTGGTAATCAGAAGCAAGGCGATAGAACTCCAGAGTCCTAATTGTTCGCGGACAACGAGGTACATCGGGATGATGGTAAGCGTACATTGCCAGATGATTCCTATCGCCACATTGAAGGCATCCCTTTTGAAGTTTTTATTCGCCTGAATATGCGGGTAGCGGGCGATTGCTTTCTCCTGAATCGGTTTCCACCATCCCCACGGGCGTACATTGACATAGAAGTTGATCAGAGTCTCTTCATCTGTAGCCGGAGCGCTGTAAGTCCCGATGATACATCCGATCAGAGAGACGCCGAACAGTACGGGGAAGAAATAAAGTACCCATGCATCCGGAACGGTAAATTTCATCACAATAGCTGCCACTACTCCGGCAGTCATTCCCCAGAAGTAACCTTCACCGTTGAAACGCCACCAATGCCATTTGAGTACGTTGGCTGCGATGTATCCTCCGAACAGTGCACCTACAATCCACTGGAAGATTTCATTGATATCTTTCAGGAAGAATCCGATGACAGTGCTCACCACCACTACTGCCACAGAGATGACATAGCTGCTGCGTATCTGAGTTTTCACGCTTGCTTTCGGATTGATGTATTTCAGATAAATATCATTTACGATATATGCAGGGGCTGCATTGACGGTAGAAGCAAAGGTCGACATGAAAGCTGCCAGTAGTCCTGCCAATAATAATCCTGCAAGTCCTGCCGGAACATATCGTGTGATCAGATGAGGAAGAATCGTCTCAAAGTCTGTGCGGGTCACTTCCATCTGTGTCAGTCCGCCGTCTTCCTTGAAGAAATAGATGGCAAGTAATGCAAATCCCATAATCATCAGATAGCGTGGAATCAACAGCACTACGGATACGGAACCGCTCATCATCGCTGCTTCTTTGGGAGACTTGCAGGACAGAATTTTCTGCATATCATAATTGGGCGCAGGCCCTGCCATACTCATGAAGATACCTTTGAGTAACGCCATCATTACAAAGATGCCTATCAGACTGTAAGGCTCGTTCGCCATTCGTTCGGTCAGCAAACTCATCCGGCTGCTCCAGTCAATATCGAGCGTCCATCCGAAGAAAGGGGAATCCCATCCGGCAGGTACAAAGGAGTGTATCATATCCGGCGCCACCATCTGCATACCGATCACTACGATAACGATGCCTGCCACCGTCATGATAAGGAACTGTACGACATCCGTCCATACGATGCTCAGCATTCCTCCCAACATGACGTAGAAGGTAGCGATAGCTGTGAAGAAGATACCGTATACATGCGGAACATACTCCGGTGAAACAGTGAAAGGAATGTAGGGTGAGATGACTTCCCAGGGAATAAAGATTTCCATGAATTTGCCTATTCCTATGAATCCGTAACTTAGAAATCCGAGTACGCTTAATAACGCAAATACGACAACGATGGTATGAGAGAGTGTCGCTCCCTTGCCTTTACCGAAGCGGGTTTTGATCCATTCGGCTCCGGTGAGCACATTGGAACGCCGCAACCACACCGACAGATAAACCATGAGGAATATCTGATTGAATACCGGCCACAGCCAGGGAATCCAGAGACTTTTGAATCCGTAGGCAAATGCCCAGTAAACCATTAGCATCGTACCAGTGATGTCGAACATCCCGGATGCATTGGACAGGCCAAGCATATAGAAGGGCAGTGATTTGCCTCCCAGGAAATAGGAGTCCATATTTTGTGCGGCCCGTTTTTTCAGTATGAGTCCGATGACAATCATGGCAATGAGGTAGGCGCAGATGATCAGAAGATCGGATGTGTGTAATTTCATGTTGCTATTTTGATTAGGTTTTGTACATTAATAATCTATCAGGTACAAAAGTAGGTCGAATGTGGGGAAGAAACAAATATTATTTTAACTCATACTGATACTATCTGATACTATTTATCTGACTTCTCAGGCTTTAATAGCTGACACGTCAGGTGTTAAGACTTGACGTGTCAGATGTTAATACCCTGCAACTCAGTTGTTAATATCCATCATGCAGAATGGAACATCTTGAAAGACAGATGATAATACTGCTTCCGGAACTATAATATAACGGCATTTTCCGACATCACGAGCTTATTGGCTTCTATGATATCGTATATGCTTTTCACGGAAGTCGTGGAACGGAGTCTGTCTTCCGGTGTATGCCGGCAGTAATCGATTAGCCGTTCGATCGTAGAAGTCGCTACGTGCATCCGTGTGTCGGAGGAAGCATAGTAGATGTATACCGTTCCGTCTTCATCCGCGATCCATCCGTTGGAGAATAACACGTTGGATACATCTCCGGTTCTTTCTTCTCCCACGGGTGCCATGAAGTAACCTCCCGGCTGGGCTATCACTTTACTGGGGTCATCTAAAGACGTCATATACAGATATAGGACATATCTGAGTCCGGCAGCACAGGCACGGACTCCGTGTGCCAGATGTAGCCATCCTTCGGGAGTCTTGATGGGATGAGGCCCTTCACCGTTTTTCACTTCTTTGATCGTGTGATAATGGCGCTGTTCTATAACGATTTCCTTCTTGACCACTGCATGAGTGATATCGTCTATCAATGCCCATGAAATACCGCCTCCGCTGTCTGCATCGATGAATCCGTCCTGCGGACGGGTGTACAATGCATATTTGCCGTCTACGAATTCGGGGTGCAGTACCACATTCCGTTGCTGGCTTTGGGAGACGAGGTTGGGCAGGCGTTCCCAGTTTTTAAGGTCCCTGCTGCGTATGATTCCTGCTGCTGCAATGGCCGATGTGAGGTCTCCTGCGGGTGCGTCCGGATCTTTGCTTTCCGAGCAGAAGATACCGTATATCCATCCGTCCTCGTGTTTTGTCAGACGCATATCGTAGACGTTCGTTTCTTCCGGATATAGGTCCGGCAGTTGTACCGGATATTCCCAGAAGCGGAAGTTGTCGATACCATTGGGACTTTCTGCGATGGCAAAGAATGATTTGCGGTCATGCCCTTCTACTCGTGCCATAATAAGATATTTCCCGTTGAATTTGATAGCGCCTGCATTGAATACGGCGTTAATGCCGAAACGTTCCATCAGATAGGGATTTGTTTCCGGATTGAAGTCGTATCTCCACTCCAGCGGGGGGTGGTCTGCTGTCAGAATGGGGTATTTGTATCGTTCAAAAACACCATTGCCGGGCAGTATCTTTTCATTTTCACGTGAGATGAGCTCATCATATTCTTTAGTGAGAATATGTAGTCTGTTATCATATCTATTCATATCAATTCATAAAATTAGAGTAAAGCATCGGCTTGCGATCCTTTTTGTATTACTTGACAGGACAAAAGAGACTGTTTACAAGCCAGACATACCTGAGATATACGGTGTTGTAGGGACAGTCTCTTTGTACTTTTGTCATTTTGAAAGTATGGGGGTACTTTCAAAAAATACATGTGTCAAGTCTATAAACTATTGTTTGGTAATCATATAAGAGCGGATGGTGCAATTGGGTTCTAAGAAGCTGACCCAGTACCAACCATCTTCCACTTTATCGATCCGGCAATCTTCTATCGGATATTTCACTTTTTTGTCCACTGCATTTCTTGTTACTTTATACAGTACCGCATCACCTTTGTTGCCTTTCGTCAAATCACCTGTAAACTGAACTGCAAAACCGCTGGCATAAGTTCCTGTTCCTTTTATAACAATTTCGGACATATTGAACTCTTCCGAATGAGTAATGGAACCCACTGCCGAGGTAGAGACAGACTGATAAGAAGATGAACCTGCTATTAAGTAACGATATGATGGATTCTCCAGATATAGGTCGTCGATATAGACTATATTGATGCTGATTGACTCTCCTTCCTGGTCTTTGATTGTTACCGTCTTGTTGAAACGATATCTTTTAAGACCTTCGATGATAACATCTGTTCCATTTTCCACTATCGTGCATTTCAGATAAGTGGCAGAACCATTATTTGTGCAGGTATAGCCTCCGTTACCGTCCAGAATCTTGATTGTCAAAGGTTCACCGACTGTCAAATAAGCAATTTCTTCACTATTGTCAACTACAAGTTTCTTTATTACTTTTACTGAAAATTCTGCACTCTTGTTCAGTCTGTCGGTCACTGTAACTGTTGCATTGCCTGGTGCCAGAGATTCTATCTGTATATGTCCTTCTTCATCTACTGTAGCTTTCACGACAGATTCTTTGTCAACTGTTACTTTGTAGCCTCTGTTTCCTGTATAAACATTGACTGTCTTGTTTTCACCCGGATACATTGTTGTAGCCGAATTGGACAAAACCAGTTCACTTAACTGATCGACGATGACTTTGACATTGGTACTCATTTTAGCCCAGTCGGTAATAGATAAGTCGGTACTACCGGCCTTCAGAGCTGTTACTTTAATTTTGTTACCTTCGGCAATGGCGGTTGCTACATCTTCATTGGAACTTGTAATTTTATAATTGCCGTTGCCTTGAACTATTTGAATGATTCCTTCCGGGGTCTCATCCAGATTAATGATCAACTCCTGCGTATTCGGCACTAAGTCGTGATAGGATGGATCATCGTCATTACAGCCGGAGAAAACAGTAGCGGCTGCAAGCAGGAATCCTGCCAAATATAATAGATTTCTTTTCATGATATTCATTGTTTATTTAGACTATTTATTCAGCGTCAATATCTTTCATTTTACCAGTGATGGTTACTACACTAAACTTAGGGACTGTAATGGAGCGCAATCCGCTGAGAGATGGATTTACTTTTTTGCGTTGCCACTTAACTCCTTCATCTGATGTATACGAGATCATGGTCTGAAACTCTTTTCCTTCAATTTCCAGTTTGGTTTCGAAGGCCTTGCTTGTAGAATTGTTTACCAGTACGATCGTATAATTGTCGTCCTTGATGTAAGCTGTCATCAACAGTTCTTTCGGGAATGCTTCTTCGTCACCTTCGGGAGCAACAGTCTTGATATCCACACGTCGGCTTCCTTCCGGGATAAACTTAGTAAATTGTCCGTAACTGTAGTAGCGGGACGCTCTTTCATAATTGGTTCCGGGAAGTGCTTCTTCCAGTCTGATCAACGCTTCATTATTCGTACAAGGACGTGCACCTGCCCACCAGATAAATGCGTTCAGGTTGGAAACTGCCAGATAATTATGGAAAGTAGTAGCCCATTGCATCGCGTTTTTCCAGGATGGATCGTATGTGTCTGTAGAACTGGTTTCCGTATTCCATAAATGAATATTATTTTCAGCGCAGAGTGGTGATTGTACAAACTCAGTGTTGCCAATTAATGTGTATCCGTGAGCTGCTGCAATAATGTTGGAGTTAACCAGATCGGGACAGGCTTTCAAGCCATTTTCAAGAAAAGTGACTCCTGCTTTCCACCACGAGTGCTCTCCAAAGATAATCTTCATGTCTTGATAGCCTGCTTTATCTAAAGCCGGGCGAAGATTCTTCTGGCAGAAGTTAGCCAGATTGGTATAACTCCAGCTACAACCGTTCCATCCCGTTCCACTGCTGTTAGGCTCATTAGATGGTGATATTGCATATATCTCAATGCCGAACTTTTCAGTGTATGCTTTGATGAAGTCAATCAGATAGTTAGCATATGCGTCTTCCGAACCGGATGCCAGACTACCGCCTGAGGGCTTTCCGTTAGATTTCATAGTTCCGGGAGGACTCCAGGTAGAGAATATAAATTTCACATCTTTATATTTTTTCTGCAGGATATCTACCAGCCACATTTGACCTAATTGTACTTGTTCGCCACATCCGGAACCGTTAAAGTCTCTCCAGTAATCATTGATCATAGAAGGATCGTTGGCTGCAAGATTGAAGGTACGGTTCATTCCGAAGTCAATGACGTTCGTGGTAGGGTTTTGATAGTGTGGAAATACCTCACCTCTGAAAATATTCAGCTTCAAGCCATTTTCTCCGAAAAGATCATTGACTACATCTTCGCGCATCATGTTGTTCCATATACGATGTGACCACTCTGCAAAGGCACATCCGAAGCCATCGATTATCTGATGTTCGTGCCCTTCTCCGAACTGTACTTTGATGACAGCTTCTGTGGTGGGTTCGGCTGAGAATCCGTCATCCTCGTCTGTTTCTTCTACCGGGTCCGGAATGTAGACGTCACTGTGACTCAGACTTCCATCGTCACAAGAGTATCCAATGAATAGAAAGAGGGATACGAATAATAATGAATATATCTTTTTCATGTTGTTTCTTTATTAAGTTAATCTTGCTAGGTTTTTTATTTCCATAAACTGGTTTGTTCCATGGCAGTATTATTGTTTAGTTCACTTGTCGGTATAGGATAATAAAGGTGTTTTTCCTGGAAGTTTTCCGCACCTTGTTTTCCATTCGCCTTGAAGATCAACTGAATTTCGCTGGGCGAATACCAACGTTTCAAATCGTCAAAACGATGTCCTTCCGCAAAGAACTCCAATAAGCATTGGTGTTCTATTTCATTCATTAATTCAGCTTGTGCAAAAGTCTTTTCCGTAAGTCCTGCTCTTTGGCGGATTTGCTTTAAAGCATAGTTGGCACCATCCGGATCATTGGTTTTGGCGCATGCTTCAGCATAAAGCAACAGTACCTCGGCAAAGCGCATTACGCGCAAATTGCTGGACCTTCCTTCTTTGTTGCCCATGTTGTCCGGTGCCTTGTCATCCACATAATATGCAGTATTTTTCTTTATCAGGAACTTACCTGCTGTCCCATTGACGTTGAAACTTGGTGCTCCGCCTGCCATTTTTCCTTCATTGCCTTCCCAAAGATCATCCATGGAGTAATTATTTCCATACCATTTCTCGTTAGGAACTTTATCTCCATAGTTGGCAGCATCAAAAAAGAGGCTGGCATACATACGTTTGTCAAACTTGGTATCTGCATCACTCGGACGTGTTTCTTTTGTAAACTCTCCTACGATCAGGGAGTTCGGCATTAATTTAGCCCATCCGCCGGATTTTACCGGACCGATAAACTGAGGAATATAGCAACCTAAACAGATAC
>ENA-ORSS01004485-ORSS01004485.1-human-gut-metagenome-genome-assembly--contig:-NODE-4485-length-10368-cov-10.088529_pt1 | contig 10368 bp, 6 predicted proteins | sample MGYA00241899_ERZ509162 | MGnify/ENA primary metagenome ERZ509162 (study PRJEB26280, sample SAMEA2338641) | human gut metagenome | biome: human gut; feature: human-associated habitat; material: faeces... | reverse complement strand
ATTTCTGTTCCTGAATGTAGAGGCTGACGCGGCTCTGGATGAGCTTGGAGGCCTCTTCGACGGTCTTGCTGCCGGCAAGATAGCCTGCGGCTTCGTCGGAAATGATGTTCAGGACGTTCTGGTCATCGTCGACGAAGCTGGTCGTGGAATCGATCACGGCCATGACGGCGTCGTACTGCTCCTGCGTGACGGCGTAGAGCTCGATCATCGGCTCGTCGCCGTAGCTCATGCCGCCGGTGGAGATGGGGATGGGGTTGCCGTTCTCGTCGAGGATCTGGTTGCCGTCGGCGTCGGTCTCATACTCCTGCGTCATGGCTTCCTTGGCATTGGCCTCAAAGGCGGACTTGAGGATCGGGAAATTCCAGAGGCTCTTCTGGAAATCCTCCTCGAGCGTTGAGCGGATGAAGGCCCAGGCGCCCGCCTTGTCCCTGCAGGTGGTGGTGATGCAGAGGGTCGCGTCGGAGTTGAAGGCGTTGCCGGTCGAGCCGTCTTCGCGCGGGAAGCCGACGAAGCGGGCATCGTTATTGAGGGCGGCAAAGGTATAATACAGATCGTCGAAGCTGTAGAGCGACGTGGGGTAGAGCAGCTGCTTGCCGTTTTTCAGGCGGGAATAGTCGCTCTCATACTCCTCGCTGTACGACTGCCAGTCGTATTCGGCCGGGAAGGGCTTGACGAACTCGAGCAGGGCGCGGAACTCGTCGGAATCGAAATTGCAGGTGCCGTCCTGCCAGTTCATGAAGCTGTCAGCGTTCATGGCGACGCAGTACTGCAGCATCTCGGCTTGGGTGTAATACTTGTTGAAGACGGTCGCGCCCTCGGGCAGCTTGCTGAGCGCGTCGTTGACGTCGGCCAGCGTCCAGGTGTCATATCCGTCCACGACCTTACCGAGGCCGATGGCCGTGGTGACGCCGAAGTCGATGGGCAGCTGATAGAGCTTGCCGTCGGTCTGCAGCGACTCGAGCGGCTTGGTCATGAGCTTGTCGCGGGAATACTCGGGGTCCGCGTCGATGTACGGCCAGAGATCCTCGAGCAGGCCCTTGGCCGCGTACTGCCGGATGGGCATCTGCATGTTGTTGGCGATGAGATCGGGCACGCTGCCGGAGATGATCTCGGTATTGAGCTTGGTGAGGCCCGCGTTGTAATCGTCGTCGGTCGCGTATTCGGAATAGTCCTTGACGACGATGCGGTAATCGGCGCTGCTGCGGTTAAATTTGACGATCTGGCTGCGGAGGTTATAGTCCAGGCCGAAGCAGGCCAGGGTCAGCTCGGTCTTCTTCTGGATGCTGGAAGCATCCACCCGGTTCAGGACAACGAGGACCTGCCGCGAGGGACCGTCGGCCGAATCCTCGTAGGTCACGGCGACGATGCGCCCGTCGGAAAGGACGCCGAAGCTGCCGTTGTTGATGGTGTTGCTGTCAACGTCGCAGGCCAGCCAGTCGACGACCTTCTCGACCGCGCCGGTATCCTTCCGCTCGCCGAAGATGCTGCCGTTGTTCGTGAAGAAGTAGGTATAGACGTCATTGCCCGGGAAGATATTCCACGCGCGGGAGGAGATGGGCGTCTCCTTGCCCCAGTCCTTCGTCTCGGGGTCGAGCTGACGGAAGACCATCTTGCCGTCGGCGGAGGACGCCGTAATGCCGACCTCGCTTTCCGACAGCTGGCAGAACTGGCCGTTCAGCTCATCGCCGGACTTGCTGAAGACGAAGCTGCCGTCCGGGCCGTAGACGTTGACGGTCTGATAATCGTAGGTGTAGACATAGCCCTTGTCATCGGAGAGGATGGTGTCGATGTAGGTATAGCGCCAGCTGTCCGTCTCGTCCGCGTCTTCCTCCTCCGTCGGAGTGATGGTGCGCAGCAGCGTGCCGTGGGCATCGAGCTGGATGAGCTCAGAGATGGAGGTGCCCTCCGTGCCGTCGTCCGCGTAGCTGTTGGTCTGGCGGAAGAGCCAGATCGTGCCGTCCGCGCCGGGGGCCATGGTCTGGATGTTGGTGCTGCTGTTGAACACCTGCATGCTGCCGTCCTGGCCCATCGTCACGCCGTTCGCGCCTTCCGGGTCCTCCACGACGGGCTCGGCGACATAGTTGTCGAGCTTCACACACTCGCCGGTGTCGAGGTCAAAGCGGAAGATGACCTCGGAATAGGTATCGTAGGAGACCTCCGCACCGGTCTCATCGGTGTAGGTCTCCTTGCCGCCGTCGGGAACGCTGGCGGTAAAGTAGAGCGTGTCGCCCGAGACGCAGGTCGAGCCGATCCACTGGATATCCTCCGGCAGATCAAAATACTGCGGCTGATAGGCGTACTGCGACGTGGTTTCCGGCGCGGCGTCGGTCTGCGCGGCCGGATCTGTATCGTCTGTCTTCGTTTCACTCTTGCTGCAGCCGGCAAGCACGCCGAGCAGCAGCACGAGTACGAGGCAGAGGGAAAGAATGCGTTTTGTCATCAACGATTCTCCTTTCTCATTGTTACCATAATATTTTTCTTCGCTGCCACATGGTAACAGATTCCGCCGGAAAAAGAAACCCCTGCGGGGGTTTTTTAAGAAAAACTTAAGTAATCCGAAGCTTCGCCGTCCGGCTTGGAATCCGGCGGTTTTCGTGCTATACTGTAAAAAACGCAGAACAGGAGGGCTTTCATGCCTGCGCATGTCATCACCAGTGAGCAGCAGCGCGACCGGATGCTGCTCACGCCGATCCCGCGGCTGATCCTGTCTTTGTGCCTGCCGACGCTCGCCACGCAGCTGATCTCCGTCTTCTACAATACCGCCGACACCTATTTCGTCTCCAAGCTCTCGACGAGCGCGGCCGCGGCCGTCGGCGTCGTGTTTTCGCTGATGTCCATCATCCAGGCCTTCGGCTTCGGCATCGGCATGGGCTGCGGGTCAATCATCAGCCGCAGTCTCGGCGGCAAGGACAATGACCGCGCCGACCGCATCGGCAGCAGCGCGTTCGTCTTAGCCGCGGCGGTGGGGCTGGCGCTGTGTGCGGCCGGGCTGTGCACGCTCCGGCCGCTCATGCGGCTGCTGGGCTCGACGGATACCATCCTCCCCTACGCCGAGAGCTACGCCCGCATCATCCTGCTGGCCGCGCCGGTCATGTGCGCGTCGTTCGTGCTGAGCAACGTCCTGCGCGCCGAGGGCGAAGCAACGCTCTCGATGTACGGCATGTGCGTCGGCGGACTTCTGAACATGGGGCTCGACCCGCTGTTCATCTTCGTCTTCGAGATGGGCATCGCGGGCGCGGCGCTGGCCACGGCGCTGAGCCAGCTGGTGAGCTTTCTGATCCTCGGGTGGCAGTTCCTGCACGGGCGGAGCATCGTGCGCCTCCGCCTGCAGGCCGTCAGCCGCAGCCCGCGCGACTACGGCCAGATCCTACTCATCGGCTTCCCGACGATCTGCCGGCAGGGCTTTGCGAGTCTGTCCTCCGCGCTGCTCAACAACGCAGCCGCCGCCTATTCCGACGCCGCCGTCGCGGCCGTCACGATCTCCAACAAGGTCTATCTGCTCGTGCGCTCCATGATCATCGGCATCGGGCAGGGCTTCCAGCCCGTGGCGGGGTATAACTTCGGCGCGGGCAGCAAGCCGCGCACGCGGCAGGCGTTCTGGTTCTCCACGCTGTTCGGGACAGTGGTGTGCGTGGCGGGCGCGGCACTCATCGCGCTGTTCCCGGAGCAGATCATGCACTTTTTCCGCGACGATCCGGAGGTCACGCGCATCGGACGGCAGGCGCTTTTGTACGCGTGCGCGGTCATGCCGATGATGGCGTATTCCACGTATGTGAACCAGCTGTACCAGTGCCTCGGCTTCCATCAGGCCGCGACGCTGCTGGCCTCCTGCCGCAACGGACTTTTATACGTGCCGCTCATCCTGCTGCTGCCGGGGCTGCTCGGCCTCTCCGGCGTCGCCATGAGCCAGCCCGCCGCCGATCTGCTCACCTTCCTCGTCTCCATCCCCTTCCAGATCTGGTTCTTCCGCCATAAACTGCGGGGATAACGACCACCCATAGGCTCCCCTTCCAGGGGCCGATTCCCCCTATCAGGGGGAAATGTCCCGAAGGGACAAAAGGGGTAGGGATGCTGTCACCGAAGGTGACTGAGAGGTTGCTGCAAATTTGCGGCGACCTCTCCGTCTCGGCTTCGCCGAGCCACCTCCCCTGGGAGGGGAGGCCTTGGGGAACGCACTCCAAACGGCTTCCCCTATGAGGGGAAGCTGTCGCCGCAAGGCGACTGATGAGGTGGACTGCGCCGCATAAACGGAGGTGCCCCACCTCATCCGTCACGGCTGTCGCCGTGCCACTTTCCCCTCGTAGGGGAAGGCTTAGACTGTGCATTTCTCGGTCAGAGCTCACACAGGTGGTACCCCTCGACCTCCAGATCGAGGGAGGTGAAAAGGGCCTCGACCTGGGGGCGGGTCTCGGGGGGTGTGCGCCAGCCGAGGCCGCAGTCGCTGGTGATCTGACGCGGGACGGGGATGATGCGGCCGGGGACAGCCGCGGCCAGGCAGGCCTTTTCGGCCGCCATGGCGGCGCTCGTCGTGTAGAAGGTCACGACGAGCCAGGTCTTCTTTTCTCTCATGTTGCTGCAAGCTCCTGTACGGCGCGGATAGCCGCGTCGGTCTCCTGTTCCGTATTGTAAAAGCCGAAGCTGAAGCGCACCGCGCCCTGTTCCTCGGTGCCGAGCGCCCGGTGCATCCGCGGGGCGCAGTGGGCACCGGCGCGGGTGGCAATGTCGTAGGTCTCGGCCAGCTCGTCGGCGGCCTCCGACGATTCATAGTCTCCAATGTTCAGGCTCACGACCGGCGCGCGCTCCCAGGTGGAGAAATCGCCGTAGACCGTCACGCCGGGAACCGTTCGCACGCCCTCGTAAAACCGCCGGGCGAGCGCGAGCTCATGCGCGCGGATGGTCTCCAGCCCGGTCTGGCGGATGAACTGCACGGCGGCGAGCAGGCCCGCGATGCCGTGGCCGTTGCGCGTCCCGGCCTCAAGGCGTGTGGGGTACTGCATGGGCTGCTCCTGTAAAAACGTCTGCACGCCCGTGCCGCCCACGCACCACGGACGGATCTCCACGCCGGGCGCGACGCACAGGCCGCCGGTGCCCTGCGGCCCCATGAGGCTCTTATGCCCCGTGAAGCAGAGGACGCTGATGTGCATGCGCTGCATGTCGATGGGGAACACGCCCGCCGTCTGCGACGCGTCGACCACGAACAAAAGCCCGTGCGCGGCGCAGAAATCGCCGATCCGCTGCAGGTCGAGCAGGTTTCCCGTCAGGTTCGAGCCTGCCGTGCACACCACGGCCTTCGTCTCTGGCCGCAGCAGGCGGTCAAAGTCCGCGTAATTGATCCGCCCCTGCCGGTCGGCGGGCAGGAAGTCCGCCTGCACGCCCCGCTCCATCTGCCGGTATAAGGGGCGCAGGACGGAGTTGTGCTCCAGATCCGTCGACAGCACGTGATCCCCCGGCGCAAGCAGGCCGGAGATGGCGATGTTCAGCGCCTCGGTCGAATTGGCGGTCAGGCAGACGTGATCCGGCTGCGGGCAGCCGAACAGCGCCGCCAGCGCCTCGCGCGCGGCGAAGATCGTCCGGGCGGCGGCAAGGCTCTCGGCGTGGGCGCTGCGGCCGCTGTTGCCCATGGTCTGCATGGCCTGCACGACCGCGTCGATGACGCAGGGCGGCTTGCGCAGGGTGGTCGCCGCGTTGTCCAGATAGATCATATCCTCGCCTCCTGTCATTTTCTGTCCCTATTATAAACGGAAAACAGGCAGACTGCAACGCAGTCTGCCTGTTTTTTGTTCGACAATTCCGAAAAGGCGTCCTTTCCGGGCATCCAAATTTTACAGCCGGCTGTCCGTCCGCGAGGCGCGGCGCAGACAGACGTCCGCCGTGATGAAAAACGCGGACACAAAGGCGTAAAACGCGATCACAGCCCAGCGGCTGCCCGCCGCGAGCAGGAAATCCCAAAGCCCGTGCAGCAGCGTCGGGACCACCAGCGCCAGCAGCGCCAGCATCCGCCTGCGCCGCAGCTGCCCGCAGCATTCGGCCTGCTTGGCCCGGCTGAGCAGCAGCCCCATGCTCACGGCGAAGAAAAAATGCCCCGGCACGGACAGGATCGCCCGCGACACGGCCGTGCGCAGGTCCGACTGCAGGACGTACAGGATGTTCTCCACCGCCGCGAAGCCCAGCGCCGAGGACACAGAATAGACGATGGCGTCGAAGCGGTAGTCGAAGGCCGGATGGTCCCATGCGGCGAGGCGCACGGGCAGGAGCTTGGCCAGCTCCTCGCTGCAGGCAACGATCACGAAGTTGTCCAGCAGCAGATACCACACGGTCGAGCGCCCCAGCGCCGCGCCCGCCGCCCGCGTCAGCAGCAGCTGCGCCAGCGCCGCCGGAACGGCGGCCAGCGCCCCGAACAAAACGAGCTTGCCCAGCAGCCGCCGCGGCTCCTTTTCGATATGATCGAGCTGATAGATGCGGACGAACAAAATCGCCGCCGGGATCAGCGCCGCGAGAGACAGATAATAATTCAGTTTCACGTCCGTCTCCCTCTTTTTACATCAGTGGAGCGAACATCCGCAATAGCGCGCGCAGGATGCGCTGATAGAGGTGCACGTGGCGGCACTGCTCATACGTGATCGCGCAGCACTGCGGGAAGGTCTGCACGAAGTCCTCCTCGATCTGCGCGTTGGCGGCCGTATCGCAGAGATAGACGGCGTCTTCAAAGTGCAGATACAGGCTGCGGAAATCCAGATTGACCGTGCCGACGACCGCCTGAACACTGTCGGCCAGATAGACCTTGGAGTGGATGAAGCCGGGCGTATATTCGTAGATCCGCACGCCCGCGCGGGTCAGCTCCTCATAGTTCGCGCGTGTGACCGCGTGCACGTACCACTTGTCCGGGATGGCGGGCGTGATGATGCGCACATCAACGCCGGTCTTGGCCGCGACGCACAGGGCCGTGGTCATCTTATCGTCCAGGATCAGATACGGCGTCATGATCCACATCCGCTCCTGCGCGGAGGAGATGACCGACTGCAGCATCGTCGCGCCGACATCCTCATTGTCGAGCGGACTGTCGGCGAAGGGCTGCAGGAAGCCCGTGCCGCCCTGCTTCTCGGCGCAGGCGACGCGGAAGCGGCTCACATCCTCCTCGCAGCGGTCGACATAGCCCCAGAGCGACAGGAACATCACCGTCATCGACCACACGGCCTTGCCGCGGACGAGAATGCCGCAGTCCTTCCAGCGGCCGAAACGCTCGAGCTCGTTGATATATTCGTCCGCCAGATTGACGCCGCCGGTGAAGGCGGCCCTGCCGTCGATGATCATGAGCTTGCGGTGGTCGCGGTTATTGAGCCGGGCGGAGAGGATGGGCACGTAGGGGTTGAAGGCGTGCGCGCGGATGCCCATCTCCCGCAGCTTTTTCGCGTACTGCATGGGCAGGCGCGTGATGCAGCCGAAATCATCGTAGACCACGCGCACGTCGACGCCCGCCGCAGCCTTTTCCCGCAGGATCTGCAGGATGGGATCCCACATCTTCCCCTGCGCGATGATGAAAAACTCGATGAAGATATAGTGCTCGGCCTTCTGCAGCTCCTCGAGCATGGCCGCGTAGCAGCTTTCGCCGCTCGGGAAGTAGGTCGCGTCGGCGTCGTCATAGATGGGATAGCCGGAGGCGGAGAGCAGATAGCGCGCATGATTGAACGCCGGGGTCCGGGCGGCCGCAAGCTCCCAGAGGGGCTCTTCCTCCTGCTGCAGCTGCTGCATGGTGACGGCCTCGATCGACTGCATCTTCCGGTGCTCATAGCTCGAGATCTTATTGCCGCCAAAGAGCAGATAGATCGTGAGCCCCGCCACCGGGAAGGCCAGGATCAGCACGATCCACGCGATCTTGTAGCTGGGATTGACGCCGCAGGAGATGATATAGATGACCATGGCCCAGCTCAGCACGTTCATGGCGATGCGGATCCAGAAAAAATCGGCCCGCAGATACGTCGCCATGACGATCAGAAACCCGATCTGCAGCAAAATGCCGACCGAGACCGCCACGACCCGCTGGAACACCAGCTTGGACAGATTCCGCACAGCGCCGCCTCCCTTCGCGTTTCTCACGCAGACTTTCTGCCGATACTATAGCATGTTCCGCGCCCGCCTGCAAGGGACAGGTTTCTTAAGAACTTCTGAAGCTCCCCCGCCCCGCGGGCGGCGGAGCTTTTCCGGCGGTTCTCTCGATCGCGGCTTCTCCCAATTTAAAAACTTTTGTTTGAAAATGATGTTGTAGTCCGGAAAGAAATCTGTTATAATGGAAAGACTTGATCTGTTACTATTTTTTTCAGGAGCGAACCATGGAAAACTGTATCCGCGTGCAGGGCGCACGCGTCAATAACCTCAAAAACATCTCGGTCGAGATCCCGCGCGACAAGCTCGTCGTGCTGACGGGCCTGTCCGGCTCCGGCAAATCCAGCCTGGCCTTCGACACGATCTTTGCCGAGGGCCAGCGGCGGTATGTCGAGTCGCTGTCCTCTTATGCCCGGATGTTCCTCGGGCAGATGGACAAGCCGGACGTCGACGCCATCGACGGTCTGTCCCCCGCCATCTCCATCGACCAAAAGACCACCAGCCGCAACCCCCGCTCGACCGTCGGCACGGTCACGGAGATCTATGACTATCTGCGTCTGTTATGGGCCCGCTGCGGCACGCCGCACTGCCCGAAATGCGGCAAGGAGATCCGCCGCCAGACGATCGACCAGATCGTCGACCAGATCATGGGCCTGCCGGAGCGGACAAAATTTCAGATCCTCTCCCCCGTCGTGCGCGGCAAAAAGGGCGAGCACCAGAAGGTGTTCGACGACGCCCGCCGCGGCGGCTACGCCCGCGTGCGCGTGGACGGGAGCCTGTATGAGCTGACGGAGGAGATCCCGCTCGACAAGAACAAAAAGCACCACATTGAGGTCGTCATCGACCGGCTCATCATGAAGCCCGATCTTGCCCGGAGACTGACGGATTCCGTGGAGACAGCCTCCAATCTCTCCGGCGGCCTCGTCATTCTCAACGAGCTGGACGGGGACAAAGACACGCTCTTCTCCCAGAACTACGCCTGCGAGGACTGCGGCATCTCCATGCCGGAGCTGTCCCCGCGCATGTTCTCGTTCAACAATCCCTACGGGGCCTGCCCCGTCTGCTCGGGTCTCGGCACACAGCAGGTGGCCGACCCCCTGCTCATCATCCCCGATCGCTCGAAGTCCATCCTGCAGGGCGCCATCCAGGCCTCCGGCTGGAACAACGTGCGCGACGATTCCATCTCCCGGATGTATTTTGAGGCGCTGGCCAAGAAATATCATTTCTCGCTGAACGACCCCATCGAGTCTTTGCCGCAGCAGGCGCTCGACGTCATCCTCTACGGCACGGGCACGGAAAAGCTCACCATCTATTATGAGCGCGCCAACGGGCGCGGCACGCTCGAGCGGCCGTTCGAGGGCGTGGTCAACAACGTCGCCCGCCGCCTCACCGAGACACAGTCCGACGCCATGCGCAAGGAGCTCGAGGAGTGCATGTCCGAGCGCCCCTGCCCCAAGTGCCACGGCAAGCGCCTGTCCGACATCAGCCTCGCCGTCACCGTCGGCGGGATGAACATCATGGACTTCTGCGCGCTGCCGATCTCTGAGGAACTGAAATTCATCGACAGTCTGAAGCTCACCGGTGGGCAGCACAGTAAAGGCAATGCTTTCTGCAATCTGATAGCCATTGGGCGCGGTGATCTCGGTCAACGTGTACTCTCCGGCAGGCAGCTTTTCAATATAGTGGGGCTTGTCCTCGGAAATCCACTGTGCAACCGTGTTGCCGTCCTTATCCTTGATGACCAGCTCAGCGCCGGGCAGCTCTTTACCTGTGGCAATGTCAACCTTGGAGATTTGTACCCTGGTAATATCATCCCGCATGATCACCGTGGCATCGTCCAGCAGCTCCCATTCCTCCCAGGGAATGATCCAGAGCTTCTTTTTATCCTTCAGATAGTAGACGTCTGCCTCGTCCAGCTCGTGGCTGTCGGCGTCCGTTTTGCGCTCCAGCCGGAACACAATATCGTCTGTAACGGCATAACCATCAGCAGGCCGCTTTTCTGTCAAAGTGTATTCTTCGTCAAAATGCAGCCCCGTCACACGGTGCGGCGTGTCGGTGGATACCCAGGTGTCAACAATGTTGTCCTTCGTATCCTTGATGATTAGCGTAGCATCGGGCAACTCCTCGTCGTTGGTCAAATCTCGCTTGCTTACCCACATTTCAGTAGGCTTGTTGGCGCAGGTATTGTCCAGTACCTGCAGAATCTCGCCGTCATAGGTGAAGGTGACATCCATCTCTGCATCATTGAGATAGTATCCCTGCGGGGCG